>MDSY01008222.1_pt1 | contig 11408 bp, 10 predicted proteins | sample 811131 | NCBI WGS metagenome assembly MDSY01 (sample SAMN05326643, study PRJNA326480) | marine metagenome | isolation source: seawater | place: Atlantic Ocean: South West | collected 2010
AAACTTAATAAAAATTTTAAATTCCCTAGCTTTCCAACAATATCAGGCACTGGCCCAAATGGTGCAATTATTCACTATAAAGCAAATAAGAAAAGCAATAGAACTTTAACAAAGGGAGATCTTTATCTTGTTGACTCGGGAGGACAGTATAATTTTGGAACTACTGATGTAACAAGAACAATTTCTTTAGATAATAAAAATAAAAAAATTAAAAATATTTTTACACGTGTTCTTAAAGGTCATATTGCTGTTGCAAATTTTAAAATTAAAAAAAATACATGCGGATCTGATATTGACTATGTTGCTAGAAAATCACTTAAACAAATAAATCTTGATTATGCACATGGTACCGGACACGGCGTAGGATATTTTTTAAATGTTCATGAAGGACCTCATGCAATCTCTAAGGGAAATAAAATTAAATTCAAAGAAGGTATGATTGTTTCTAATGAGCCGGGGTATTACGAAAATGGGAAGTTTGGTATAAGAATTGAAAACTTAGTTGCTGTTGAAAAAGCAAATAATTTTTTGAAATTTGAAAACTTAACTATGGCACCAATTGATAAGTCCTTAATTGACAAAAAAATGCTCAATAAAAATGAGGTCAATTGGTTAAATAATTACCACTCTGTGGTTTTTAAAAACCTTAAAAAATTTATGAACAATAAAGAACTGGCTCATCTCAAAAGAAACTGCTCAAATATTTAATATTTTATACCACTCTTTTTCTTTGATAATTTGAATATTTAATTCTTTAGCTTTTTCTACTTTATTTTTTGTCGGTTTTGACTCACCTACTACTAAAATATTTAAATTTTTAGAAATAGTTCCCATTACTTTGGCTCCATTTTTTTCAGCTAATACTTTTGCCTCTGATCTACTTATTCTTTTAAATCCACCGGTAAACATTAGATTTTTATTGCTAAATTTTCCTTTTTTAATAGAGATTTTAAATTCTTGAATTTTAAGTTCTTCAGCCAATAGGCCAACAACTTCCACATTTTTTTTATTTTGGAAAAAAGTATCTATGGATTTGATTTGCGTTTCACCAATCCCATCCAAATCAACTAAATTATTTAAAATTTCTTTTCTACTATTTACTAAAAACAACTTTGAAAATTCTTTAATTGAAATAAAAAAACTTGCTAAAATTTTTGCATTTTCTTGGCCTATGTGCCTGATGCCAATTGAATATATAAATCTATTTAATGAAATATCTTTTGCATTCAATACTGCATTTTTTAGATTTTTAATGGATAAATCTCCCCAACCCTCTAGTTCATTAATTTTTTTATAGTCTAATTTAAATATATCTGAAGGTTTACTTATGAGTTTTAAATCCCAAAATTGATCTATAACTTTTTTTCCTAATCCATCTATATTAAAGGCATCTTTAGAAGCTATGTGTTTTAATTTTTCTCTTGCTATAAAACTGCAATTGTAACCCCTCAGACACCTTCTTACTACGTCTTTCTTCTTGGTCGTAATATTTATTTCTTTTTCAGTTTTTGAACCACAAAGACATTTATCTGGAAAAATATACTGCACACTTTTTTTACCTCTTTTTAGCTTATCTACAGAAACTACTTGAGGTATAACATCGCCTGCTCTCTGTATTGTGACAAAGTCGTTAATTCTAATATCTTTTCTATTGATTTCATCTTCGTTGTGTAAAGAAGCATTAGATACTACTACACCTCCTACAGTAACTGGCTCGACCTTTGCAACAGGGGTTATTGCACCGGTTCTACCTACTTGAATTATAATATCTTTGATTTTTGTTGAAGCTTTTTCTGAAGAGAATTTATATGCTGTTGCCCATCTTGGTGCACTCGAAGTATTACCTAATCTTGCCTGTAATTCTAAATTATTAACTTTATAGACCAAACCATCAATATCATAATCTAGGGTTGCTCTAAGTTCATCGATTAATTTATGATGCTTCTCAATTTCATTTAACCCTTTAACTAATTTATTATATGGATTTGTAGAAAATCCCCATTTTCTAATTTGATCAATAAATTCTAGTTGTGTTTTAAAAGATGAAGGCTGAACTAAACCAAAGCCATAGGCAAAGTACTTCAAAGGAATTTTTGCTGTCTCTTTTGAATTTTTTTGCCTTAATGAACCTCCAGCAGCATTTCTTGGGTTTGCAAAATTTTCTTTAATTTTTTCAAAATCTTTTTTTCCAATATATACTTCACCTCTTATTTCAAGGATATTGGGAATATTTTTATCAGTAATTTTTTTTGGAATTTCTTCAATTGTTTTTAAGTTTTCTAATATATCTTCACCCATTATACCATCTCCTCTTGAAAGTCCTTTTGTAAGAATACCTTTTTCATAAGTAAGAGATGCTGAGATACCATCAATTTTCGGCTCAGTAGATAATTCTATATTTAAATCTTTAATATTTAAAAAATTAATTATTTTATTTAAAAAATCATTCATATCCTCTTTTTTAAATGCGTTCGATAACGAAAGCATGGGTTGTGAATGTTTGATTTTTTTAAATTTATTTGATGGTGGTGAACCAACAAAATCTAAGATTGAGTTAAATTTACTTAAAAATTTATTTTTTTTTTCTAAATCAATAACCTCTTTTTTAAGTTCATCATAATCTTTGTCTGATACGACTGGAGCGTCTTTATTGAAATAATAAGTATTATATTTTTTTATTAATTTAATTTTTTGTTTATATATTCTAATTAAATCATCGTTAGATTTCTTCATTGCTTTAATTTAATAATTTTTTTATTGTTCTTTTAATCAATCCATCGTCTCTTTTAACTCTTTCAATCTTTTTTATTTTATAATCTTTGTTAAGTAGCTTATAAGAATTTTCATACCATTTACTGGAATTATAATTGTAGCCAAGTAAAATAGCTGCTGCTCTTGCTTCTTCTTCTAAACCTACTTTATAATAAACTTCTACTAATCTATGAAGTGCTTCTTCTATGAAAATAGTTTCACTATATTTTTCAACAATAACTTTTAATCTATTTATAGCGGGTATCCATTTTTGAGTTTGGATATAAAAATTTGATATATATAGTTCTTTAGCAGCTAACTGATTATTAATTAAATCTAATTTAAATTTTAAATCTAATGTATATTCTGTATCAGGATATTTTTTTATAAAAATTTTAATTATTTCTTTTGAGTTTAATAGAGGAACAATATCTTTTTTTTCATCAAGTATTTGTTCATATAATGATATAGCCAATAAATAATTAGCGTAAGCAATGTTTTTATCTGCCGGATATACTTTAATGAATCTTTCTAAATTTTCGATTGCTTCGTCATAAAAGTTAATAATATATAAACAGTAACTAGACATTAACGCAGCTTTGGCAGCAAATTCAATTTTTGGTAAAATAGTTTCCGCTTCTGAAAATTTTTTAGAAGCATAATAATAATTTCCATTATCTAAAAGCTCTGTAGCCTCCTTATATAGTTCTAAAGATCTTTCTGCCTTAGCAGGTTTATTTATAGGAACATCTTTTGAGGAACAACCAAAACTTAATATAGTAATTAATAATAAATAAATAAATTTATGAAACATTTTAAAGATTCATATCAAATAAAATTAATTAGGTAAATTTTTTAGAATTGATTAAGCGTTAACTGCAAGCTTGTTTACTGGTATTTTGAAATCTTTTTTTAATAATTCTACATTATTAACAACTATTTCTTTAAAATTAGATTGATCACTAAATAATTCTCTGAGAAAAACATTGCTTAAATGATGTCCTCCCTGCACACATTTAACACTGCCAAGAATTCTGTAACCTGATAATAAAAAATCTCCAGCTAAATCTAGAATTTTGTGATTAACAAACTCTTTTTCATTTCTTAATCCGCCTTCATTTAATACTTCTTCACCTTTTACAACAACGGCGTTTTCTAATGAACCACCTTTAGCTAAACCATTTTTCTTAATTTTTTCTATATCTTCAAATAAACAAAAAGTTCTAGATGAATAAACATTAGATAAATCCTGATTTTTAAAGTTTACATGATTTTTTTGGTTACCTATTATTTTATTGTTATAACTTAATTGAAAATCAACATCAAAGCTTTCGGAGTTTGGCTCAATAGATATTAATTTTTGATCTTCTTTTAATTCAAATTTTTTCACGATTTTCAGGTATTTCCTTTTCGAATGTAATTGTTTTAATCCTGTTTTTTTTATTAGTTCTACAAAATCTTTTGATGAACCATCCATAATTGGAACTTCACTATTATCTATTTCAACAGTTACGTTATCTACGCCTGCAATATAAAATGCGGCCATTAAATGCTCAACAGTAGATACTGTTTTACCAAATGAGTTTCCCAATGTTGTACATAGCTTCGCAGATGAGACGTTATTAAAATTTGCTTTAATTACATTATTTGTTGCTAAATCTATTCTTTTAAAATTAATTCCTTCATTATCTTTTGCTGGTACTAGCTTTATATTTGAAATTGAACCTGAATGAAGACCAACACCGCTAAATGATATTGTTTTTTGTATAGTTGTTTGATTTAAATTAAGCATCAACAATTTATACAAAATTCAAGGTTTGAACTTAAAACAACTAATGTTTCAAAAAAATACTATTAACAATTAATCAAAAAGGGCTGAAAATATCTTTGATATTACTGACTTTTTTGTCTGTATTATTGATAAAGCTTCTTTTTCCCACCCTTTACCAATCAGCTCGGCGGAAGAGATGCATGGTACTAAATGCTTATCTTGAGTTGATTCAGTCGTTTCTACGATGTCATTTATTGGAAATATCTTAGCAAAAGTTAACTTTAAGTTTTTATAAATGTTTTTATCTTGAAAATTAATTTCAATATATTTATTTTTTTTTTTTAATATAATCTAGATTAGCATTTGTTTTATAAACTAAATTTACAATTTCTTCAACTCTTGCAATAATAATTTCATGTAAATGCTGTTTACTAATTTTTCTAAATGCAGCATTTTTAAAATAATTTTGAGATAAATAATTTTCTTTGTCATTTAAATTAATTGTACTATCAAAACAAATATCTTTAAAAATAGTTTGTACATTATTAAAATCCAATGAACAAAGTTTAACAACATCTTTAATTATTATATTGCTTCCAAAATTGAAGGCCTCGGAGTAAATGTAGGATAAATTTTCAAAAATTGAAATATAACTTTTATTGTATCCAATTTTAATTAAAACTGATAATTCATTGCTAGATTTATGTTTTATTTTTTCTAGGTTTTCTGCAAAAGTTTTAAAAATTATTCTTTCTACATTAACATCACAACTATTCAGAGTTAATTTTAAATTTTTTAAATCATTCTTAGGTAATAAAAAAAAAGACAAATGATGACTATAAAAATCTCCGTAAAGTCCGATTGGTAAATTATCTAAATTTTGATTATCTAAAATAAAATTAGAGTTAAACAAATGAACTAAAGAGTAGGTTGAATAATTTTCAACTATTTTTTTTTTAATTTGATTCAGTATATATGATATATCTTCATCTAAAATTTGTGAACCACTAAGTTTCTTAAATCCAGAAATATTAATACAATTGAAATTATCTTGATTATTTATTATAGTTGTATTTTGAAAAGTATAATTAATTTTTTTTTCTATTAAATTTAAATTTTCCTTAATAATTTTAGAAGAAGCATTTACATCTACTATTTTACCTTGTAATACTCCTTTTGATTTAATGCTTAAAGAATCTATAACTTTAAAATTAAAATCTTCATTATATTCAACAACTAAAAATACAAATTTTTCATCATTTATTTCTATAAATAGATAAGGTTTGTTAATTTGCATTTTAATTTATTTTAGTATTAGTTGATCTTTTATTCTATAATCAAAAGTATTAAATTTTTCAAAGTTTTCATCTTCATTTATTAAAATAAAATTATCTAAAGCTTCAGAATAGTCTTTGCTTGGTAATTTTATTATTTTATCATTTTTTAAAATGATATCCCATCTATCAATCTCAAAATAGTAAAAAGATTTTATTTCTTTTATTGGAAAATTGACAATTTTAAGAGTACTAAAAATATTATCAAAATTTATGTTTTTTCCAAACACTAATGGCAAATTATTATAGTAATTTAATTCTATATATTTAATTAAACTACCCTTGTCAGATATGTAAAATTTTTTTTTTCCATCAATGTATATTGCTACAGGTTTTCTCTCTGATAATATAATTTTAATTGTTTGTGGATATATTTTTTTTACTTCAAATCCTTTGATAAAATCAAATTTAGTTAAAATAGATTTAATCGTTTTATTATTAATAAATAAAATATTTTTTCCTTTCAAAAAATCTAACTGTTTAGCTAATGTGTTTGAATCTATAACTTTATTATTTACTATCTCTATATTTTTAATTGGAAATATTAAGCTCTTGTTCTTTGACTTATAATTTGGCGTATAAGTTGTAAAAAGTATCAAAAAAAGTGTGATACATAAAAATTTAGCTATTATCATCTATTAATACTAGCATCTAAAATAATTTTTTTAACTAAATATTCAAATGATATTTTTTTGTATTTAGCTATTTCAGGTACTAAAGATAAATTTGTCATTCCCGGCTGAGTATTGATTTCAAGTAAATAAAATTTATTTTTAAATAATTTAAAATCACTTCTAGTTACACCCTTACAATTTAAAGCTTTATGAGCTTTCTCTGCAATTCTTAAAACTTTATTGTAATTTTTTTTTGAAATATTTGCTGGCATAATATGTTCTGTCTTTGCTGATTTAGAATATTTTGCTTTATAGTCGTAAAAAATTCTTTTTGGTTTGAGCTCTATTGCACCCAAAGATTTATTTTTCATGACCGCCACTTGAATTTCTTGTCCATTAATAAACTCTTCAATAATTAATTTTTTATAAATTTTTTTTGATGCAGTGAATACTTTGCATAGTTTTTTATAATTATTACATATGACAACACCAATACTTGAACCTTCGTTTGTAGGTTTTATAACCACTGGATAACTTATCTTATTTTTTGAAATTGATTTTTTCAAATTTTTTTTCTCAAATTTTTTTGAATTCAATACAAAATACTTTGGAGTTAAAATATTTACTTTTTTAAAAATGTATTTAGAAATTTCTTTATCCATAGCATTCATAGATGATAAAACTCCGGAATGTGTATATGGAATTCTTAAATATTCAAAATAACTTTGTGCAATTCCATCTTCACCATCTTTCCCATGCAAAGCATTAAATATTAAATCTACGCTTTTTTTATCAATTTCATTTAATGATTTTTTTGCTGGGTCGTGAGTATCTACTTTATATCCGAGTTTTTTAATCGCTTTTAAGCAAGCTTTGCCACTATCTAAACTAACTTTTCTTTCTCGTGAGGTACCTCCAAGTACTATTAATATTTTTTTCATTTTTTTTCTCATGAAATTACTTATCTCGCCCTATAATTTTTATTTCCAATTCTAAATTAACACCTGTTTTATCTCTAACTCTTTTCTTTATTTTTTTAATTAGCTCTTCAATATCAAATGATGTTGCCTTCGCGCTATTAACAAAAAAATTATAATGTTTTTCTGAAATTATAACTTTTCCCGTAAACATACTTTCACACTTAGAATTTTTTATAAGTTCCCAAGCTTTAATATTTTTTGGATTTTTAAAAGTACTACCACATGTTTTTACCTGGCTAGGTTGAGAATTTTTCTTTTTTTCAATTAATTCTCTTTGTTTTTTTTTAATTTTTTCATATGTAGATGGCTTACCTTTAAATTTAGCACTTAAAATAATTAAATCATCCGGTAAATCACAACTTCTGTAACTAAATTTAATTTCATTATTTTTTATATCTTTAATATTTCCATTTAAATCCATAACCTTAATTGAAGTCAAAATGTTACAAACTTCAGTTCCATAACAACCACTATTCATTATTATAGCACCACCAATCGAACCTGGTATGCATGATAAAAATTCAAGACCGCTAATTTTATTTAATGCAGCAAAATCAGAAACTATTCGATCGAATGTACCTGCTCCTGCTTCAATAATATTATTATCTAAAAGCTTAGTATACGAAAAATTTGAGCTTAACTTAATAGTTACACCTTCTACACCTCCATCTCTTATAAGAGTATTAGAACCTGCTCCAATTATATTTATTTTTTTATATTCATTTTTTATACTTTTAATAAAAGAAGATAATTGCTCGATATTCTTAGGCTTAAAAAAAATATCTGCAGGCCCTCCTATATTAAACCAACTCAAGTTTGAAAGATTTTTGTTAATAGATACTTGATCTAAGTACTTTTCTTTTAAAATCTCAATCATATTACTCATAATTTATTTTTTAAGTCTCTTATCCATTTTGAAATTGAGCCAGCACCCATTCCAATAATTATTTCATCAGAAATTAAATTTTTTTCTAAGTATTTTCTTAATTCTATTTCATTTTTTATATTTATCACTTGTACCTTAGATTTACTTGCAATTAGTTTTGAAAAATTATTTGAATTATATTTTTTATCCTTTTTTTCTCCTGCAGCGTAAATTGGACAAAGAAGTACAATATCTGATAAGATAAAACTTGTTGCAAATTCATTTTTTAGTTGTTTAATCCTAGAATATCTATGAGGTTGAAAAACAGATATTAATTTTCTCTTTTTATAAACTTGTCTTAATCCTTTAAGCACTGACTTAATTTCAGTAGGATGATGCGCATAATCATCATAAAATTCTCTTCGATTTCTTACAAATATTTTTGTTAATCTTCTCTGTACTCCTGAAAAATTTTTCAGAGCTTTTTTAATAATATTAACCTTTATTCCCAAATTAAGACAAATTGCAATTGCAGCTGTAGCATTCAAAATATTATGTTTTCCAATTAAATTTAAATTAAATTTTTTAATAATTATTTTTTTAAAACCATAATTTTTAATTTTTAAATCAAAAGTACTAAATTCTGGATTGAATTTTTCATTAAATATTTGATAATTAGAATTTATATTAAAGCCATAAGATAAGTAGTTCTTAATTTTGATATTTGTAAGAATTTCTCTCACATTTAAATCATCTAAACAAATAATTGCTTTACCAATTGGAGGAGTTTTATTAATAAATTTAATAAAAGCTTTCTTTAAATTATCAAAATTTTTATAAAAATCTAAATGTTCGTTATCTATATTTGTAATAACAGAATAATTTATAGGTAACTTTAAAAAGCTACCGTCAGACTCATCGGCTTCTAAAACTGCCCACTCACCTTTACCGAACTTTGCATTACTTTTTATAGAATTTATTACCCCTCCATTGATTATAGTTGGATCTAAATTGGCTGTAGACAGAATTTTAGAAATTAATGATGTTGTTGTAGTTTTTCCATGGGAGCCCGTTACGATTATATTTTTTTTTAAAGCAACAACGTTAGCAAGCATTTCTGCTCTTTCATAAATTGGCAATCTTTTTTTTCTGGCCTCAATTAATTCTATATTATTTTTTGTAATAGCTGTAGACTTTACAATTATAGTTGCAGATGAAATATTTTTTTTAATATGCCCAGCATAAATTCTAATCCCAATTTTTTTACAATTATCTGTATTTTTATTTTTATTTAAATCACTTCCTTGGATATTAAACCCCATTATTTTCATGATTTGAGCAAGTCCACTCATGCCTATTCCACCAATTCCAACAAAGTGGATGACCTCTTTATTTCCTATACTAATACTATTCATTAATTAATTTTTTAATTTGGATATTAATTTTTTCAAATACCTGTTTATCAGAATATTCTTTCTGTTTAATCTTTATTTGATTTAATAAACCTTTATCTTTATGGATTGATTTAATCAACGAAAATAGATTATTTTCAATTTTAGACTCTTCAACTAAAAAACTATAACCTTTTTTTTCAAAATACTTAGCATTTTTAAGCTGATGATCATCAACTGAATTTGGAAGTGGTATTGAAATTATGGGAATGTTACAATTTAAAAGCTCTGCTAACATTGAAGACCCAGATCTTGAAATAGCGAAATCTACTCTTGAAAAATAACTTAATAAATTATGACTAAAATTAAAAATTTCATTTTTAATACCTAATGAATTATAATTATTTTCTAAAGTAATTTTTTGACTTTTTAAACATTGCTGATAAATTTTTAATTTTATATTTGAATTTATACATTCTTTAAAAATATTTGGCAATTTTTCACCGAAAGATTTAGCAGCCTGACTTCCTCCCAAAATTAAAATACTTATTGTATCGCTAGATAATTCAACTTTATTTTTTTTGTAATTAAGTATATTTTCTCTTATAATATTTCCAGTTTCTACTATTTTAAATCTATATTTTGCAATTACACCATCTAAACTATTATAGGCAACAAACATTTTGCTTGCTAAAGGAAGCAGGTATTTATTAGCTTTTCCTAGATAAAGATTATTTTCATATAAAATAAAACGGATACCTAAAATTTTTGCAGCAAGACAGACAGGAAATGATGAATATCCCCCCATACCGAAAACAATTTTTGGTTTGAATCTTATTAAAAATACTATTGAATTCAAAAAAGCAAATAAAATTTTAAAAATAGCAATAAAAGAAAGTAAAATATTATTTTTATAAATTGTCGAAGAATTAATAATCTTATATTTTACATCATTATAATTTTCTAAAAATTTAAAACCACGATTATCAGTAACTATTTTTACATCAAATTTATTTTTTACCAAATATTGAGCTAAACTGTATGCTGGAAATACATGTCCCCCTGTTCCTCCAGTAGCTATGATAATTTTATTATTCAATTTCATTTTCTATAAATCTATTTTTAGTAAAATTCAAAATAACACCTGCTAGTATTGCACTTCCAAAAAGTGATGACCCACCGTAACTAAGAAATGGAAGTGTCATGCCTGTTGTTGGTAACAAGCTAGTATTAACTCCTATATGAATAAAAGTTTGAAAAATTAATAATGTTGAGAGACCACAAAGTGAAATTTTTAGACTTTTATCAGTCTCTGTTACAGTAATTTTTATAATACGAAAAGTAATATATAAAAAAATTACAATTAAGAGTATTGATATTATAGAGCCAAATTCTTCTGCAATAACTGCTATAATATAATCTGTATGTGCTTCTGGTACACTATCTTTTAGTATTCCCTCACCCATTCCCTGACCCTTTAAACCACCTTGCTTTATAGCGTCGAGAGCTTTTTGTGATTGAAAATTATCACCTTTTGATGGATCAAAAAAAACATTCAAACGATTGATAATATATCCAAATTTGTCTGGAAAATTAATTAACAAACTAACAAAAATAAGTGCAGAAAAACTAAAAAAACCAAATATATAAAAAAATTACAATTAAGAGTATTGATATTATAGAGCCAAATTCTTCTGCAATA
>MDSY01067739.1_pt1 | contig 11408 bp, 12 predicted proteins | sample 811131 | NCBI WGS metagenome assembly MDSY01 (sample SAMN05326643, study PRJNA326480) | marine metagenome | isolation source: seawater | place: Atlantic Ocean: South West | collected 2010
AGGCAATGATCGAAACAAGACCTGACTGGTGCGTTTCAAGACAAAGAGTTTGGGGGGTTCCATTACCTATATTTGTTCATAAAACCACTAAAGAAATTTTAGTGGATGATGAAGTAAATGAAAATATTGCAAGTATTTACGAAAAAGAAGGCTCTGATTGTTGGTTCTCCGATGACCCACAAAGATTTTTAGGAGACAAGTATAAAACAGAAGATTATGATAAAATAAGTGATATCGTTGAGGTATGGTTTGATAGTGGATGTACGCATGCATTTGTTTTAGAAAAAAGAGATGACCTTCAATGGCCAGCATCTATGTATTTAGAAGGATCAGATCAACACAGAGGCTGGTTTCATTCTTCATTATTAGAATCATGTGGGACAAGAGGTAGAGCTCCATATGAATCAATTTTATCACATGGTTTTGTAGTGGATGGCAAAGGTCTTAAAATGTCTAAGTCAGTAGGAAACGTAATTGCACCTGAGGATATCTTAAAAAAATATGGAGCTGATATACTAAGAATATGGGTAGCTTCATCAAACTATGAAGAAGATTTAAGAATTGATTATTCTATATTAGAACAACATGCTGACTCTTATAGAAAAATTAGAAATACCTTTAGATACTTACTGGGTAATTTAAACGACGAGTTCCAAGTAATTGATATTGAAAAACTAGATTTAAACAAATTACCAGAATTAGAACAATACATGCTTCATCAAATATATGATTTAAATAAAAATTTTAAGAATTATTTTAAATCATATGATTTTCATAATCTTTACAAAGATCTTTTAAATTTTTGTACAGTAGACTTGTCTTCATTTTATTTCGATATTAGAAAAGATGTATTATATTGTGATTCAAAAGATTCAGAAAAAAGAAAAAGTTGTATCATTGTATTAAATATTATTCTTGAATCACTACTTAAATGGTTTGCTCCTATACTATCTTTTACAACAGAAGAAATTTTTACACTAATAAATAAGAATAAAAAAAGCATTCATTTAGAAAAATTTATTGAATTTTCAAATAAGATTGAAAATCAAGAGTTGAATAAGAAATGGATAGAGTTAAAAAAAATCAGAGATATTTGTAATATTAGTATTGAGGCTAAAAGAGCAAATAAAGAAATTGGATCAAGCCTTGAAGCAAACTTAACAATTATTTTAAATGAAAAATTATTTAAGATTACAGAAAATACAAACTTTGCTGAATTATGTATTACATCAGATGCAATAATTGAAAAAAAGGAAACAAAAGAAATAACTGCCATAACAACAAAAGCTGAAGGAGAGAAATGCCCAGTATGTTGGAAAATTAATAAAAATGGATGTGAGAGACATCCTAGTTAGATATTATGAATGTTTAAAATAAATTTTAAAAAATTATTGCTAAATAGTATAATTATTTTAGTTATATTCGTAATTGATAGAATTTCTAAAATTTATATACTTAAAATAGCCGAATTAGAGAATTCAGTTGATATTTATTTAACTCCATTCTTAAATTTTTATTTGATTTGGAATAAAGGAATTGCTTTTGGGTTGTTTTCTTTTGATGAAAATTATATTTATTATCTAATAAGTTTGTTAATTTTTATTATAAATATAGCTATAATTTTAATGATTATAAGATCAAATGGTCTTAAAAGATATTCGTTAATTGTTGTACTTGGAGGATCAATAGGGAATCTTTTTGATAGGATTTATTATTCAGCAGTTCCAGACTTTATTGATTTTCATATAGATAATTTTCATTGGTTTATTTTTAATGTAGCGGATATATTCATTACACTGGGTGTATTTTGCCTTATTTATGTTGAAATATTTTTTAATAAAGGACGAAATGAAGATTTTAAATAAAAGTTTATTTTATCTGGTTATTTCTTTAATTTTTTTAAATGGCTGTACAAGTTTAAAAGAGGGTCTTACAGGAAAAAAAAAATCTAACGTTGATGAATTTCTAGTTAAAAAAAAGAACCCACTTGTACTCCCACCTGAATATGGAAAATTACCAGAACCTGGTAAGTTAGAAAAAAAAAATAACTCTGATAAAACCACTGATCTAAGAGTAATTTTAGATAAAAATAAAAATCCAGAAGTATTTACTTCAATAAAAAAACTAAAGCCAGGATCAGTAGAAAAATCAATATTGAAGAATATTAAAGATTAATGCTTACTAGAAATATTAATTTTAAAAATTTTAGAATAAAAAGAAGTAATAAAAAAATTAAACAAGACATAAAACTTTTTTTTAAAGAAGACAGCTCAATATTAGAATCATTAAAACCAACATATAAGAATAGTTTTAATAAAGGATTTACAAAAAAATTCAAAAAATACTCTGATATAATAATTATAGGAATGGGGGGATCTATATTAGGAACTGAATCTATTTATGATTTTTTGAAATATAAGATAAAAAAAAATTTCTCTTTTATAAATAATCTACAATCAAATAAAAATTTTATAAAAAAAAAAAGACACTTTAAATATAATTGTTTCTAAGTCAGGCAATACCCTTGAGACCATATCAAATGTAAATATTATAATAAAAAAAAAATGATAAAAATATTTTTATTACAGAGAATAAAAAAAGTTATTTGTTACTACTAGCTAAAAAACTAAAAGCAGAAATAGTTCATCACAATAATTTTATAGGAGGAAGATTCTCAGTTTTATCAGAAGTGGGGATGCTACCAGCTGAAATGATGGGATTAAATGAAAAAAAATTTAAACAAATTAATAATTTAATAAAAAATAAAAAGTTTATAAACTCATTAACATACAATGTAAGTAATTCTCTTTACTTTTTAAAAAAAAAAAAGTTTAACTCTATCATTCTTAATTATGATGAAAACTCAGAAAATTTATTTAAGTGGTATCAACAATTAGTTGCTGAAAGTTTAGGTAAAAAAAAAAATGGAGTATTACCAATAATTTCTTCTATGCCTAAAGACAATCATAGTCTCATGCAGCTTTACCTGGATGGCCCAAGAAATAATTTTTTTACCTTTTTTTATGTAAAAGAGAAAAATTCACCAAAAATCATTAATAACGAAATTCTTTCATCACACAACTATCTGAAGAACAATAATATAGGTCAAATTATGCTATCTCAGAAACAAGCTACAGAAAATGTATTTTTAAAAAAAAAAATACCCTTTAGAAGTTTTGAAATTTTAAAAAGAGATGAAAAAACACTAGGTGAATTATTTTGTTTTTTTATTTTAGAAACTATTTTAATTGGCAGAGCATTAAAAATAGACCCATATAATCAACCTTCAGTAGAATTAATAAAAAAAGCAACTAAAAAAATATTGATTTAAGAGTAATTTCCAAAAATTATTTTTGAAATCCCATATTTCTTTTCAGTAATAATATTAAATTTTTTAGGAAGTGTGTCTATCTCTTTCTTATGTCTATGGATAATTATTATGCCTCCTTTAACCAATAAATCTCCCTCTATTATACTCTCCAATAAAAGTGATAACTTTTTTTCTTTATAAGGTGGATCCATAAAGATAATATTAAATTTTTTTTTAAATACTCTAAAGTCTAAATCATCAAATATATCCCTTTCAATTAATGAAGACATATTCTCATATTCAAAATTTATAATGTTTTTTTTTAGTACAGGTAAAACTCCTTTATAATTTTCTACAAAAGTTAAGAATGATGAACCACGAGACAAGCATTCCAATCCAAATGATCCTACTCCAGAAAATAAATCTAAAACTTTTGAATTTTCTATTTTAGTATCAAATTTTTTTGAATGTAAAATAATATTAAATATAGATTCTTTGGTTAAATCTTTAAGCGGTCTAGTTTCCTTATCTTTTGGCTCAAGTATTTTTTTTCCTTTAAAATTACCTGATATTATTCTCATGAATCAATAACCTTATATCCAATATCTTTACGAAAAAACCCACCATTCCAGTTTAATGTTTTAATTAAATCTAATATTTGCAATCTACTTCTTGTAAAGTTTTCTGATATACATACAAAGCTTAACACTCTACCACCAATAGCATAAACCTGACCCTCGACTTCATTTGTACCAGCATGATAACAGTATTCATTTTTATTTAGTTTGATTTCGTTAATATTTTTTATTAAAATATTTTTTTCATAATGATCAGGGTATCCATTTGAGCACAAGACAACACATAAACTTTTTTTATTTATCCACTCTATTTTAGTTTCTTTTAGTTTTTCTTCACAACATGCAATAAAAATATCTAATAAATCTGTTTTTAGTTTTGGTAAAATAGTTTGACATTCTGGGTCTCCCATTCTAACGTTGTATTCAATTAAATAAGGATCTTTATTTACAATCATCAGACCAGCATATAAAAAACCTCTATAATAACATCCAATTTCATTAAGACCCTTTATGGTTGGTTCTATTATCTTTTTTAAAATTTTTTTTTCTAATTCGTCATCAATGAGTCTCGACGGAGAATATGCTCCCATACCACCAGTATTTTTACCTTTGTCACCCTCTAGAGCTCTTTTATGATCTTGTGCTGTTTCAAAAGTTTTTATTGATTTACCATCGCTAACTATAAAATAACTCATTTCTTCTCCCTCAAGAAACTCTTCAATAAGTAATTTCTCTGCTTTTCCAAATTTACCATCAAATATTTCTTTGACTGCAATTTTTGCATCTTTTTTAATTTCACATATGTAAACACCTTTACCAGAAGCCAGTCCATCTGCCTTTATAACTATTGGATAATCAGTTTTTTCTAAAAAATTGTTTGCATCATCTACATTTTTAAATATTCCAAATTTTGCAGTAGGAATATTATATTTTTGACAAAGATTTTTTGTAAAAATTTTTGAACCTTCTAATTTTGATGCAATTTTATTAGGTCCAAATACTTTAATATTGTGACTTTCCAAAAAATCAACAATGCCATTCACTAAGGGTTTTTCTGGCCCAATTATTATCAAGTCAATTCTATTTAATAATATAAAATCTTTAATTTCATTAAAATTTTCTAAATTTAAATCAATATTTTTAGCCATTGCTCTTGTGCCTGCGTTGCCAGGGAAGCAATATATCTCTTTGATTTTTTTTGATTTACATAAAGCGTGGCATATTGAGTGCTCGCGACCACCACTTCCTATTATTCCAACTTTCATGTATTGTATATAAACTAAAAATGAAAAAAAAATTAGCCAAAATAAGATATTTACCTAATAATTTTCAAATTATTGACGATGGTGATCATGTAATATGCGCCATATCAGGAAAAATTATAAAATTAGAAGAACTTAATTATTGGAATGTAGATCTTCAGGAGCCCTACTATTCATATATAGAGGCATCTCAAAAAAGAGAAAACAAGTAAAACTACTCTTTCCATCGATTATGAGACCAAATCCATTGATCAGGATTTTTTAAAATCATTTTTTCCAGTAAATTATTAAGATCTAAAGTTATAGATTCAATTGAGTCATCATTTGAATATTCTAAGGGACTGTAGACAGTCAGCTTAAAGTTCACATCTTTGACTCTCTCTATGTAGACAGGTACTACTTTACAATTAAATTTTTTTATAAACTGAGCTGGAATAGTTGTTGTAAAAGCAGAATGTTTAAAAAAATTAGATTTGATACCTTGAGAAACTCGTTGATCTATCATTAGAGCAATAGATGATCCATTTTTAAAAGATGTAAGCAGTTTCTTTGTTCCAGAAATACCTTTTTTGATCTGGTTTTTACAAATATATTTTTTTCTAATTTTTTCCATTATAAAATTTAAAAATCTATTATTTAGAGGTCTGTAGATTGCAGCTAATTTAACTCCAGATTTTTCAATGTGTAGTGCCATTAGTTCAAAATTATTAAAATGTCCTGAAATAAATATCACCGGCTCTTTGCTATTCTTTATTTGATTTAAAACTTCTTGACCTTCTATTTTTAGATCATGTTTGGAATTAGATTTTCTAAATTTATTTAGAAACATATATTCAGCTAAAATTCTGCCATAATTGCTCCACATACCATATGATATTTTTTTTATCATATTTTTATCAAATTCTGGAAATGCTTTTAATATATTTGATTCTATAATTTTTTTTGATCTAAAAAAAGGGCCAAAAAATCCTACAATTTTACTAGAAATACTTGATGCAAGTTTTAAGCCAATAATTTTAAAAATAAAAAAAAATAATAATATAATCAAAAATTGAATAAGATATTTTAAGTTATTCATATTTTGGAATTTATAAAATTAATTAAATTATTTTCATTTTTTATAATAAGATTAATTTCTAGAAAGTCAATTCCATCAGAATTATTATTGTTAATTTTTACAAAATCTTTTTCAGTAGTTAAAATTTTTGCATTTGATTCTTTAGCAAGAGATTTTATTTTCATTATATCGTTTTTTGTATATTGATAATGATCTGGAAAATTTAATTCTTTAATTATATTAAATTTATTTTTAATTAAAGTTGCCTTAAAACTTTCAGGATTTCCAATTCCTGAAAAAATGATAAATTTATCATTTTTATTAAATTTTTCTAAATTATTGGCTTCATAACTTGCCTCAAAAATTTTAATATCTAAACTAACTTCTTTAATTGCCAACTTTAAATCTTCATTATCCTCACCATTGCCAGTAAGGAATACTGCATCATATTTTAATAAAGACTTAATTTTCTCCCTAAGAGGTCCTGCAGGGATTAATTGACCGTTACCAATCCACTTCAAACTATTGAAGCATACAAAACTGAGATCATAATTTATTGAATAATCCTGTAAACCATCATCGAATATAGCTATGCTCATGTTATCTTTTATTGCCTGATTTAGAGACGACACTCTAGCTCTAGAACAATACAATTTATTTTTGATAGATAATAATTTTTGTTCATCAATTTGATCTTTATAAAATTTTTTTATAATTGCAGTTTTGTAGTTTAATTTATTTAAAACATCACTTATCTTTATTGACAAAGGAGTTTTGGCAGTGCCTCCGATATATATATTACCTAAGCAAATACATTTGATATTATTATTTTTTTTATTATTTTTTCTAAAACTTATAAGTAAATTATTTATTATTATTATGATTGTAAATGGCAATAGAATATAAGATAAAAAATTAGGCCTTTTATAATCCCAAAAACTAGGTTTTTTTATTTTCATTTTTTATCAATAAAAAAGTTTATCTCTTTTAGAGTGGAATATAAAATTTTATTACCTAAATATTTAATTTTTTTTTTTATAATTATAGAATTGTGTTTTTGGTTAATTATTCTTCTAATATTCAACATTAATTGATTTGAGTTATATATTTTAGTAGAAACATTAAACTTATTTAACAGTTGGTATATTTCATGAAAGTTCCAAACATTTGGACCATGTAAAATTTTGCATCCGTACCTAGCAGCTTCTAATGGGTTTTGGCCTCCATGCTTAATAATCGAACCACCTAAAAAAACAGTTTTACAAACCTTAAAGAAAGATTTTGTGTTACCATATGAATTTATCAAATAAATATCTGTATCTCCATCAATTTTTTTTTTAGAATCATGAAGATGAAACTTCAAATTTAAATTATTTATTTCCTCAATAATACTATTGGTTCTGTCTATATGTCTTGGAATTATAATTGTTAATAAGTTTTTGTATTTTAATTTTAGTTTTTTATGAACAGTTATACAAATTTTTTCTTCACTTTCATGTGTGCTTGAAGCACACCATATCTTTTTTGAGGCAAAAAATTTTTTTAATCTTATATTTAAAAAATTTCTATCTTTTTCAATTTGAGAAAACTTCAAATTTCCAATAAATCTTATATTTTTTACTCCTAATAATTCTAGGTATTTTTTAGACTCTAAGCTAGATGCAAAACAACTATCAAACTTTTGGAAATTTTTCTTTGCATTTAATGGAAATATTCTCCATTTTTTAAAAGTTTTTTTTGTTATTCGAGCATTTATAAGCATAAGAGGGATAACTTTATTTTTAATATTTATTAACATATTGGGCCATATTTCTGAGTCTATAAATATTGCCACTGAAGGTTTCCAATAATCTAAAAATTTTTTAGTAAGATAATTTGAGTCGATAGGAAAAAATTGATGAATAGTTTTTTTAAACTTTAAATCAGATAAAATTTTTGAAGAACTTAAAGTGTTAGATGTAACTAAAATTTGTTTTACCTTCTTATTTTTTTCTAATTTTTCAATAAGTGGAATTACACTTAAAATTTCCCCTACACTTGCTCCATGGAACCATATTAATTTTCCCTTATTTTTTTTTTGTGAAAAAAAGCAAAATTTTTCCTTAAATCTTGTCGAGTGTTCTTTATTTTTTAATATACGAAAAAAAATAATAAAGGGAGAAAGTAAAATGATTAAGTTTATTACTATTCTATAAATAGATAACATTAATCTTTTCGTATTTGTTTTTCGTAAAAATTTTTGTATATGGGTGAATTTTTTATTAACTCTTGATGTGTACCCTCCGCAGCTACTTGGCCCTTGTCTATAACAAATATTTTTTCAGAGTTTAAAATCGTTGATAATCTGTGTGCAATTACAAGTGTAGTTTTATTTTTTGTTAAATATCCCAGCCCTTGTTGAATCTTATTTTCTGTTTCAGCATCCAAAGATGAAGTTGCTTCATCTAGTAATATAATTTGACTTTTTTTTAATATCGCTCTTGCAATTGATAATCTTTGTTTTTCTCCTCCTGATAATCTAATCCCATTTTCACCAATTATGGTGTCATATTTATTTGGTAGTTTTTCAATAAATTCATTAGCAAATGAATACTTTGCTGCCTCTTCAATTTCTTCTTGTGAGGCATCTAAATTTGCATACTTTATGTTATTTCCAATAGTGTCATCAAACAAAGTCGTATCTTGACTAACTAAAGATATATTCTTTCTCAAGGAGTTAATTTTTGACTGGTATATAGATTGATTATCAATAGTGATATCTCCTTCATTACAATCATAAAACCTAGGAATTAGATTTAAAATAGTAGACTTTCCGGCACCACTGTGCCCCACTAAAGAAGTCATTTTACCACCTAATATTTTTAAGTTAACAGTCTTTAAAATATTAGACTCATCATCATTATATTTAAAAGTAATGTTTTTTAGTTCAATTTCAGCTTTTGTTATCTTAATATCTTCACTATTTTCAATTTCAATAACCTTATTTTTATTATCAATTACAGGTAAAATTCTTCTTGCACCTGCCAAACCCTGATTAACTGATATATTCAAAGTTGCTAACGACCTGACTGGTTGATATGCCAACATCATTGCAGCTAGAAAAGAGAAAAAGTTATTTACCTCAATTTCATTAGATACACTAAGCTTAGCAGCGTAAAATATTAAACAAGCGATCATTATACCGGTAAGAACTTCCATTATTGGTGAGGCTCTGACAAAAATTTCTTGAATTTTTTTTGATTTGTCCCTGAGCTCACTGATAAATATACCAACTCTATAATTTTCATATTGTTCTTTTTGAAAAATTTTAATTAGTTTATGATTTTTAAAAATTTCTATTAAGTAAGTTTGTAGAGCTCCTGCTTTAACCATCTGCTGAGTAGAAACTTTTCCTATTCTTTTACCCAAAGTCCTAGCAGCAAGAGATGCTAAGGGTATCATTATCAATGCAATCAAAGAAAGTTTCCAGTTTTGGTAAAACATTACAGTTAATAAACCAATTAGAGTTAGGCTATCTTTAAATAAATTTAATATAGCAGTACTAATTAAATTAGTTATTAGATTAACATCGTTTATCACATGAGTTATAAATTTTCCAGTATGTTTGTTTTCAATTAATTGTGTATCTGCTTTAATAAGTGAGGTCATCATATCTTGCTGAATATCTTTTTTAACTTCTTCAGATACATTTATCATTATTACTTTAGCAAAATATAAAGACCCACCCTTACAAATAAAAGCAATAATTATAAGAATAGGTATCAAAAAGATTAATGTCTGATCTTTTTCAACAAACAATTTCTTAATTGCAGGGTCTAATAAATATGCAACAGATGAAGTGCTCCCTGCAAGTATTATTGAAAAAAAAACTGAAAGTAATATTTTTTTTAAATATTTTTTTGTATATTCATTATAGAGTCTTTTAAGTATGTAAATATTAGACATAAACTTATAGCTTTCCAATTAAAATATTTGTTAAGATTATTAAACCAAAAATATTATTACTTTTAAAAATTTTAAAACAACTTTCCGGAACACTAGTATCTAAATTTTTAATTTGATAAATCATTAAGTGCATAATAGGAATTATTAAAAATATAAAAAAAAGATTATTAAACTTCATTAAAATACCTGTTAAAAAAATAGAAATAATAAAGGTTAAGTAGCATATAACTAAAAATTTATGTGGATTTTTTTTAAATATAATTGAAGTTGATTTTAATCCTATAATTTCGTCATCTTTTATGTCTTGATATCCATAAATTGTGTCGTATCCAAGTGTCCAAAATATGGCCCCCAAATAAAATAAAATTGGTGCTAATTCTAAATGACCTTTGATACATAGCCATCCTAAAATTAAACCATAGTTAAAAGTAATACCCAGAAAAAGTTGTGGCCAGTAAGTAAACCTTTTCATCGAAGGATAACTAAATGCTAGTGGCATAGATCCCAGAGCAAAAATAATTGTATAAGTATTAAAATTTATTAAGACTAAAAGTGCTAATAAACAAAGAGACATAGCATAGAATAATCCTAACTTTATAGATATTTTTTCTGACGCAATGGGCCTTTCTCTTGTTCTAAAAACTTTTTTATCAAATTCCTTATCAAATATATCGTTTACTATGCATCCTGCAGATCTCATTAAAACTGAACCTAAAAAAAATAAAATTAGATAAAAAAAATAATGATTAAGGTCTTTTGAAAAATCATATGCTATTGTTAGACCCCAAGCACAAGGCCAAAATAAAAGCATAAATCCGATTGGCTTTTTTAATCTAGTCAGTTCAATAAAAAGATTTATTTGTTTCATAAGAATTTACTTGTAAATAGCAAAGGCTAGTTTCATAATCAAACTGATTCGTATGAATATAGATTACACAGTAACAGCACTAATGTTTCCTGCAATACCCTTGTTAATGAACATTTATAGCAATAGATTTCATTCACTAAGTAAGCTTATTCGTCAATTACACGACGAGCATGTTTATGAAAACCATATTCCACCAGAATGGAAAAAACAGTTTATTAATTTAAGTGGAAGAATTGTCTTGTTAAAATGGACAATTATGTTTGCGGCGTTTGGTCTTTTATTTAATTTGCTAACAGTTTTTGCTCTTTATTTAAATGAAATTTTTGTTGCAAGAATAATTTTTGGTTCTTGCTGTTTATCAATGATGGTCTCAATTATTGTTTTTTTA
>MDSY01104761.1_pt1 | contig 11407 bp, 10 predicted proteins | sample 811131 | NCBI WGS metagenome assembly MDSY01 (sample SAMN05326643, study PRJNA326480) | marine metagenome | isolation source: seawater | place: Atlantic Ocean: South West | collected 2010
AAGGACAACTCACAAACTTTAAATGGTACATTAAATTATGCACAAGAGTTTGGTGAATTAGATGTTAAAGGGAAAATAAGTTATTTGGTTGAAGACAGATCTACTAACAGCTTCACAGCTCAAGGTCAAGATTATTTATACCAAGGTCTTCCAACTTTAGATAACTTTGATTCTTCTACGATTTCTATAAATTCTAATACAACGACTGTTAGATCACAAAACTATTCTGGAATTATTGGATTGGTTTTTCAAGACAAATATATTTTAGACGGACTATATAGAAATGATGGTTCTTCTTTATTTGGTGCTGATGAAAAATGGAATTCTTACTACAGAGTTTCTGGAGCTTGGAGAATTTCGGAAGATTTCGCAATTCCAGGTGTAGATGAAATGAAAATTAACGTTGCATTAGGTACTTCTGGTAACCGCCCAGGTTTCAACTGGCAATATGAGCAAGTAGCACTTAACAACGGACAATTATCTTCAAACAGACTGAAAGGAAACAGTGAATTAAAGCCATCTGAAACTTCAGAGTTAGAATATGGTTTAAATATCACATTTGGTGATTCTAGATATACTTTTGAAGCTGCTTATTCTGATCAAACAACTACAGACCAATTTATGCTAGTAAATCTTTTTGCTCCACAAAACGCTGGAAAAAACAGACAATGGCAAAACGTTGGAGATTTAGAAGCTACCACTATAGAGGCTGCAATTAGAGCTGATATATTAAGGGACAGCGAATTCAAATGGAATGCAGGAGTAACTTACTCTCAATCTGAATCTAACATTACTAAACTAAATTCAGCTAAACAACAAGTAGGTACTAATGGTTTATTCTTACTTCAAGCCGATACTGAGTTTGGTAGTATGTGGGGTCGTTCATTTGTATACAACCTAGCTGATATGGCTAAACAACTTCCAGCTGGAGGTGCTATAGGAGACTATAGTATTAATGCTGACGGTTTAGTAGTTGTAACTGCTGACATAGGTACTGCTGATGAGAAAGGAATTATAATGGTAGATGAAAATGGTACTGATGCATTTTTACAAATTGGAAACCAAAACGCTGACTTTAGAATGGGTATAACTAATAATTTTTCTTACAAAAACTGGGATTTATTTATGTTGTGGGATGTAAAATCTGGAGGAGACATATACAATCAAAATACTCAATGGAATACCATTTCTGAAAGAGCTGCAATTGTAGACCAGTCAAATGTTGCTGCTGGATTAAAGAAAACTAGAAAATACTACGGTTCACTATACGATGTAAATCAAAATAACAAATGGTGGATTGAAGATGGTTCTTACGCTAAATTAAGAGAATTAGCGTTGACTTATAACCTGACTGATGCAATTAGCGGATTCGCTGGAATTTCTTCTGCTAAAATTAGTTTTATAGGTCGTAACCTTCTTACTATAACTGAATATACTGGATGGGATCCAGAGGTTACAGTTTATTCTAGTGGAGTACAACAATATTTCTCTGTGGATCAAGGTGTTTACCCAACACAATCTTCTTATTCACTTTCACTTAACGTTAAATTTTAAAAAAAAACAAAAAACAATGAACAAAATCTTTAAAAACTTTACTTTATTTTTCATTTCAATTTTTGCATTCACATCTTGTGAAATTGAAAGTGATTTATACGTAACAAATCCTGAGGCGCCAGATGATAGTATCTTAGCGTCAGATCCTGTGGCTTTAGAAGCTACAGCACAAGGATTATTTCGCGCTTGGTACATGTCAAATTCCAACTATTATGGACCTGGAATGGCATTAAACACTATGGCGGATACTTCCTCATGCTCATGGGGTAATGCTGGAATGAAAGATCTTTCTAGCGAACCAAGAGCTGCATTTAATAATTCATCATCTTATGGAAATAATGTGACTAGAGGAATGTTTAACACTACGTACTCTATAATTTCTGATGCGAATCTTATTCAAAAGGCAGTAAACGATGCAGATACTTATGCTAAGTTTGATAACCCAAAAATAGTAGATGCTATGTCACAATTTGCACAAGCACTTGCTATGGGATTCAGTTCTTTATATTTCCACAAAGTTTATCTTTCTGATGAAGATGGAGTATCAGGAACAGAGACAGGTGCAGAACATGCAGAAGCAATGACATTTGCAATAGCTAAATTAGATGCTGCAATTGTTACAGCTAAAACTATTACCAAGTCAATTCCAACTGTATATTTCAATGGTTCCATAACTTCTGGTGCAGATTTAGTTAAAGTAATGAATAGCTATGGAGCACGTATGTTAGCTAACAATGCTCGTACTAAGGCTGAAAGAGGAGCTACAAACTGGAATAAAGTAAAAACTTACGTAGCAGCTGGAGTTACATCTGATTTTAATATTAATCACGATGACGTTGTTTGGTATGATTATTTCAAAACATATCTTGTTTACCCAGGATGGGCTAGAATAGATATGAGAGTTATAAATATGATGGATTCCACTACACCTGCTTACTGGGAGGCATCTAAAACTATTTATCCTCCGTCTACGTCTGCTGATGCTAGATTAGCACTTGATTATAAATACTTAAGTGGTCAGAACTTCAGACCTGAGCGTGGAACTTATCACTACAGTTCTTACAGATATGGAAGATACGATGGTTACATTACAGAATGGACAGTACCAACTATTGAAATTCCTAAAGCTGAAATGGAGATGTATCATGCAGAAGCTGAAGCATGGGGTGGTAACGTTGCTGCTGCTGCTGCAATAATAAATGCTGGTACAAGAGTTAACAGAGGTGGATTACCTGCTGTTGCTGCTACTGCTGCTGACGTTCTTGCTGCAATTCACCATGAAAGAATGGTAGAAATGCCTTTAGCTTCTTCAGGACTTTCCTTCTGGGAAATGAGAGGATTAGATATGTTACAAAAAGGTACATTATTGCACTTTCCAATTCCTGGATCTGCTCTAGAGTCAATTCCTCAAGATTACTACACTTATGGTGGTACAACAGGAACTGCTGGAGTTGATTACTCAACTGGAGGTTGGAGATAATCAATAAGTATACATAAATTAAAAAAACCCCTAACAAATTGTTAGGGGTTTTTTTTTGATATAATTAAATAAATGGAAAAAGAGAATACATTAATCTTTGGAATTAGATCGGTTCAAGAAGCAATAGAATCTGAAAAATCACTTAATAGAGTTTTCATACAAAGAGGTCTTAAAGGATCGTCTGCTTTTAATCTAATCAAAACTTTAAATAAAAAGTCTATAGAAATATCTTATGTTCCTATAGAAAAACTAAACCGATTAACTCTTAAAAATCATCAAGGAGTGGTAGCTACCATAGCACCAATTAGGTTTTTAAATATTGATGATTTGAGTAATATTATTGAAAAAAAGAAAAAAACAGCTTCAATATTGATTCTAGATCAACTTTCAGATGTAAGAAATTTTGGAGCAATTGTTAGAACAGCAGAATGTTCTGGTGTAGACTGTATTGTAATACAGTCTAGTGGAAGTGCACCTGTGAACGGAGATACCATAAAAACATCCTCTGGAGCTGTATTTAATGTGCCTATTTGTAAAGTAAATCATATTAAAGATGCAATTTTTCTTATAAAACAGTTTGAAATTAAGATATATGGAGCTACTGAAAAAGCAGAGAAAAACATTTATCAAACAAAATTTAAGACTTCTCAAGCGATAATAATGGGTTCTGAGGGTAAAGGGTTGTCCAAATCTGTTATGGATCTGTGTGATGAATTAATTAAGATTCCTTTACTAGGTAAAATTGAATCTCTTAACGTATCGGTAGCATGTGGAACTATTTTATATGAGATAGTTCGTCAAAAAAAGTATTAATTATAAAAACCTAGTTAAACTTTTTAAATCATTAATTATGGGACAGTGATTGTGAATACTTTCGTTGTTGTTATTAAAATGAATTGCATGAAAACCAGCATTAATAGCGCCTAGGATATCTGCTTCTAAATTATCCCCAATCATCACACAATTCACTGGATTTGAATTTGAAATTTTTAAAGCATAATTAAATATTTTGATATTAGGTTTTTTAACTCCTACAGACTCAGAATCTATAATGGAATGAAAATATTTTTTAATTTTTGAATTAATAATTTTTTTGTTTTGAACCTCTGTAAATCCATTGGTTATCACATGTAACTTATATCTATCTTTTAAATAATCTAAAATGAAAATTGCATCTTTTATTAAAAAATTATTATTGGGAAGTGATAAAACATAATCATCCGACATTTTATTAATGATTTCATCCTCTGCTTTGATACCAAGTTTATCAAAAGCTGATTTAAGACGGTTATATCTCAAGTATTCTTTTGTAATTTTTTCATCTCTATACAACTTCCAATAAGAAAAGTTAATTGGAATGTATATTTTCAAAAAATCTTTTAAATCAATATCAATACAGTATTTTTTTAATAAAAAATCAAATGTTAATGAGGAGTTTTTTTGAAAATCCCAAAGGGTATGATCAAGATCAAAAAAAATATCAGTAATCGAATTAATTTTTTCCATGAGATTTAAAATATTTTTTAAACATATTCTTCCATTTAAAATTAGTAGAATAATCGCTAATAATTGAATTATTTAAAACTAAAGTCATATTTCCATCTACTTCTTTTACATATCTGGTTATTTCCTCTAAAACTTGTCTAGCTACTATAGGTTTTTTATAAATCTTTAAAACTCTATCTGTTACACATACGGGATGTAATAAGAGTTTAGTTTCAATTTCATTTTCTAAATCAAAAAAATAAAAAGGATTTGTAGTACTAGCTCTAAATCCTGGAAGATCATAATATTGAAGACTAAAGTCATTAGAAAAACCTAATCTAGCAAAACTACTGTAGGTTGTTGGAAAATCAACTTTCAATAAATTCTGACGAGTTTTTTTAATAGATCTATGAATAATGGATTGAAGCTTATTTATTTCTTTGTTTAAAAGTGTTTCATCTTTTAAAGAAGAAAAAGAAGAAAGAAGGGAAACTTCACAAAAATCAGAAACATCTTTGATTTTTTCAATAAAAGTATTGGAATAAACACTTAAGTTCCTATCGTATCTTGAAAAGTTTGAAAGTAAAAAAAAGACTGTTGTATCAATACCATTACTACGGTTTAATTCAATCCAATTGGAATAATTATCTAATGGATCGCTTTTTAAATTTAAAAGAACTGAGGTTCTTCTATATAATCTATAAAGATCTAACCTTAAAAGGTCTCTAATAACCCCTCCAATAGTTCTAATCAATCCTTTACCTTTAAAATCAAAAGCACATTGTACTTCAAGACAGGTACTTAATTTAAAAGAATTCTTTCTAAATTTAAAATCAGGATAAAAATCTAAAAACTTTTCGCTAAATCTTTTTATCCAAAAATCAACTATTGGTTTATTTAAAAATCTGTTTTTAAAAGCTATGCTAGATTTAGGATCAAAACGACCAAAATTATCTTTTAAATGAAGTAGATATTCCTCATAACGACTAATTAAATAAAAGGTAGCTCCAAAAATATCAAATTGAAAAAAGGGGTTTTCCTTAAAGGAAAAAAAGATGGGAAGACCATTCCAGTTTTCTACTTCAATATCTAAATCTTCAATTTTATGAGATTGTAAAATTTCCGAGGAATTAATATGAAATTCTTCTGAAATTTGAAAATTGTTATAACTCATTTTAAAAGAATTGTATTCTTTAAAATATTCAAGCTCTGTTGTGAAATCAATTTCAACTCCCAGTCTTACAGTAAATATGTGTTTAAAAATATATTTTAGCCTGGGTGTAATTTTATGAGTATAAACTAAAATCATTCACTTATCCTTATTTGATTAATTAAAAAACCTAAATCAATCGAAGCATAATTTCCTGAACTCATAAAAAGCAAATTAGAATTGGAATAAGATTGTTTTAACAGGAAATCTTTTAGTTTGTAAGATTCATTAAAAATATTAAGACGATCGTCATTGAAAGCAATTTTAATTTTTTGGTGATCAAGTTCATTTAACCCCTTTTCTAGAACTGCCTTTGGATCATAATATAAAATCGCAAGATCAGCACTCTTTAAAGTATCTCTGTATTCATTTATAAAGTTTTCGTTTAAACTACTAAAAGTATGGAGTTCTAACAATGCAATGAGTTTTCTGTCTTGGAATTGTTTTTTAAGGGCATTTGTTGAGGCTAAAACTTTACTAGGTGAATGAGCAAAATCCTTAAAAACAATTCTATCATTCATATTAAGAACGGTCTCCAGTCTTTTGTCTGCTCCTTTAAATGATGTTATAGCGCTATAAAACTCCTCGTCGTGAACTCCCATTAATTGGCATACCAATTTGGCTCCAGCAAGGTTGTTTAAATTGTGATCTCCAAAAATATTCAAAGGAATCTCCCCTTCATCTGTTTTAAGAAAGGTTATTCCATTTTTAATAAAGTGTTCTGGAACGGAATATTCTAATTTTCTAATTGATTTTTCACAATTCAATGTAATTTTTTTCACCTCTTCATCTAATTCATTATAAACCAAAACTCCGCCCTGAACAATGGTGTCGATAAATTTTATAAATTGATTTATATAATTTTCTTTTGTTGGGAAAACATTTATATGATCCCATGAAATTCCACTGATTAAAGCAATATTGGGCTGGTATAAATGAAATTTTGGTCTTCTGTCCACAGGAGAAGATAAATATTCATCTCCCTCCAAAAGAATGAAATCATTTTGATCAGTAAGATGAACCATAGTTTCAAAGCCTTCCAATTGTGCTCCCACCATAAAATCAATATCTTTATTATTACTATTTAAAACATGTAAAATCATTGCAGTAATAGAAGTTTTTCCATGGCTTCCGCCAATAACAACTCTAGTCTTATCTTTTGACATTTCATAAATAAATTCAGGATAAGAAAGAATTTTAATATTTTTAATTTTTGCTTCTAATAGCTCAGGGTTATCTGCCTTTGCATGCATTCCTAGAATAACAAAATCTAAATCTGAAGAAATTTTTGAGGGAAACCACCCAAGTTTTTCAGGAAGAAGTCCATATTTATCTAATCTAGATTTCGAAGGTTCAAATATATTATCATCACTTCCCGTAACTGAATAATCTTTTAGATGAAGAGCTATCGCCAAATTATGCATCGCACTTCCCCCCAAAGCAATAAAATGAATTTTCATGGTTTTATTTGTCTAAAATCAATAACTAATTTATAAAATAGATAAACCAATTAATAAGAATATAAATGAAATTATGGATTTAAAAGTTTCCATAAATTATCTTTTAGTTCAACCAGACCTTGTGAAGATACAGATGATATAAAATCAAATGGAATATTTTTAATTTTTTTAGAAAATTCCATACTAATTTTATCTTTTCTTTCCTGGTTAATTAAATCAGATTTTGAAATTACTACAATTCTATCTTTGTCCAGTAATTCAGGATTATATTTTGTCAACTCTTTCATTAAAATATTATACTGATCAACTATTTTTTCTGATTCACTTGAAATTAAAAAAAGAAGGACGGAGTTTCTTTCTATATGCCTTAAAAAATGATGCCCTAATCCTTTTCCTTCTGAAGCTCCTTCAATTATTCCAGGAATATCTGCAACTATAAAAGATCTATAATCTCTATATTCAACAATACCCAAGTTAGGTTTGAGTGTAGTGAATTCATAATTACCTATTTTAGGTTTAGCTGAGGTAATAGTTTTTAAAAGAGTAGATTTTCCAGCATTAGGGAAACCTACTAATCCTACATCTGCCAAAACCTTAAGTTCTAAAGTGATTTTTGTTTCAGTCCCTTTAATTCCGGGCTGAGAATAGCGAGGAGCCTGATTGGTAGAAGTTCTAAAATTCCAATTACCCAGTCCTCCCATTCCTCCTTTAAGGATCACTTTTTCTTCTCCATCTTCGATTGTTTCGTATATAACTTTATCAGTTAAAGAATCCTTAATAACAGTACCAAGGGGAACTTTTACATAGACATCTTTTCCGTCTGCTCCTGAGCTTCTACTTCCACTTCCATCACCACCATGGCCAGCTTTGAAATGTCTTTTGTATTTAAAATGATGAAGAGTCCAAAGTGATTTGTCTGCAACAAATATAATGTGGCCTCCTCTTCCACCATCTCCACCATCTGGTCCTCCTTTTGTAATATATTTTTCTCTGTGAAAATGTGCAGAACCTTTTCCTCCATTTCCAGAAAATACATCTACCTTTACATAGTCCACGAAATTTCCCTCAGTCATTATGTGTTTGAATCAATAACATTAAATATTCTTTGGCTTATTTCACCAATTTCTCCGTAACCTTCAATCTCAAAAAATTTATTTTGAGATTTATAATAATTAATTAGTGTAGAAGTTTTTTTGTTGTATTCATTAAATCGATTTTGAATCTTAGTTCTATCCTGGTCATCTGCTCTACCACTATCTTTCCCCCTGCTAATTAATCTTTCAACTAATACACTTTCATTAACTTCCAAAGCTATAGTCATAGTTATACTTAATTTTTTAGATTGTAGAAATTCATCCAACATTTCAGCCTGAAGGGTAGTTCTTGGAAAACCATCAAATATAAATCCATTAGCATTTGAAGAGTTATTAACCTCAGCCTCGAGCATTTTAATTGTTACATTATCAGGGACCAAATCACCCTTTTCCATATAAGATTTTGCAAGTAAACCTAGTTCGGTTTGCTTTGAAATATTATACCTAAAAACATCCCCGGTTGAAATGTGTTTTAAATTATATTTATTTTTTACAAATTCTGCTTGAGTTCCTTTCCCAGATCCAGGCTTACCAAATAAAATTAAATTAATCATAGTCCTAGTAAAAATACAAATATACCCAAAATCAGTAGTAAAATTATTTTATACATCATTACATTTTATAATGTATTTTTGTGGAAATAATTTTTATGAATTATTTTTCTTCAAATTTTACCTTAGGAATACTTGGTGGTGGGCAACTTGGAAAAATGTTATTGCAAGTAACATCAAAATTAAGCATCAAAACAAATATATTAGATTCCAGTAAAGATTCACCTTGTAAAAATCTATGTAATGAATTTACCATTGGAAATCTGATGGATTTTGATTCTGTATATAAATTTGGAAAGAAATGTGATTTAGTAACATTTGAAATTGAACACATAAACATCGAGGCTTTAGAAAAATTAGAATTAGAAGGGATTCCTGTGTATCCAAGCCCTAGAACTTTAAAAATTATTCAAGACAAAAGTCTTCAAAAACAATTTTTTATTGATAATAATATCCCAACTGCAAGTTTTTGGTATTTTAAATCATTTGAAGATTTCAAAAAATCTCCTAATAGAAAAGAAATTACATTCCCTTGCGTTTGGAAAAAAACAAAATTTGGATACGATGGTTATGGTGTAGAGGTTATTAAATCAATTGATGAACTTCAAAAACTTCCAGATAATGAATTTATTATTGAAGAATTAATACCTTTTGAAAAAGAATTAGCCACCACAGTAGTTAGAAATAAATCCGGTGAAATTGAATTTTTTCCTCTTGTTGAAATGGATTTTAACAAAGAATCGAATCAAGTAGAATACGTAATATGTCCAGCTCAAGTCAGTAAAGAATTAAATACTATGGGAACTAATATTGCTTTAAAAGTATCTGAATCTTTTAAACACGTCGGTCTTTTAGCAATTGAAATGTTTTTAACAAAAGACAATAAAATTTTAGTTAACGAAGTTGCTCCCAGACCACACAACAGTGCTCATTATTCTATTGAAGCCTGTGAAAATTCACAATTTCAACAGCACATAAATTCTATATTGAATTTAAGTTTAGGGAACTCCAAAACTAATATTAATGCAATAATGGTTAATTTAGTTGGTGAAAAGGGTTATTCAGGACCTGTCCTTTATCAAGGAATTGATAGTGTATTTAAATATGAAAATGTTTCAGTTCATATATATGGAAAGTCTGAAACCAAACCCAATCGAAAAATGGGACATGCAACAATAATTAATAAAGATTTAAAAATCGCTTTAGATAAAGCTAAATCAATAAAAGATTTAATAAAAATTAAAACAAAATAATTATGGCAAAAGTTGGAATTATAATGGGAAGTAAATCAGATCTACCAATAATGCAAGAAGCCGTTGATATATTAAATGATTTTGAGATTTCTAATGAAGTTGATATAGTGTCTGCTCACAGAACACCTGATAAGATGATGGAATACGGTAAAAATGCTAATGAAAGAGGGATTTCTGTTATTATAGCTGGTGCTGGAGGAGCTGCACATCTTCCAGGAATGATTGCATCTCTAACTCCTTTACCGGTTATAGGGGTTCCTATTAAATCTCGAAATTCAATTGATGGTTGGGATTCTGTATTATCAATTCTTCAAATGCCTAGTGGGGTTCCAGTTGCTACAGTGGCATTGAACGGCTCAAAAAATGCAGGGATTTTAGCTGCTAAAATAATTGGAATAAGCCAAAAAGATATTCAAAATAAAGTAATAAAATATAAATCTGAACTGAAAAAGAAAGTGATCCAGGATTCTATCCAATAGATAGTTCAAGAAAAAATATTATCGACAACCATAAAATCGGAATAGATTCAACCCAAAAACTTGCAAAATGTTTGGCTTGATTTTCCTTTGTAATATATATCAAATAAGCTGTAAATAAAGCAATTATGAAATCAGAAATTAAATAAACCATAGATAATGGCTGAATCACAAAATTTATTAGTAGAAAAAAAATTAGTAGTAAATATGCTAACTGTTTTGTTTTTTTCAATCCAAATAATTGAGGGATTGTTTTTAATTTAATAGAATCAAATTTTAAATCCCTTATTTCAAAAGGAAGAGTATATACAATTACAAAAATAAATCTTTGAAAGAATAGAATAGAAGCGTTTAAATAGTCTATTTCAATTTCTACCGTGAGAGGGAAAAGAACTGTAACCGCAGCCCAACAAAATGCTACGATAAATATTTTTATTCGACTATAATTCCTAATATTTTTTTTAGATCTATTAAATGGAATTACATAAATAACACAAAAAATAAATATAAAAATTCCAAATAAAATTGTTTGAATTTTTATATAAAATAAAGAACAAAACAAACATAATCCACAGAAAAAACTTAAATATTGAATTTTTTTAATAGAAACATTCTTTACCAAAAAATAATAAGGCAAGGTGGATGCATACTTAATAAAATTATATACAATTATTGTAGCATTGAAAACAATAAATAAAACAACACTATCAAAATCTATGTTTAGCCTCAAATAAGTTATTAATATTAATGCTAAAACACAGAAAGATAAGTGTAAACTTGATTTAATATAAAATTCAAAAATTGAAGATATTTTTTTCACTAATCCAAAATTATAAAAGTGTTA
>MDSY01038643.1_pt1 | contig 11406 bp, 9 predicted proteins | sample 811131 | NCBI WGS metagenome assembly MDSY01 (sample SAMN05326643, study PRJNA326480) | marine metagenome | isolation source: seawater | place: Atlantic Ocean: South West | collected 2010
GATGATGATGATGATGATGATGATGATGTTGGCGACGGCGCATCTGCTAACAACCACTTTTTCCCTCCTCTTCTAAAAAACAGACTCGACGCTGCTCTGTTTGCTGCACTTGTGTGAGAAGAAGAGGAAGAAGAGTACAATGTCGACTGCGATGAAGAGGCGAACTGATGCGTCGCTGCCCGAGAAGAGGAGGACGCTATCGTGCGTGTCAGTTGGCGTCGCATTTTCTTTTTCTTTGTTATCTTGTGTGGTTTACTCGGGGGGTTAAAATTGGGATTTGCTACGCCGAGTAGTTTTTGCTTTTTGGAAGGTAGAGGAATGATTACAAAACTAAAAAATTTCAAAACGCTCCGTCGATGGTTGGTGGCGCCGGTTTCTTCATTTGCTCCTCCTTCTCGTCGAACGTGCGCTTGCACTGTTTTGCGAATTCCCAAAAGTACACCTCGTTTCCTATGCTCATGATTTCGTTCAAAACTAAAGTAGCCGAACGCCCGGGTTTCAAATCCACTCGACTCGCACCGACGACGGTTACGCCACGGTTAATTTTTCCCGCTTCGTCTTCTAAACCGTTCACCGAAAACGGTCGAGTCGTATATACGGGATCTTCATTCGCTTCTCGCTGCGAACGCGTCAAGTGGCAAAACCGTTCGGCGTCTTCTATGGACTCAAAAGCAACCACGTGAAACGTATCTTTCGGTCTCTCCTTTTCCGGTATTTCTCCCGGAACCATTTGCATGCACAGAAACTCCTCGTATTCTTGGTTTGGTCTGTTGACGAAAATAGCGTGGACAGCTCGTAACGATTTGTAATAGTATGGATCGCGGAGTTGCGGGTGAAGATTACTTTCGTCTTTGCTTTCCTCGCCGAAATCCATCTGCTTGTAGAAATCTTCCTCGGAAGCGCCGGTTTCGTTTTTTGGCACATTCAAGCCGTACTTATCCAGCACGGCTTCGTACTTTTCAAAAAGCTCGTCTTCGGTGTATTTCATCGTCATGAAATCTCTATCCATATTCTTAAGTGCTTCCTCTAAATCTGCAGGCATTTGTTCTTCTTCGCTATTTTTGCTCGCAGCGCTACTCGCAGACGAAGAAAACTCTTTAACCTTCGCTTCAACTTTTTTAATCTCTTCTTCGCTAATATTATCCACCGCGGCGCTATCGATGCTATCGGTAATGTTGCTAAAAACAGTTTCCCCGTCTCGACCAGATCCGTCTAATCCTTTTCCATTTCTTTCGTCAATCTCGGGTAGCAGCGTAGGAATGATGACATCATCTTTTCCGCTTGCATCGTCTGCTTTATCTTCTTCCGTTTTAGCCAGAAAAGATTTTTGCAATTGTTCGACGTAATCTTCCGGTTTCATCCATTTCAAATTCGCGCCCGGGTGCGGAGTTTTCATCTTCTTACCAGCGATATCTATCGTTCCTGTTTTCAAATCGACTATCCGCTCGGCTTCTTTGATGGCACTTTCCGCGCCCTGGGCGTCGCCGACTCGTTCGAGCCATTCCGCGCGTTTTACTTCCGCCTCGGCCTGTTTCATCTTCATTCGAGTCAGCATTTTCAGTCTTTCCGTAATCATAATTTCCACTTTTTTAAAGTTTTTCACCTTTGTTCTGTCTTTGCGCAACTGTTTCAGCCTCCATTTCAAACGCGCACGTTCTATTTCCACGCGTCTCTCGTTCACCGGAAGTTCGTTCAAATCTTTCTCCTCCATCGAGAGCATTTCCTTCACCAACTTCACGTCTCTCTCGTCTCGAAAACGTTTCAAAACGACGTAAGTCAGCGCGAGCGCAATCCACTGCGGGGAAAAAACAGAGGACAACACGTTTCTCAACACCGTGTTCATCTTTCCTTTCGAGAACGGCGAAGATGTAGATGCCTTGGGTCCCGTGTATTCCACCTCGACAAAGTTTCGAGAGAGCTCTTCCAAGGACAACTTTTCCACGTCCTTCATCTCTTCGTTATAGATGCTCACCGGGTCGTTGTTGTTATTATTACTACCACTACTATACACAATATCGTCTGAATGATTCGCTTTCTTTCCTGATTTTGATGATTTTGATGATGACGACGACGATGAAGAAGATGAAGACGAAACAGAGTTTTCGTCGTTTGTATCGCCGACGGCGGCATTTGTTGTTGCTTTAGGAATCCTTCCTTTTTTTGTTGATGATGACGCGTTCGAGATTTTCAATTGGATCATCATTGGTTCTCCAAAAAGCGCACGAGAGGCGTTCATGGAAGTGATCATCGTGAATTCTGCTCTTCGTATCCTTCTTTTCTTATCTTCCTTCTACTGCCGAGTTCTTTGCAACAATTGAAGAAAAATACAGTTGTGCCAGCCAGCTGTTTCACATTTCATGATTTTTTGTCTGCGCGAAATGATGAAGAGCGAATCAAAAAAGTCAAACACAGCAGACACAGAGACAACAAAAAATCGCACCCAAAAGGAAAGATATTATTGAGCGAATGTATGCGCACCCTTTTGTATGCCAGCTGATCGTGCATGCACCAAACACAGACGCGAGAAAGAATGGCTTTACCTCTGCATCATCTACGGCGTCGTCGCTCAACGCGAGAGGAGGAATGAGAAGAGAAAAGCGGGGACAACGTGTGAGAGTATCTGCGTCCTTGCCTGAATATCCACAATCGACTGAAGACTTGTATTTCATCTTGGGCGTTTCCGTCGGAGCGAGTCAAGAAGCCGTCAAGCGGGCGTATAAACGGAAAGCCAAAAGGTATCATCCAGACGTGAACAGCTCTCCAGAGTCCGCGGAAAAGTTCATACAAATCAAAGCCGCATACGAGACAATTCAATCAACCAGAGGCAACTTAGAAAACGTCCAAACGCGAGAGTGGAAAGAAAAATGGAAACAACAACTCAGGAATCTGAGGCGGGAAAGAGAGAAGAAAATAGCTGTCGCCACCGATAGGGAGAAGCGCGCTGACAAAGATGTTGAATCTCTAGTCGGCACCACGGAGATGCAAGCGCAGATATCGAATCAACTGAGAAACTTGAAAGCGAGAACCAACCGAAAACGAACGAGGCAGCAAACTTTGCAAAAGTCGACATTTAAAGAACCATTTGAACTGTCCGAGGAAGACTTGTGGAATCACGAGGTGCAGTAAAATGAATAGGATAGGATATAGATAGATTAGATGGACAAACACACGCATACGCGTGATGTTAATGTTTGAGAGCAAACTGCGCGCGAAATTAGTTTTATAGAAACGCGAATATTCTGTTTTTGTTTTTGATTTTTGCTACTAGATTATTAAGAACTAAATACGACTACTACATCGAGAAGCAAATGAAATTACTTCTCGACAGCTTCGCGGAGACGTCTAATGGTGGATCTCACGGTGACGGCACCGGAAGTGTTCAACGCGTACGCGCCGCCAGCTTTTACCTTGTGGCATCCGCTGCACCCCCAAATTCCGACAGCTTGACGCTTGACCGCATATTTACCGCAGAAGTCGCAGAAATACTTCGAGTGTTGCGAGATTTCTTGCTTCTTAATAACCTTACGGAGGGAGGCACCGTAACGCGTACCGTATTTCCCGGTGATACCTGCACGTTTGAGAGAGGAGAGAAAAGAAAAGACATTTGGTGAGTTTCAGTCAAAACAGGAGAGAGTTGAGACGGGCGGACTCGCAAAAATTGTGGGAGAGAAAGAAATCCAAAGCCGTGGAATGACCACTGCGCGAGCGTGTAATCGATCCGAAAGATGCATAAACGCGTTAAGAAAACGTATGTACGTTTAACGTGCGCATTGATATGACCATCTACACGAATGATTGATACGAACTACGCGCATTTCGAAACGAGAAAAAGCCCGGAAAACGAGGGAGACAGGGCTTCCGCTTGCTTTAGGCGGAAAATGCGAGCGGTGCATTTGTCCCACATCCCATCCGATGCGCGCAACGCATCATCTCGCGTGAGCGCACATACGGTGCACAACTATTCTTCGATGTGATTAACGTACCGACTTTCTTCGTTCTCTTCGCCATTGTTTGCGCTTACTAAAGACTTTATTATGAAGATTTTTCCTTTTCGCAATTTTTTTGTGTTTTGTGCTCGATGAATTTTTTTGTTTCGGCATTCAGTTTGGCCATTCGCTTTTCAACGACAACTCCAGAAATATAAAAATTTCGAGCACGCGCTTTGCACTTTAGTCGCTTTACGGTATACAACACCGCATTGCTCACACCGACGACAATGACATCGTCTACCTCTTTCTCCTCCTCTTTCTTCTTTCCTTCCTCATTGTCCTCGTCTTTAAGGCGTTTCAATGCCGTGAGAAATAACGACAAGAACAGAAGGAGAAGGTGGGCGATGCAGTTCACTTTTGACGAGAAAACTAAGAGCGTTTATTGCAACGACAAGCGTCGTGATAAAAACGACACGAACACGAATGACAACAACAAGAAGAAGAACGAGAACAAGAATAAAAAGAACATAGAACACAACAAGCGAAACAGACGGGATTTTGTATCCTTCTCGTCTTTGGCGATTTTGACGACGTCTTTGTCGTGCTCTGGAACTTTCGCTGAAAAAGCTGAAGCAGCAAGAGAACCTTTCTGTGGCTACTATGCAGACGTCGACTCTCCCGTGTCGCAGGCTGCGTACCAAAGCACGTTTTCGGAGGGCTACGTGAACAATCTGCAAACGTTCGTGAGACAGGTGGGTAAATTTAAGAAGGGTAACAAGACGTGCCTTCCAGTGCTCGTTTTGCACGACCAGCGTCTTGATATGAAATATCTCGAAGCCATTGAAATCTTAGCGTTCACCCCCGACGATTTCCGAAGGGAGATTTTCTTCTACGACCAGTTAAACCGAGGAAAGTCGAAACATAAATTAGACTCAAATGCGAATCTAGATGATTTTTTACTCGAGGAACTTGCTGGCGTTCGGAGGGAATGCGGTTTAGCAGACGAGGGCATCCACATTATCGCGCACGGCACCGGCTGCGAGCTTGCGCTGAAACACGCGTTACAGAGTAAAAATATCGTACACAGTTTGACGCTAATCGGCGGTGGATCTTCGTCTGAGCGAAATAAGAAAGATTTCGAAAGTCTGCAATTTCCCACCGCAGATGCTCGTAATACTGCAACCGACGATTTTTACGAGCGATATTGGACAAACAGAGGCAAATCGGGCACGTGTTTCTCAAACGCAACTACGGCGCTAAAATATGTTTCTTCATTGGAAAATGATTGGGACGTAAAGAAGCTCTTAGCATCGGTCAAGAACGAAATACCGGACACTTTACGGGGTATTCGGGTCGTTCGAGGTATAAATGATGTGATATCGGAGGGCAACGCCAAGGGGTTAGTTTCTTCGTTGAATGAAGCGAAATTCGAGAACAAGAGTAAAGTGAGAAATTCTTTGTGTTCGTTTGATAACAACATTGAGGCGGCGGCATCTTGCGTGCACTTAGACCGAGCGGAATACTTTCTGGATACGACGTCAACGTACATCTTGAAAATCGAAGAAGAACTCGTAGCGTAGTAGCCTGCGTATAGTCTTAGCATATTCTAAAACATAAATGTACGGTATATTACATTTGAACAATTTTACATTTTCATCTTTTGTCGTCCTCGAGTTTGACTGACTTCGGATTCGCACCTTGCACATCTGCACACGAAACCGTAATCCGACAAGGCATCTTGACGCCTGCTCCAATCTAGTTGGTCGTCTTCTAAATAGCTAATTGTTAGTTCCTCTCCTTTCCGTATAGGTTTACGCGCGACTAAGACGCAACTCCCGTTTATATCGGTCTCGTCTTTGAACGGATGACAGTTCGGATCGCAGTCATGATTACAGTTGGATTGCAACGCAAAAAGCGCCGTTCCCAAACAAGGAATGTCGTATTTCACGTCCAACGCGTCCAGAAAAGGTTGCGTTTGTGGTAAAATTGCCATCTTTTGGTTCTCGTCGGCTAAGCCATCAACGCCGAGGAAATAGTTTTCCACCGGAGACTCTACGACGAGTTCTAAATTGTTCAACTCAAACATCCCGACGATGGCCCCCCACACCGGTAAAGAGAACAATCCAGGAAACGCCTGAGCGCGGTCTGGCCACGCTTTGCATAACAACTCTAAAGAACCTGATGCGAGCTCTATGAGTTGCTGCCTAAAGCTTTCCTCGTCTTTCTCCTCGACATCTGAAGGAATGGCGACGATATCCCACCAAATAGCTTTCTGAACGCGAGAAAACGGTTCCCATGCAACTTCTAAAGCCTGCCCTAAAAATGTGATATTATTACTCGCGTCGCTCAAGGCGAGGCTGGCATTTTCTGTAACCATAGCGACTACTTTGGCAGCTAAAATGAAGATATCGTTCGTATCCTTGGCGTGCTCGATGAACTGATGCATCATAGATGCGCGATTTTTCGCCTGTTCGTCTTGGTCTCCGCTTTTGTTACCTATACACATGGCTCGTTCGTGTGAATTCCAAGAGTTTTGCGCGCACTCGTTCGAGCAAAACATTTCGCGGTAACACCCACCCACACACGCGCGTTCCGTTGGAAGTGGAAAGCACTGGTCCGCGAGAGGTAACTTCGGTTCGCCTACAGATGCCATGCTATTCAAGACATCGAGATCTCCCGACCTCCTCGCCGATTCCTCGGCGGCTGCGTCGCCGGCCGTCGTCGCCTCCATTTGTTGTTCCTTTTGTTGCTGCAGTTCCTCTTGCGCGGAAGATAACTGATGAAACAATCTTTGACCAATCTGTTTTTCAATAGACCCGACGTATCGAAAACAGAACGAACAGACAATCGCGTCGTTTCTATTTCTCTCGTGTTGCATGGCCACCAACGGAGGTTCTATCAGCACCCGGTCGCCAACTATAAAATCTCTCGTCGCGTATAAGCCTTTACCTCTATTTTTTCCGCCGCTCATATTTGAATGATTAGAACTATTATTATTATTAGCAACATCAGCAGCAGCAGCAGGAGGAGGAGGAGAAATAACACCGTTCGCGACGGCGGCAGGAGTATGATGGTGTCTTTGCACGCAGACGTTCGAAAAAGTTTCGTGGCCACATTCCTCGATGCCTCGTCGGATGAGTTTTTCGTAATATTTCGCTTCCGTGTTCACGTCGCTCGGTTTGAGAAGAATCTCAATCTGCGACGCCGCCGTGGATGAAGCTTCCGAGGATAACATCGTCAAACGTCTTCTTTGTCCTCCTCGTTGTGTGTGTGTTGTGTTGTGTTGTTTTTGATGAAAAAAGTGTTTTTGTTGTCTATTTTGATGACTTTTTCTGTTTCATATCAGAAATGGGCGGTGTGGAGGGGCTAAAAAAAGAACAATTTGGACGACGACGGCGGCCGATCGATTATCTTCTCCACTTTGTACACACAAGCAATACACACGTAAACATGGAACGCACTTACATCATGATTAAGCCGGACGGCGTCCAACGTGGTCTCATCCACAAAGTCATCGAGAGATTTGAGCAAAGAGGCTTCTACTTGAAGGCCATGAAGATGCAAATGGTCACCAAGGAACACGCGGAAAAACACTACGCGGATTTGAGCTCCAAGCCGTTTTTCGCTGGATTAGTCACGTACATGTGCTCTGGCCCGGTCGTTTGCATGGTCTGGGAAGGCAAGGAAGTCGTCAAGACTGGTAGAAAGATCATCGGTGCGACCAACCCGTTGGCCTCGGAGCCGGGATCTTTGAGAGGTGATTTCTGCATCGAAGTTGGAAGAAATGTCATCCATGGCTCCGATGCCGTCGAGTCGGCGCAGCACGAAATCGGTTTGTGGTTCCCGGAAGGCGTTTGCGAATACGAACACGCCTTGCAAAAGTGGATCTACGAATAAATACTAAACAAATAATAACACTATTATTGTTAATACGCACAGGGTATATGTGTCGAAATATATTATCTTTCTATTAGTATCAACTCTTCTTTTATCTTCTAACGCCTCTGCTGTTCGTATTCTTTCGGTTCCGAAACGAAGGTTTTAAGCGCACTTCAGAGTCCAAGTCGTTGCAGACAAACCATTTTTTCGACTTTGTCACGGTATCCTCTGAATCCAAACTAACTTCGTACGAGTACATGTTCCACAGACAGTCCCACATGACGTGCGGCTGCGATTCGTATTGCTCGCTGCTTCCTTTCTTCAGCCTGAAGATCTCCCCTTTTTTGTTCACCTTCGCTTTTCCTTCGAGTTCGCCCAAACTCCAGTGCTTGACGATTTTGCCGCTCGACCAGACGCCTTTCCTAACGAGAACCAAGACGAGGTCGTTGATGTTGAAACGAAGCAATGGTCTAGGCTCAGCTTTTGTAGTCTTTGGCCGACGAATGCAGTCGTCGACGTCTTCTGGTGCAAATATCAATCCCTCTTCGCCATTTTTACCATCGAGTTGGATTTGATACGGGAAGCGCGCTCGAGGATTCAAGTCCAACTCGCGCACGGCAACCGCGTTTGGTTTGTACCAGTGTTGCACGACAACGCCAGATTTCCACCCCGTGCTCATTTTACACTGAACACATGCACCCAACGGGAATCGCAACTTCCGCGGTTCCGGACGCTTCATCAAATTCAGGCGTTCCGTTTCTCTCAAAAGATCTTCGTACAATTCTCCTTGCTCGCAATCACACTTCATCTTGTCAATCGCCGAATCGTTCATCTCTTGTAAATCGCACAAAAACGAAGGCTCAAATCCGTCGTATCGCATGCGTTCAGCACACGGGTCGGTACGTTCAAAGACTGGTTTTGGACGTCGAAAGGCAAACTCGAGGGCGGCTCCGCGCGCCTTGCGTTTCGCGCCGTCGAGCTGGCACTTGAAAGGAAAAGTTTCAGCGCAAAAACTAAACGAACGAAATCTATCGTCCGAGGAGACTTTAATCGTCTCTCCATTTTGGTCGTTCACTCGCGCAAACGGAACTTCGTTCTCAACATAATCCAGAATATCCTCCATGGTATCAAATTCAGGGACACTATCGATGAGTTCATGCGCAGAAATTGTAATTCTTTCGCAATGAAACGGACCGCACACCAAAATCCACGCCGCGTATTCTGATTTACTTCGAACCAAATCGTATTCGTTACCAGAAAAGGAGAAGAATGGTCTCTTCCATTCTTTGATGTTGTGCCAGGTTTCTGGAGCGTTCGAGTCTGGGCTATATTTTGTCGGTCTTTTTAGGATTCTCAACACGACTTCTCTGCAAGATTCGGGCAATTCGGCGATATCGAAGCAAGACAAAACGCATCGAGGGATCCTCGCCAAGTCGTCGCAATTTGGATTCGGTGATTTATACCACGTCGCCTTGATATAGCCGGGCATGTGCTTGCAATCCTCGTCACTCAACGAGTGTTCTTCCTCTCTTTCGTCGTTGCTACTGGTGTTGTTACTCTCGACGACTTTCTTGTATTCAGCGCCGCGCGCTGAGTTGAGTTCGCGGTTGCTGACTAAACTAAAGTTATTCACATCCTCTCCGCCTTCTTTTTCCTCGACGAAAATACCTCGCGACCTCGGTTTGTAAGGCTTTTCGCAGTCGTCGCAAATTTCCAAGGTTGGATACTCTATGAGCTCGTTTGATGGATCCCACATCGTTCCGTACACGCCACCGTAAATATACGAGTACAGAGAATCCCATCGATCTTCGTCGCCGTAAATCGTGCGGTAGTGGACCGAATCAATCACTAGCGTTCCCCTCGGATGAAGCTTTTCTAAACATCGCATAATAGCTGACGCTGTTGGAGAACTCCTTCGGAAAAGTTTCATGGTTTTACCGCGTACTAATGCTCGGCACGCCGAGAGCTTTTGGAACAGTTGTTTCGCGTCTTCGAACGAGTCGAGATTGTAGAGCGCTTTTAGTCGCGGAACTTCCTTCGCTTCAGATGACACGTCGCTCTCGATGTGTGTATTCGCTGTTGTTGTTGTTGATGTTTTCGTTCCCAGTTTTTCTCTTTCGCACTCTTCTCCGTCACGTTTGTCCTCGTCCTCGTCCTCGTCGTCCTCGTCGTCGTCCAACGTCTCGAGACGAAACTTTGTCTTTTTCTTTTCTGCGCTACTTTTGTTACTTCCTCCTTTCAAGTCGTTGTCGTCGTCTCCGAACAACCCAGGCGCCGGTCGGAACTGCGGATGCTCGTGAGAGTTCATCCTCGTCGCGTGTGGAGAAGACGATGAGAACGATCGCGAAGAAGAAGTGGGAGAGGAAGACGGAGAAGACGAGGAAGGCTGTCGACGTCGTTGATTTTCTTCTTCCTCTTCCTCTTCTCCTTCTTCTTCTCGTTGCGGAGGAGTAGAAGACGACGTCGTTTTCTTTACCGAACCCGGGGGTCGTCGTTTCTTCTTCGCCGCGAGCGATCTCGGGATGGGCATTGCGCTAATAACGAATGCGCCGTCTCTTCGATCTTCTCTTTCTTTCTCTTTCTCTTTCTCTTTCTCTCTCTCTGTGCGTGTGTGCGTGTGTTGAAACGCGGACGGTGATGATTTCCGGCGGCAAGCAACGACGATAAAAGTCAAACTACGCTTCGAATTGGAAGAAGACGACACACGCCAGTGAAAAAAGAGTTCCGCCGCGCTCGCGCGCGCGCTGTATTTTCAATACCACGGATCTGTGATTTACTCGAACCTCTCTCTCAACCACTCTTTCTCTCTATCTCTTTGATACAGATCAGAGACGATGATGATAGAAAATCGAGAGTGATGATGAGCGCGTGCGTTCTCTCTCTCTCTCTCTCTCTCTCTCTCTCTCTCTCTTTCTTTGTATTTCTGAAGACGATTGTGTTTCTCTCTTTCTCCTCTTGTTCGTACGAAAAAAGAAAACGAGAGAAGTAACGAACAGACAAAAATCGTTACTTCCGTTTTTTTTTGCATCTCCTCCTCAGAAGTTTCATCGCGCGCACACAACACGCATCACACAAACACACACACACACATACACATAGTGCGGTTGCGGTTTAGGAAGGAGGGAGGAGATTAGTAATAATAGTAGTGTAGAAAAATGAACGCACCAAATAGCAGCACGAGCGAAGGAATTCGGAAATGTTTGAAAGAGAGAATATTGGACGACATGCTCGGCGCTTTTAACAGTTTCAAGGAAGAAGAAGAAGAAGAAAATGGTGAAGGCGTTTCGTCTCAATCGGCGTTCGAGTGGAGAGTTTTGATTTTAGACGACGTGACGACCAAAGTCGTCTCTTCCGCGGTAGGGATGGCTGACTTGATGGCTGAACGGTCCATCACGAGCGTCGAGTCTATTCTCAAATCTCGCGAACCGCAACCAGAAAGGGAAGCGATATATTTTATTTCTCCAACAAACGAGAAAGCGATACGAGCGTTGATTGACGACTGGGACGTGAGCGAAACTAATGATGATGATGATGATGATGAAAAAGGCGATAGCAACGAAGAGGAGCAGAAGAAGAAGAAGAAGAAGAAGAAGAAGAA
>MDSY01117155.1_pt1 | contig 11406 bp, 5 predicted proteins | sample 811131 | NCBI WGS metagenome assembly MDSY01 (sample SAMN05326643, study PRJNA326480) | marine metagenome | isolation source: seawater | place: Atlantic Ocean: South West | collected 2010
ATATAATATTTATAATAAAAAAATGAAGTCATCACAATTAAAAACGCTAATTAAAGAAGCGGTAAAAGAAGCAATTCAAGAAGAATTGAAAGATATTTTGCTGGAAGCTGTTAAGACTCCTAAAGTTATAACACAAACAACAACCCCAGTAATGGAAAATTTAACTCCACCACCACCACCTCAACCTCAAATGAGTGCTGAAGAAAAAAGAAGTGCATATCAAAATATTTTAGGTGAAACCGGAGCTCAATTTACATCTGCAAATGTTCCTCAATCATTTACTCCACCACAAGGAGGAAGTTTTGATACTAGTAATGGAACACTACCAGCTGGTGAAGTTAATATGTCAATGATAGCAGGTTTAATGAAAAAATAATGGCCAGAATAATTCAGAGTAAATACCCAATAGATTCAGTTGCTAGAAAAGCAATAGGGTTTTCTCTTCCTTTTAACGGTCCTGCGGTTTTCAACCCAACATTTACAACAAGGGCTCAAATAAAGTCAAATTTAATCAATTATTTATTGACTAATAGAGGAGAGAGGGTTTTTAATCCTAATTTTGGAGCTGATTTAAGAAATTTATTATTTGAAAATATTTTAGATAGTACTACAGATGAATTAAAAGAAAGAATACAAAGTGATATTTCTATATACTTCCCACAAGTTGTTGTTGCCGAAATAACATTTAATAACCAAGAAGATAATAATACAATTAATTTTATATTAACATATGATATTGTAAATTTTGGTATAACCGATGAAATAAACATATTACTACAATAATGGCTGATTTAAAAAGAGACATAAGATATATTGATAGGGATTTTAACCAATTTAGAAATGCTTTAATTAATTATTCTAAAACATATTTTCCTGACACATTTAATGATTTTACTGATACATCTACAGGTATGCTATTTATGGAAATGGCTTCTTACGTAGGTGATGTTTTATCATTTTATTTAGATAATCAAATACAAGAAACATTTATACAAAAAGCAAGACAACAAGAAAATTTATATCAAATGGCTTACTTATTAGGATATACTCCTAAAGTTACAACAGTAGCTAGTGTTGAAATAGATTTTTACCAACAAGTACCAGCAATACAAGTAAGTGGAGAATATGAGCCTGATTTTAATTACGCTATGATTATTCCTGCTAATACTCAGATAACTTCTAATGTAGATGATACACAAAAATTTATAATAGAAGATGTAATAGATTTCTCAGCATCAGGATCTTTAGACCCAACTACAATATCCGTTTATCAAATATCAGGTACAGACCCAACATATTATTTATTAAAAAAGACGAGAAAAGCAATATCAGCAACTATTCAAACTATTAACCTTACATTTAATGCGGCTGTAAGATTTGACACAAGAACAATTAAAGCATCTAATATTATAAGCGTATTAGACGTGAAAGACACAGATGATAATACTTGGTATGAAGTACCAAATATGGCGCAAGAAAACGTATTTAATTCGATTAGAAACACAAATACTAATGACCCAACATACAATTTAGAAGTAGATGCTCCTTATTTACTCCAATTAAAACAAGTTCAAAGAAGATTTGTAACTAGGTTTTTAGACTCAGGTTCTTTACAACTTCAATTTGGGGCAGGTTCAACTAAATCAAATGATGAGGACATAGTACCTAATCCTGATAATGTAGGTTTAGGTTTACCATTTGAAAGAACACAATTAACTACAGCTTTTTCTCCCCTTAATTTTATATTTACAAATACTTATGGTATAGCACCATATAATACTACTTTAACAGTAAGATACTTAACAGGTGGTGGTACATCTGCAAATGTAGACTCAGGAACTTTAACGGTATTAGATGATACTAATTTTACTTTTATAAACCCTAACTTAGCAGACACAGCTTTAGCTAATCAAATATTTGCTTCTGTATCATCTAATAATGTTTTAGCAGCAGATGGAGGTCAAGATGGAGATACTATTGAAGAATTAAGATTAAATGCTGTAGGTAATTTTCAAAACCAACTAAGAGCAGTAACTAAAGAAGATTACTTAGTTAGAACATTATCAATGCCTTCTAATTTAGGGACTATAGCAAAAGCATATGCTGTTCCTTGTAAAATAGAAGACTACCAACCAGGTGAATTACCAACAATTTTAGATTTATATGTTTTAACATATGATACTAATGGAAATTTAAGAACAGCCTCTACATTAATTAAAAGAAATTTACAAACATATTTAGCAGAATATAGAATGATTAATGATTCTATTAAAATTAAAGATGCTTTTATTATAAACATAGAAGTAGTATTTGATATAATTGTGTTACCTAATTTCAATAACAGTGAAACTATTACTAAGTGTATTGATTCATTAACAGATTTCTTTAATGTAGATAATTGGCAATTAAATCAACCTATAATAATGTCAAATTTATTTGTTTTATTAGATAAAGTAGAAGGAGTTCAAACTGTTAAAAATGTTCAAGTTAATAACCTAGTAGGAGAAGGATTAGGTTATAGTGATTTTGCTTATGATATAGCAGGGGCTACAATTGATGGTGTTATTTACCCATCAATAGATCCTATGATATTTGAAGTTAAATTTGAAAATACAGATATTAAAGGTAGAGTAGTACCATTATAAAATTTAAATTATGCCAACAGGAAATAATGCAATACCAAATATAAAACCACTTACAGATACAAAACCTGGAGTAAGAGAAAGAACATCATTAAAAGATAGTTTTAATCAAACTAATTTAGATTTAGAAAATAAATCACCATTAGGAGGTCCTATTAATACTGATCCTGTTACAATAAATGGTGTTGAATATGGTGGATTTACAACTAAATACTCTTCAACCGAACCTTACATGCAAGAAGGCAACCAAAAATCAGCCTTAGTATCAGTAGATCAAGGGGGAGATGTTACAGATTTAGGAACATTAAAAGTAACAGCATTAGATGTAGCTTCAAATGAAGCCGGAGTAAAACAAGGTGCTACAGGTGGGCCAAATAGAATAGCTCCTAATCAATTTAATACAGTTGGAAGTGATGGTACATATCAATTAACACAATACCCATCAACAAGAAATAACTTAACTCCATTACCAAGTAATGGTACACCTTTAAAAGATTTAGAAGGTAAGGATATTCCCAATCAAGAACTACAATCTTATTCTTCTACTAATACTTATCTGGATAGTGTAGTTAAATTTAAAGATGAAAACAACAATAAAATATAAAACATGGCAGTATATAAATTATTCCCAGAAAAAGATGCTACAATGTATACTGAGCTACCTAATAAAAATACAGGTAGGGATGAACTTTTAGAAGCTTCAACATATTTAAAATTAGGTAACCCTGAAGTTAGCAGATATTTAGTAAAATTTTCCACAAGTGAAATTTCAGATATAATAACAACAAAAATAGGAGCAGGTAAATCTGAGTGGTCTGCATATTTAAGAAATTTTCATGCTGTAGTTACAGGATTAAATTTAGACCAACAATTAGAATTTTACCCAGCAGCTGGAGCTTGGGCTATGGGAAGTGGAAAGTGGTTAGACACTCCTGCAGTTACAAATGGTGTTAGTTGGTATTTTTTAAACTACTCAGGTTCATCAGCTGAAGGAGCTATTTTATGGCCTACAAGTGGTTTTCCTACATACGTAACAGCTTCATGGTCTGGAAGTGCTAGTAACATCTCAGCAGGTGGGGGTAATTGGTACACAGGTTCAAATATTACAGATACAGGTTTAGATCCAATTACACAATCACAAACTTTTACATACTCAGATACAAAAGATGTAATTGTAGATGTAAAAAATACAGTAGAAACTTGGTATAGTTATTCATTAAATTCTTCAGAAGGATTTGCTAATGAAGGATTTTTAGTTAAAAATACATCTTCTGTTGAATGGACACCATCAGCAAATGCATCAACAATTTTTAAATATTTTTCAATAGATACTAATACTATATACCCTCCTCAGTTAGAATTTAGATGGAATGATTATACATTTAATACAGGTTCATCAACTAATAAAATACTACCCCAAATTGAAAGTTTCATTTCAGTATTTAATAATCAAGGAACTTACTATTCACAAAGTGTTCCAAGACTAAGGTTTGCGGCTATGCCAAAATACCCAGATAGAACATTTTTAACAGCATCTTTATATTCAACTAATTTTTACCTTCCAGAATCACAATCTTTATATGCTATAAAAGATACAGAAACTAATGAATTTGTAATTGATTTTGATAATGATTACACAAGGATTAGTGCTGATGCAACATCTAGTTTTTTTGATTTATATATGAATGGTTTAGAACCTGAAAGATATTATACAATTTTAGTAAAAACAGCAGTAGGTGGGGTTGTAAAAGTTTTCGATGAAAATATAATGTTTAAAGTAGCTAAAGGATAAAAATGAGTACTTATAAAAATATAAACCTAAAAAGGACAGTTTTTGATAAAACAAAGTTTAATGAAACTATTGATACTAGTTTTACTCAACTTAAAGATGTAGTAGATCCATCTTTTTTTGATTTAAGCTTGGCTTCATTAGATGATTTTTGGAGCTTATACGAGAAGTTATTTTACATAATACCAAAAGAAGGAGATATAAATTCACATCGATATTTAGCTCAAACTAGTGGTGAATATGCAGATTATAACCCCCAACAAGAAGAAATTGAATCTTTATTAGAAGAAATTGCAGAATTGAGAGAAGAAAATTTAGAAGTTAGACAACAATTAGCCGACGTAATAATATCTACAGCACCTTCAGATACAACATCAGTAAGTGCAAATGAACCAAATGCTTTAGGTAACGTATAAAAATAAAAATTATGGCTTATAATTCAGATATAGCAAATTTAAGTGAAAGCTCACCACCATCAGGTTCAGGATTTGATAAACCAAACCAACCAGAAAAATTCGCGGCCGCTCCTAGAAAAATAAAAAGAAATGAGGAAAAAGAAACATTTGAGTTTGAGTCTTTAGAAAAAAAAGTTAAAGAAATTAATGAAGATGTTGTAACTAAAGAAGGGGTTAAAATTATTCCTAACCCAGTTAAACGAAAGCCACCAACTCCAATTAATGAAATTCTTCCATTTAGTGCATCATGTGTACCAATTAATCCTAATACCTTATCTGATGATGGTTATGAACTTCAAGATCAAGAAATCATCCCTCAAGAAAACATTACAGGTTCATTTCAAGTAGATAATAATGTAGTAGAACTTTTCACATATGATGCTGATAAAAATTTAAGTAGTGTAAATTATAATTTTGTAGGTTGGACTATTGGAGAAAATAGTGATAGTACTTTACTAACAGGATCTTATGTTAACGAAGTAGGTGAAGAAGTAATAGTAAATAATCCCCCAACATCATCAATTACAGATGCTATAGAATTAAACCCACCATTAGACGCTTTTAATTTAGGATTTGATACAGGACAATTATTTACAGCTTATAATTTTATTAATTATGAGTTAGGATCAAATGTAGAAAATACATTTTATATATCAGAAATATCAGGGGATAGAACAGAAATAGCAATAAAGTCAAATTTCATTTCATCTTCAGCTATAGTAAATGGATTTAATAGTTTATCTTCTTCACTAGCTTCTTCTGAATTTGCAGATGAATTTTATATTAGTTTATTTAATAATGAATATCAAATTGGGGTTAATATATCAACCCCTGATGAAACTATAGGAAATGATCCTACAATATTAATTAAATTATATGATGCTTTACCATCACAATTTAATGTAAAAGATGAATTATATGTTGCAACCAAAGTAGGAGAAAGTGTAGCATATAAAATAAACTTTCCAGAGGAAGTACAGTCATTAGGTAGTGGGGTTTGTTCACTTGGTCCTCAATATACAACACAAGAAGCATGTGTAGCAGCAGGAGGTATATGGACATTTATTAATGCAAATTATATTAAAGGTCCTAATATTAATATATCTTTGCAAGATTTAGTTAACAATTCAACTACATTACAATCTAAAGAAGATTTATTAAATACAACATCTACATCATCCTTAAATAATGTTAAAAATATTTTAAATACAACAGGTGTAGCTATTACACCTGATTATTCTTATGATACCTTTAATGAATTTGTTAATTTTTCATCTGCAAAAGAAAGAATAAATAATTTTTATGAAAAAGTATCACAAATACAATCATATGAAGCTGATATTGAGTCAATACAAACTACAGTATCAGGTAACCCCAATGTAAGTGCTATATCACAAAGTTTAGCTAGTTTACAAACTAATGTAACTAACCTTATTGAAAATTTTGATGGGTATGAAACATATTTATATTATAATACTTCATCTTTATATGCATACCCAAAAACGGGTTCAACTTATCCCTTTGAACTACTACCAACAAACAGTACTACAGTATTAAATTGGTTGGGTAGTGACGCAGAATTAAGCGTATATTTCGGTGGTATTATTAATTCCGCATCTTTATATGATGAAAATAACCAAAATTGGTTATACTATACTATACCAGATTATATAATAGATAATAACGAAAATGTAGATTATATAACTTTTTGTAATATGGTTGGTCAATCTTTTGATGAAGTTTGGCTCTATACAAAAGCATTAAGTGAAAGATATAATACAACAAATGACCCAGACTCAGGATTACCTTTAGGTTTAGCAGCTGATGCTATTAAAGGAATGGGGTTTGAAACATTTGGAAATAATTATGATAATCAAGATAATTTTATTGGGTTAGCAGGAGCAGATGCTGGTATGTACACACCTCCTACAGGAAGTGAATTAATTACTAAGTATGTAGCTATTAATAATGGACAAATAATAAATTATTGGGATCCTGGGTACTCATTTGCAGATTATGTAGAAGAAATTACTGAAGCAGGATTTCCGTATGCTATTGATAAAGTAAGTAAAGAAATTTACAAGCGTCTTTATCATAATATGGCTTCTCTTACTAAAAGAAAAGGTACAGTATCAGGTTTAAGACAATTAATTAATATATGGGGTATACCAAATACTATTCTTAGAATTAATGAATTTGGTGGTAAAAATAGAGATAATAGTAATGATTATGATTTATGGTATAACAGATTTAGTTATGCTTACACACCAGTATCAGGTCAATCTTTTGCAAGTTCATCTGTAAAAGTACCATGGATGCCTTTAGAACGAAATGCAATAGCTGATATAAATGAAGCGGGTGATACTCAGTTTATAGTACCTGATGGAATAGGTATGAGATTTAAAACAACTGGATTTCCATCTTCAAGTTTTGGTGGAACGTTTTTTAGTCAATCTCTATTATCTAAAAAATCAGACGGTAGTAAAGCTAGCACGGCAATGGATTTTGGTGTTGGTTTACAATATGACTTACAACCTTCAGGATCTTATAGTGGTTCTAGTTTTAGCGATTATTATGAATATGGAAATTTAACTTTTTGGTTATCTGGATCAGCAGCTGAAGGAGGAGTAACTTCATCATCACCTATATATTTACCTTTTTTTAATAAAGGATGGTGGACAATTTTATTACAAAGAGATACACACGTAAGTCAAAGTAATAATACATCAACAACAACATATACTTTATTTGCAGGAAATAATCAATATAATGGAGCTGATGGTAATACAATAGGTTGGACGGGATCATCAAGTATTACAGTTGTAGGGGCAACTTCTTCATCATTAAATGAATCATGGAACGCATTTGGAACTACTACAGATGATGGAATTTATGTAGGTGGTTTTATATCTGGATCACGAGTTGGAACTCAAACAATACAAGGAGTAGGAAAAATATTTTCAGGTTCACTTCAAGAATTTAGATATTATTCACATGCAATAAGTGAATCTGTATTTTTTGATTTTGTAATGAATCCTGAATCAGTTGAAGGAAATCAAATAACAGGATCACAATCTTCTTTTGATATAGTAAACTTTAGAGCACCATTAGGAAATGAATTAGAGTATTTATATACTTCATCTGGAAGTAATTTATATAAATTAGAAATATCTTCATCCCACCCTGCAATAACAGGTTCATCATCTCCAGTATACACTCAATCATTTGTTAACCCAACTAATTTAGCTACATCATCTGATTACGAATTTATTGTATATGATAATTTAAATTCAAGAACTTACAGTAAACCTAACTATGAGGTTTACCAACTAGACCAACCAGCAATTGGAATTAGAAATAGAGTTGATAATAAAATACAAGTTACTGATGGAGATGCTTTTGGTAAAGTTTTATCAACCCAAATAAGTATAGATCAAGATTATTTAATAAGTCAAAGTTATACTGAAGATACTACAGATTTAGAAGTAGGTTTTTCACCTCAAGATGAAGTAAATGATGATATTATAGCAACCTTTGGTTATGGAGCTATATCATCAGTAATTGCAGATCCAAGATTTGTAACATCATCTCTTACATACTATCCAGGATTAAGAAATATTGCTGAAGATTATTTTAAAAAATACACAGAAGGTAGTGTTTGGGATTATTTAAGATTAATAAAATATTTTGATAATTCACTATTTAAAGCAATTAAATCATATGTTCCAGCTCGTACTAGTGTAACTACAGGTGTTATAATTAAACAACATATGTTGGAGCGTAATCGTATCCCAACACCGACAATTGACCCAAGAACTAAAGTAGCTTATTTTGTAACAGGCTCACCAACTACTGCATCAACAGACACAGGAGCTTTATATGGAGCAGGAGTATACGGAACAGGGTTATATGGGTTAAATGGTTTAGATTCAGCATCATGGGCTCCAAATTCATTTAATAATCCTATATTTAAAAAGAATTTAGTATATGATGTTGAAATTCCTGTTATAACATTAGATGGTGGTACATCAGGACAGAAAATAGATTCATTTACAGCAGGTCCTGGATTTGAAACAACGTTGTATACAACAAATACAACTGCATCACTTAATAGATTAGTAAAAACAGGATCTTTATATTATAGTGGTTCTGGAATTCCATTAATTTTTAATCCAGGTCAAAATCCAATATTTAGAAGACAATCAACAGCTTTTAAAACAGGTAGTGCTATATATTTTCATGAGAATTTAAATTCTCAAGAACAAGAGATGGAATCTACAAGACAATTAAGAAGTAAATTTAGTTTTTTAATTGATCAAAGTATAGGACCTAGTATTTCAGTAAATATTGTAGTAACATCTAGCGTTAGAGGTGAAATATGGAATGAAGAATATATTTTTGGGGATAATATAGAAGTACTTAGTTCTGCTACCACTGACCCTACTTCTGTGCAAGATGATGGATATCTTACAATATATCCTAATGAAAGATTAATATGGAATATTACTAGGACAACAGGTACTGGTACTTTAACAGGGGTTACTTTTAGAATAGGTGATTTACCTGGGGGTGATCATAATGGTAACTCAATACAAGGAAAAGTTGTTTCATTACCAGCACCTAATAATGGTGATCCAATGTCGCAGCAAGGTTGGTTTGAATACACACCTTCTATTTCGGGTAGTGTTAGAACATTTGAAGAAGATCAAAGACAATTTTATAATGGGGAGTATAGTGGTAGTGAGTTTGTTGCAATGACTCAATCATTATTAAATAATCCATTCGCTCCTTCTCAAACACCTGATACGTCATACTTCATGAAGGTGATTGCGAACACTGATAATCTTAATAATAATTTTGATTCTACACTCAGTACCAATTTATATCAAGTTAATTTTATTGTTAAAGTTTATGATGGTAATAATAGAGCTACATGGGAATCACAATATAATGAATGGAAAGCAGAAGGTTTTTCCAGCAGATATGGGAATACACAAATGACAGGATCTATTGTTTTTGTAACTGTTCCAGGTACAGAGGCATCGGGGTTGACAATGTTTGTGCATTCAATAATTATGCCTTCTACAGTTACCCTCAATCCTCTTGGTGGTTCTCCATCAGGTGCTAACCTACCTTTATCAGAAATGATATCTTCTAATCCAGTTCCAACTCCAGTATCACCAACTACAAAATATACTCCATATACTGATTTAACTGATTCATCAAAAGGAAAAATGAATTATATAAATCCTTGGATTGTATTTCAACCATGGAATCCAGCAACTTCTAATTTTTCCCTATATTCTGCTCCACCTTTTAATGATGGTGGTGTGGGAGGTGCATGGGATTCATCACAAATCCATACAGCTTATCTTGGACGATCTCAAGATAATCCTAAAGGATTTCCTGTAGTAACTAGACAATTTGGGGGTGAGACAATAGGTTATTGGAATAATACTATCAACTCAGATGCATTAGCTTTAAGTGGGGAGGACTTAGATTATTATACTCTTTATGAATATCCTCTTACAGATGAACAATTTAGTGTTATTACCCCAGATACTCAGTATGGAAAAAGTCCTATAAGGCCTGTTATTTGGGGTGAAGGAGGCCCTGATTCAGCTGCTACAGCAGAAGCAGCAATGGGGGGTTCTGTCAATAATCTTGGGGATTATGCAGTTAGTTTAAATTTCAATATATCAAAGTATGAAACAATTAAAGCAGGTTATAATGCTTTAGCATCATCAACTGTTGAAAATGCCGGAACCGGAAGTATATATTTAGTAGGTACTTCTTGGACTTCATCTAACTTTTATGATTTCGGAGATTATACTCCAACAAATATAATGTTTAGTAAAGATGCTAAGACAGCTCCTTTTAATGGTACTCAATCAATTATTGACAATCAAGCAACTTTATTAAATAACCCTACTTTTCAATTCTCACTTCCCCAAAGTTCAAGTGCAAATATTCCCCCATTTGGAGGAATAAATAAAACTTTTGGACCTTTAAATTTATCCCCGTTTACTTTAATATCGACAGATAATTTATATCCTGATGGTGGGGTAGGTAATAATTTAGTAGCCACACCTGGTGGGGAAATGATAGGATATCGTTATGTTCCACAAACAGTTGGGAGTTCACCATCAGTAGTTCTTAGTGGTAGTTCTTATCAAAGATCTGGTGTGGGACAACCGGGGATTGTAGGATCTCTATATACAATGTCATTTGCTAATAGACAATACATTCCATTTAACCCGCAATTACCTAATACTGATGCTTTTTACAATACTGCATTTAATCCTTTAATTAATAATGCAACATCCTTTATTCCAAATACTTACATTGAAAAACTTGAATTTGATGATGGAGCAGCTATACCTTCAAATATAGAAGCAGTAATAAACCGAACAGCACAAAAAGCAGAAGTTCCTGACAGTTTATATGTTTCAAAAGCTTGGACAAATCCAAGATATAACGGAACAGAAATTTTTAGTGCAGATTATAATTTTTATACTGA
>MDSY01020730.1_pt1 | contig 11404 bp, 8 predicted proteins | sample 811131 | NCBI WGS metagenome assembly MDSY01 (sample SAMN05326643, study PRJNA326480) | marine metagenome | isolation source: seawater | place: Atlantic Ocean: South West | collected 2010
AAGGTCTTCGGCCCGCCCTACATTGCGGCAGAATTCTGGCTCTGGCTGAACTCGGAGATGATGACAAGACAACCCGGCAGAATGAGATTGGCTCAGTTAGCTCGCTGCGCGCATTGCCCCCGAGGCACAACTCAAGACTTGCTCAGGGACATGGCATGGCCTGGCCACACACTACATCGGCGACAAGATCCAGTCTTCCATCATCACATCTGCTGCAGCACTGCCCGTACACGCCTCTCTGCACCGGCCTTCACTAGGTACTCCTAAGCAGCCAGCATTCAGTTGACACCCGCTGCTTGAGCAACCCCTTGCATAAGGCCTTACCACTTGCGGTACGGACTCGTGAGAGGTGGTATCATGACCCTAAGCCACAACATCATGCAGACAGAGCCTCTTTTAAGACTTGCTACTGGTTAGTAGCTAGGCGGATTTTCCGTTTTTCATAGCCATACCCACGGCTTTCCCACTCATTCCACCGGTAGTGTGTCTTCGTGGATTCTTTTCAGTTATTTTGTATCTTGGTACGGTTCTCGGTCGATCTCAGTCAATGAATTTCCGCCCATCCGTCAAAATAGTATTTTTCACTTCCGGCCAGTCCCTCTCGTGGCTCGCTCCGTCCGACGGCGAGCTCACCATCTCCACATCAAGCTCAAATGGGTGTCCAGGGCTTGATAGATCACAAGCTAGCACTGATCAATAAATAATATTAGCTACTATACAGGAAGCAAACAGTATGGAATCAGTTGCCGTTGACTATGAGGAAAGGGTCGAGACCATATTCTGCACTACACGCGCCGGAACTCGCTCAGGCTGATGGAGCAACTGCTAGCACGGGCGCTGAAGCAGTTGACTGAGAACGGTCTCATTCCCTCCTCCTAACATGTGGTCGCCTGTCTATCCCTGGATAAGGTCGCGCCCCTTGGTTACATCATGCATCGCCGAGGCAACCTTATCCACGTTGGACGGGTTGATGCCGGCAAGGCTGATGCGACCATCGCGAGTCAAGAAGATGGCGTGCTCCTCGGTGAGCTGGTCACACATCTCAGGCGTCATGCCGGTGAAAGCAAACATACCGATCTGGTTGGTAATGTGGCTCCAGTTGTGTGTCGAGCCTAGAGCGTCGAGCTTCTCACGAAGCAGCTTCCTCATAGTGCCGATGCGCTCAGCCATCTGGGCACACTCTGCGTAGTATTGCTCGCTAAGCGCCGCGTCGCTCAGCACCTCGGACACAAGCAGCGCTCCGTGAATCGGCGGGCTCGAGTACATTGGGCGAATGAGGAGCTGCAGCTGCGATTTAACGCGCACAGCCTCATCGGCGTCCTTGCAGACCACTGAGAGCGAGCCGACGCGTTCGCCATAGAGTCCAAAGTTCTTGGCGAAGGACTGGGCAAGGATGAGCGAGTGGCCGTCCTTCACGAGCGCCTGCAGAGCACCAGCGTCACGGCGGGCATCGCCGGTGGCAAAGCCCTGGTAAGCCATGTCCACAAGCACATGGTGGCCGCCCTTGAGAAGGGCAGCGGAGATGGCCTTCCACTGCTCCTCGTTGGGGTCCACGCCGGTCGGGTTGTGCGCGCAGGCGTGCACGAGGAAGATGGAGCCCTTGGGTGCGGCGGCGATGTCCTCGAGCATACCCTCATAGTTGAGGCCGTTGGTAGCACGGTCGAGGTAGCGGTACTTGCGCACCTCAAGCCCGGCGTTGCCCATACTGCGACAGGGAGAGCAAAATGGCGGGCGTCAATTCGCAGGCACACGCTGCACTAATCTTGCTATCATCTCACGAGTCGCAGCGCGTCACCAGCCAGCGCGCTTCAGAAGGCTAGTTCATGGGGCGATGCGTACATAGGAATGTGGTTGCCCCAGGTAGGGTCGGACACGTAGATGGCGGTGCCCTCCGGAAGGAACTTTGCGTAAAAGTCGCCGGCGATGCGGCAGGCGCCCGTGCCCGAGAGGGTCTGGACGCCCACAATGCGGCCCTCCTTGAGAGGCTTGCAATCATCGCCGTAAGCAAAAGCGAGCGCCTTGTCAAGGAAGTGCGGCACGCCTGCGATCGCCGCATACCTGTGCGAGAGGAAGCACGCGGAGATAAGTGGTCTGGCGGCACCGGCGGCATCAAGGGTGGCGGCATGCAGCAGCAGCGGCAATGGCAGTCGTATCAAAGCACAGCAGCAGCAGCGGGCGGCAAGTAACACCACCCTCAACCGCAGCTGCGCATGCAGCCCAGGAGGGAGGTGGACGGCAAGGCATCACATCAAGAAGCACGCTCGCACAAACAAGTGCAGGTGCAGTCGGGGCAGCGGCGTACTCCTTGTTAGCTCCCTGCTCAATCAGGCGATACTCGGCAGCGCGCACTGATGGCAGCACCCAAGGCTTGCCCTCCGCATCTCGGTAAGCGCCGACGACGAGGTTGATTTTGCCCGGCGCTTCGCTCTCGCGGAAGGCCTGTGCGAAGCCCAGGATGACGTCGGGCGGGCCCTGCGGAACCTGCGAACGAAAGGAGCACGTTTTGGGATGAGGGCTGGCAATCAGCGTGCAATGCAGTGTCGCTTCGGCGCGCCAAGGGTCGTCTCGAGTCGTCTGGCGCGCACCTCGGCGAGGTAGGCAGCTGCGTTGCACTTGATTGCCGAACGGGCCGGTGCCATTGCACGGATGAGAGCTGCAGAGGCCGGGAGGATTGAGAGGATCAGGACCGCACTCCGCATCGACACGTGGGAGTTTTCGGGAAATGCCGAGGAAATTCAGGTTTTTAGCGCGTGCGTTTTGCATCTAAAAAATCAACGCCTCGCAGTGGCAGCCATTTTGGAGACCACTTTGACTTTCTGCATATGTACATAGTTTTCCGCATGTGTACATAATCCATAATGTCATTCGAGTTTACTTGTAGAAAGAGGAGCGGGCCTTCAGAGAACCAGGTTCCTAACTAACGCAGCGCTCTGCGCATCTGTGCTGGCCAAGGACTACACCGCACCGATCACTACACTATTCAAAATATGTTGCACGCTGCGCAAGCTATTCGAGCAACCGCCCTGTAAAACTGCGCACTGCACTTGCACTTCTATAATCATGCTGCCCACCCATCGCTCGGTCGATTAGCTGCTGATGCGCACGTCGGACGCGGCGAAGGCTGGGAGCAGGTTCCCGAGCCCTTCGACCAGCTCAGGCGCAATCTGCTTGGGGAAGTCTACGGTGAAGGTGATGACCAGATCGCCAAACTCAGAGGGGGTCCCGTGCTTTGGCATGCCTTCACCCTTGATGCGGAGGCTGAGTCCCGGTTTGGTCACGCCGCTGCGTTTGACGGTCACCTCATGCCCATCCAAGTGCTTGAAGGTGGTCTCGAAACCAAGCAACGCAGCACGCAACGGGATTGTCATTTTCATATTGAGCGTGTCGCGCGAGCGCTTGAACATTGCATGCTGCACCGTCTTGAGCTTCAAGACCACATCTCCTGGGATCTGTCCGGGTTTCTGTTCGGATTCATACTTAAAGGTGATCTCCTCATTATCTGGCATCCCCTTCTCGATTGTCGCACGCAGCGTCTTCTCCTCACGCTTGCACTTCTCCTTGGATTCGACCTGCACCTCCTGCTGGACAATCATGCCGGGCCCCGCTCGCCGTTGCACCATCTTCTTCTCCTTTGGGCAGGCTCCGCAGTCGCGGCAGCGGGGCGTGTTCTGCTTGTTCTTGCAGTTGCGGCACACGATCCGACGCTTGATGGTCGCAGCCTTCTCGTTGCCAACATAGAGATCCTCGAGAGTCACAGGCAACTCAATCTCCATGTTGCGTCCGCGCTGCCCCTGCCCCTGCTGCTGCCCGCCGCCGAAGAACATGTCAAAGGGCGACATGCCTTGCTGCTGATCGCCATTGCCCAGCTTCTTGACGGCGCTCAGGCCGCCGTGGTCGTACAGCACCCGCTTCTCCTTGTCCGAGAGCACCTCGTACGCCTCGGTCACCTCACGGAACTTCGCAGCGGCATCGTCGTTGCCCAGGTTCTTGTCAGGGTGGTACTGCACGGAGAGCTTGCGGTAGGCGGATTTGACCTCACGGTCAGTAGCCTCGGGCTCAATGCCCAGCACCTCGTACAGGTCAACGTCGTCATCGGGATCCTCCTTCTCACCAGGCAGCTCCTGCTGGTAGTAACCACCGCCGCCACCGCCGGGGAAGCCGCCGCCGCCGAAGCCTCCTCCTCCCATGAGATCTTCGAGATTGATGCCGCCGCCGCCCTGCTGGAACTGGAAGAACTGCGCCAGCGTGAGCAGCGACTGCTCGAGCAGCACCAGGCTCAGTATCAAGCGCGCAGCCCGCATCCTTCGCGAAAAGCAGTCCCCGCTTACGTGTTCGCTGCGATCAATCATGAGACACGTATCGCTTGACCTTTGTAAACCCGTGAAAACTGGTTTACAAAAACCTAGAGGTTCTGTCCGGTATCCGCCAGCAAACACCGGCCCTGCGCTGCGCGCGAGATGGTCACCTTCGAAGCGATGCTGCAGGAGCTCAAGTATGACGGCGGCCCCGACCCCGGTGCCGTGCGCTGGGGACAGCTCGCACAGCTCGTCAACCAATACAATGCGGGCAAGGTGCGCGGCACGCACACCGCCATTGCCAGCAGAGCAACTCGCCCCTCTGAGGGTGGTATCATGGGTCACCGTGGCTCGACTGGTGTTTGGGGAAATGTGCCACCGCCCGTCTCGTTCGACGCGTGCACAAACCTCCGCGCTCAGCTCGCCCTGCGTTGCACAGAGCAGGTTGCGCTCGTGCGCTGACCGTGCGCGAATGCGACAGATTCCCACTCTCTCTCTCTCTCTTGATGTGTGTGCGCAGGTGGCCAAGACTCAGATGATGCATGCGTTGAAAAAGGTGTTCGGTGCTGAACGGCTCACCGTGGCGCTGAAACGGCTCACCGGGCAAGGCCAGCAGGCCGGACATGCACCGACGCAGCAAGCGCCGCCACAGTTACAACCACCACAGTTACAGCATCACATGCCGCAGCAGCAGCACCCGGGGCAGTTTGACCGTCTCCAAGGGTCTGTGAGCAGCAGACAACACGCCCAGGGGACGGTCACCTCGCCGCGTCTCGCACCGCTGCAAGCGCAGCAGCAGGCGCAGCAGCAGGCGCAGCAGCAGGCGCAGCAGCAGGCGCAGCAGCAGGCGCAGCTGCAGGCGCAGCAGCAGGCGCTCAGGTCACAGGCGCAGCAGGGGCAGGCGGTGCGTCCGCAGCAAGGTTATGCACAACAGAGCTACCAGCAACAGCAACAGCAAGCCAGGCCAGAGGCCGTCCTCCAGCCAGGATCAGTCGCCGGGATCCAGCAGGGCGCCGTACTCGGCACGGCTCAAGCCTCCGCACACATGCAACCTGAGAGCCTAAGCAACCGTGCGCTCAAGCGGCCGATGCCTACCGCCGACGAGGGCGCCGCGGACAACGCCGCAAAGCGCGCTCGCGCCGGGGGTGTCGCCGATGCCTACGGCGCGGCCGCCGCGGGTGCCGACACCTCTAAGCCCAAGAGCAAGGAGGGGGGGTCAGAGGCTCGCGAGTCGGTGAGCAAGTCGCAGATGATGGACGTGCTCTATTTGGCAGGAGTCGACCTAGGCGCAGAGGAGGCGGCGCTTGATCACCATGCAGCCGCTGAGGCAGGGGCGGCCGCCGGCGCCCCGCGGCAGCCCGGCGAGGTGCTCGATGGAGACAGGCTGACGCAACGGCTCGAGCTGCTCGTGAAGCAATGTGGCGTGGCGAACATAGAGCCTGATGCCATTAAGCTCATGGGGATGGCTGTCGTCGAGCGGCTGCGTAGTGTCATCAGCGCTTTGCCCAGACTCGCCGGCCATCGCTTGAACAGCAAGCGTGATCTGATGGCGAATCTGGATGGGGGCGGCGTGAAGATCACATCAGACCCTCGGAAGACATACAGGCAGCAGCGGGCAGAGGCAGCCAAACGCGCAACCGATGAGGCTGCAGCGGCGGAGGCTGCAGCGGCGGAGGCCGCAGCGGCCGCGGCGGCGAATTCAACGGGCGCTCCCGCGAGCTCAGGGGGCGTACCGCAGCACGCGCAACCAACGGAGTCGCAGTACCATCGCGACGATGCGAGACAGCTACAATCGACGCTTGCCCACGGCGCGCCGACGGGCGCCGTCAAGCCCGCCGCTACGGTGAGCGTTCGCGACGTGCTTTTCCTCCTCGAGAGCGAGCCGCAATCGAACCGCTCACGAATCACGCAGTGGTGGCGCTGCGAGGGTAAGCCGTTGCCCCGCTACGCGCGCCGCGCTGCGCGACTCTTCTTCTCGCTCGATCCGGCGCAAAAGGCTGCGGCACCTGCGCCCGCTGCGTCATCTGAGACGACGAGCAGTTGACCTCAAGCAATGGTGGGACAATGTGCGGCCCTACCCCTACGGGATATTTGATTCTGCCCGGCTCCGCGCAAATATGTAATATGAGTGAACTGCTGCAACTGGAACTGGAATATTTTCAATGTGAATATCTATATGAATATCGAATAACAATATCGAATATTATAATATTGATGTATCGTTTAAATTATATCAATATCGAATATGAATATATTATCATATTGAATTCAGTATGAATAATATAGGAACCTAGTTTTAGATATAGAAATATTATTAATATTAAATATATAAATATATATTCAATAAATATTCGCGCTAATGCCTACCGCAACAAGTACAAGTTCATTCATGCGCGTATCATCCTGCACATGGCACACGCCACGTCCAAAAACGCTTTCCTCTGTGGTCCCAGTCTCGCAAACCGTCCTCGAGGCCCCGCAATTCGTCTCATGTTGATGCACATCTATGCGTACATATATATACGTACTTCATGCACACGTGCGAGCATGCGCTCGCTCTCACATGCTGATGCCAGCAGGGCGCTCGGTTCGTGTCTCCGAGGGTCCGGTAGCGCGAGCCCTGAGCGCGGGTCGGCCGCGCGGCACGATGAGAAGGGCACCCACCGCGAAGAGGGCCCCTGCAGCGATGCCTGCGCCAGCTCCGACGGCGGTCGAGGTGAGGTACTCGCCTCCTTCGACTCTCACTTCTTGCTCCGGCATCGGCGTCAGCTGGCTCTCCTCGTAACGCTCACGCATTTCTTGCCACTTCTGCACCCCCCATGGCGTCAGATTGGGCAGCGGCGGCATCTCGAAGTTGAAATCGCCCAAGACGTCTGGAAAGTCGGGCAGATCGACCCACTCGATCCATCCACACCCTCGCTCGGGGTATATCGACGCAACTTCGTCTGCGCTCAAAGGGCTCGGGCTCCCCCTGGGGAGGAACATCTGGAAGCGGCGGGCGAGGTGGAGGGCGAGAGCACCAGCGCACTTCTCGAGTCCCCTTTTCTGCACTGCCGGCTTGGTCTGCCACCAGCACATGGCGCGCTGGCTCCAGAGCTCATACCACGCCCGCTCAGAGTCGGCGAGCTCCGGCGCCGTCCAGGGTTGGTTTCCATACTGAGGCTCTTGAAGCCAGCCGGGCGGAATCTGGTCGGAGGTTGAGCTGCGCGCATCGTCCATATCGCGCAGCCTGCGACGGTAGTCGTCGTAATCCTCATACTTGCACAGATCGTCCTCCTCCTCCTCCTCCTCGTCATCTGCATCGTCGTCACCTCCCGACTCTGCCGCTGCCTGCGCTCCCTTGGCGCCACCGCCCTTGGCGCCAGCCGATGCGCCACCGTCCGCGGGCGCACCGTCCGCGGGCGCGTCGCCGATGAGAGCGAGGAGCTCTGGCGAGGGGAGGGGCCAATCCTCGCCTCGCGTATCCCGCCACGCCTTCCACGTTGCCAGCTGCGCCAGTTGCCCCGTTGAGAACTTCTCACGGAGCTTACTGCAACGGTCCACGAACTCGGAAGTGCCGAAGAGGTGCGTGCCCGACTTTGAGTCCACGGTGGCGAAACCCCAGGCAACCTTTCCGAGCTCCACCATCTGCAGCTCGATGGCTCGCGGCAAGAGCACGTCGGCGAGCTCGACGAAGAGTTCGGGAGCCCGCTCGTTTGCCGCTCCGAATGACCACGCGAGGTTTGCTAGCTCCCAAGACTTGAGATCCCCGAGCTTGTTTTGAGTGGAGGCGACCAGGGTCTCGTAGAGGGAGGGGGCGTCGATCTTTGCGAGACCAAATGCATACGCACTCGCCGCCAGATCCATGCTCGAGAGCTCCGCTTGCACGCTCGCGAGTGAGGCTGGCAAATGCTTCCACACAATATCGCAGGGTGCGCTAGTGACGAGACCGGCACCCGCGAGAGCAGCGGCGGTGGTGACGATGGCTCGGGCGTCGGAGTTGCCAGAAACGAGGAAGTCACGCGCACGCTCACACACACTCTTGAAACGCTTCCGGTTCTCCTTGACCCCAACCCATTTGAGCTCCTTGTCCTGTCGGCCGCTCGGCTCGGATGCACCGGCGCCGCCGGTCAGCTGCGTCACGCGCTTCCAGAACGCGGTGAGGTGGATGGCATTAGCGTAGCCGCTACCTTCCTCGTACAGCTCGAGCAGCTCATCGAGGCTCTTCGCCTTGACCAGCAGCCGGTTGAGCACCTTGGGCTGGTCTGCGCTTGGATCGGTTCGCGTGGCGCCCTGCTTCTTCCACAGGGGCACATCGGCGTCTCGCCTGGAAGTCGCGGCGATGGCGAACCGCGCACTTGTGGACGCCAGCACAAGCAACGCCGCATGGGTGCGCGCGGGCATCAGCCTGGACGGCGCGGTTCGATGCACCCCTGTCGTTCGCACCGCGTATTTTTTGATGATGCGGTCGTTAAATCGCGAAAAAGGATTTCCCCGCGCCAGTGGAAACCCGCGCGACTTTTACCCCCGCGATTTCGTTTTTCAGCGCTTTTTTGCACCTTCGGCCTTGTTTTGATAACGAATAAACGCAAGTTTGTCGCGTGCTGATTGCGTTCGAAATTTATATGCGCACTGCCCATAATCAGGGCAGTGTGCGGGAATCAGGTGCGCGACCGCGACGCTGGCAGCCGAGCCCCGTGTCGCGCCCGTATGCAGACTGCGCACTGCACCCCCCGTTGCCCCATTTCTGTTTCCAGCCGCCACTGTGACACACAAGCTGAGCAAGCAGCTCCCTTTCCTGCGCAGGCCCCGTCAGGCAGGAGGAGGCGTGCCGGTCTGAGCCGATGCAGAGTGGGTGCGCGTCGGAGCACAAGCGGCGCAGAGGCAACTCCGAAGGGCCTGCCGACAAGCTCGGCGACGGATTCCGCGATCTACTCATGGGGGGGCAGAGGAATCGGGGAGCTGGAGCTGCTGCCGGCGGCGCGGCAGCACTTCCCCCCCTTCCTCAGAAATCGCTGGCGGCGCTCAAGCTGCTTCTGCAGATGCGCGCTCACGAGAACGAATGCCGGGTACCATCCACCGACATCTATGGCCTCTCAGCGACAGATCGCGAATCTGTCGTGGAATTTATTCAAGAGGTGTGCAGAGGGAAAAAAAGGCCGGCAATCATGATGCGCTCGCACCCTGCTGGCGCTTAGCATGCTGCCGGCATGGGTAACCGTCGGGATTGGAATCATGGGTGGCCTCCCTTCTCAGCATGCTGCGGTCGCCCTTCTCTCCTCTCCTCTCCCTGCCCTCGCATGACATTCGCTCTTTTGAAGGGCGGTGGGTGCCACCGTGCGTGCGCCACATTTTTTAACCTCTCGCCTGCCCTGCCGTTTCACAGGTGTGCGATGAGCTCAAGCTGCAGACCATCACCTCGGGCCTCGCCGTGACATATTTCGACAGATATGCCGCCAAGGCGCACGGCATGCCTCGTGATGATATTGAAGTGACTGCGCTCATTTGTATCCACATTGCGACCAAGTTTGTCGAGACCAAAGTGCTCCACCTTTCCGAGCTCGGAAACGTGAGCGCGCAAGCGCACCCTAAGGGCAAGCTCAAGGAGACCGAGCTCCAAGTCCTCCAGGTAGTCGACTGGCAGCTCCAGCTCTCCACCCCTCACGCCTTCTTGCAGCAACTTGTCTGCCTTCTCGGACTCGACGCCGTCGACGGGCACAAGGCCACATCAACGGCCTCGCCTCCTGCCGAGGGCAGCGTGGATGCCGGCGCCGGCGGCGAGGCGGATGGCGCGAGTAGCATTGGCGTGGCAGATGGCGCGAGCAGCATGGCCGATGCCGCGAGCAGCATTGGTACCACCGCCACTGAAGACTTCTCCAAGATGAGGCGGCCCGCAAGCCACAGGAGCCGCTCGAGTAAGTGCTCCGGCGGCGACTCGAGCAATGTGGCTGGCGAGGTCTGCGACCTCTCGATGGTGCCTCTACCAGTGCACACCCCGGCGGCCTCTGTACAGTACATCTATAAACGCGCCGAACTCCTCATCGACCTCTCCTATTACAACTTCGAGTTGCTCGCCGTTTCGCCGCTCGTCGTCGCTGCGGGAGCGCTGCTCTGTGGATGGCAGCAACTGCAAGACGTCGAGGCCGAGGCACGCCATGGCTCATGGCTAGCAGTCGTGTGTGGCGTGGAGCGTGCCGAGCTCTTCCGCTGCAAGCAGCTTCTCCATGACCACTTCAAGACCATCTCCAAGGACTCTGCGGCCCACGTGGCCGCAGCAGCGCGGGACGAGAACCGTGACGAGAACAAGTGTGCGCAGCCACGCAAACGCTGAATCGACCGCAAAGGGAGCACGCCACCTCCCAGCCCATATTCGTCAACAGCGCCCATTTCGTGGGCGTCTCCTTGGCCACCCGACGGTGCAACTCGACACCCAGTGGCTGGCCACACTGAGCACAGATTTTCTTTTAGTGAGTTTGTATACGGACGACCGACTCTGGCCACGTTTGCGATGTTCTGCTGTGATATGCAGAGCCCAGACGAGCCTACTCTTCTATTCTGAGCGCTCGCTTGCGAGCACTCAAAGGGTCATTGTTACCCACCTTGTGAACGCCTCCAACCGGTGCCACTCTCGACGCCCGCGACTTTTCGCGCCAGCATCACTATTGTCTTCTGTCGTGTATCAAAGCAGAAGCAGCCGACTGCTTCAGTCGGGGGGCGGCAGCTTCCCAACTAGGCCTGCTCGTTTCTGGGCTGTGCACTCTATGACGAGTCAGAACTCTTGAGTTCTTATTCTTGTCCCAGGCATGATCCTGTGATGTGAGACAGATGTTGTCTCATCGGTATGACTTGTCTTTTCGTCTATTCGGAGTATCTTGTCTTTACTCCGGTCTTCTACGTGTGACACCGTGATGTGATTCAGTGTGAGTGTTGCGCCAGCATGTCCATGCTTGCTCAAGTATATATTTAAATTTATATATATATTTATATTAAATATTTATATTTAATATTAAAATATTATTAATTACTAATTAGGAACCCTATATTATAATACTAATATATATATATATATTAATATTTATATTTATATTAATATATTAGGAACCTATATAAATATAAGTTAAATATTTAAT
>MDSY01104348.1_pt1 | contig 11404 bp, 9 predicted proteins | sample 811131 | NCBI WGS metagenome assembly MDSY01 (sample SAMN05326643, study PRJNA326480) | marine metagenome | isolation source: seawater | place: Atlantic Ocean: South West | collected 2010
ATAAAAATTCTAAATAAATCAAAAAAAATTATTAAATTTGAATATTCCAGTAATTCAGTTGAGTTTACAGGAAATCTAGTTTTTACCGGAATTAATTCTGGAACAGGAGGTAGAATATTGTCAGCCTACAAAATTCTTAAATTAAACGAGGATATCTTAATGACATATGGTGATGGATTATCAAATGTAAATATTAAAAAACTTGTTAAATTTCATTACGTGAATAAAGCCAAAGTAACACTTACAGCAGTAAAGCCTAAGCAAAGATATGGGATATTAAAAATTAGTAATAAAAAAGTAAAATATTTTGACAATAGAAAGCAAAAAGTAGACGTATATATTAATGGAGGTTTTTTTGTGATTTCTAATGAGTGTATATCAAGGATTAAAGATTTATCTACTTATTGGGAGAAAGAACCTATGAGTTATTATTTAAAACAAAAAAAATTATTTGCTTTTAAACATAATGGTTTTTGGAAAAGTTTGGATACATTAAAAGATAAAAATGAATTTAAAGAGATATTAAAAACAAAAAAAATTCCATGGAAAATTTAAAAAAATTAAAAAAATTCTGGAGAGGAAAAAGGGTTTTTATTACAGGCCATACAGGTTTTAAAGGTAGCTGGTTAACTATTTTTTTAAACTTACTCGGAGCAAAAATATACGGTTATTCATTGAAGCCAGATAAAGTATCTTTATTTAAAAAAGCTGATTGCCATAAAATTGTAAAAAAAAACTTTTTTTGCGATATAAGAGACAAAAAAAAATTAAAAGAGGCCTTAAAACAATCGAGGCCTGAGGTAATTTTTCATTTTGCAGCTCAAGCATTAGTTAAAACATCTTACGAAAAACCATATGATACATTTTCTACAAATATATTAGGTACACTAAATATTTTAACTCTATCCCAAAATTTGAAAAATTTAAAATCAGTCATTATTTCAACTACCGACAAAGTTTATAAACAAGCTAATACAAATAAAATATTTAGTGAAAATGATGAACTTGGTGGGGATGATCCTTATAGTGCTTCAAAAGTTTGTAAAGAATTTATAATTTCCTCTTACATAAAGTCCCTTTTTGAAAAAAACAGAACTAAATTTAATGTTTCGTCAGTAAGATCGGGAAATGTTATTGGTGGCGGTGATTACTCAAGATATAGATTAATACCGGACATATTAAATTCTTTAAATAAAAGTAGTGTTCTCAATTTGAGAAACCCAAATCATATAAGACCTTGGCAATATGTTATCGAACCTCTTTTTGGATACTTATTACTTTCTCAGTTACATTACAAAAATAAATACAAATTTGGCTATGCATGGAATTTTGGTCCGAGCAAAAAAAATTTTTTAAAAGTAATTGATATCGTTAAGATTATAAAAAGAAAAAAAAAAATTAAATATAAGATAAAAAGGATTAAAAATTTAAAAGAGGACGAGATACTTAAATTGAGTAATATAAAATCAATTCGATATCTTAACTGGAGACCAAAATATAACTTAGTTAAAACTATTGATAATGTGATTGAATGGGACGAAGTGTCAAAAAATCAAAGTCCAAAGGGGATATGCGAAAAGCAGATATTAAGGTATCTTGAAACATGAAAATTTCTTATGGAAAAAATGTTTATGGAAATGAGGAAATCCGTGCTGTAATTAATCAGCTAAAAAAAACTACTCAGATGGGTAGATCTGTAAAAAGTTTTGAAGATAAAATATCAAAAATTTTTTCTAAAAAACACGGACTGATGGTAAATTCAGGTTCTTCAGCTATATCCCTTGCCATTAACGTTTTAAACATAAAAAAAGGAGATGAGGTAATAACACCATGTTTAAATTTTGGAACAGCAGTCTCAGCGATCGTATTATCTGGTGCAATACCAATTTTTGTTGATGTAAATATTAATTCTCTGCAGATAGACTCTAGTAAAATAGAAAAAAGAATTACTAAAAAAACAAAAGCAATAATGGTGCCCAACTTAATTGGAAACATACCTGACTGGCAAAGTATAAAAAAAATTGCGATAAAATATAAACTAAAAGTTATTGAAGACTCAGCAGATACATTGGGTGCAAAAATTAAAAACAAATCAACAGGAATTTATAGCGATGTATCAATAACAAGTTTTTATGGATCACATGTAATTAGTTGTGCAGGAAATGGTGGAATGTTTATGACTAATGATAGAAAATTATTCGAAAGAGCAAAAGTTTTAAGAAGCTGGGGACGAATGTCAACATTAATAAAAGATTCCGAGAATATTAAAAAAAGATTAAATATTAAATTGTTAGGGTTTGAATATGACAAAAAATTTGTATTTTCTGAATTGGGATATAATTTTGAACCATCAGAATTAGGAGCCTCTTTTGGGTTGGAACAATTAAAAAAGTTTAATAAATTTAGTAAGTTAAGAAATCTAAATTTTAAATATCACTACAATTTTTTTGAAAAGTATGAACGATACTTTATATTACCAAAAATTAGTAAATTTGTTAAAACAAACTTTTTGGCTTACCCGATTATTATTAGACCAAATAAATTTTTCTCAAGAAAAGAATTGCAAATATTTTTAGAAACAAAAAATATTCAGACTAGACCTATATTTAGTGGAAATGTATTAAGACATCCTGCATTTAGATTTTTAATTTCAAAAAAAAATAAAATCAAATACTTTAAAAACTCAGATTTTATTATGAAAAATGGTTTATTAATAGGCTGTCATCAGGGCCTTAATTTAAAAAAATTAGATTACATCCACAAATGTATTTCAAATTTTATCAAGGTAAGAATAAATTAATGAGTAAAAAAGTTAGTGATTTAATTGCAATATATTTGAAAAGAAAAAAAATAAAACATGTTTTTGGTATTATTGGATCTGCTAACTCACATATATTCGATTCAATAAATAAGCTTAATTATACTAAAATAGTTTGCATGCATCACGAGCAATCATTAACTATGGCTATGCAAACATATTATAGGGTTACAAAAAAAATTGGTGTAGTGTTAGTGACCGCAGGAGGAGCTAGCGCAAACGCTATCACAGGCGTAATAAGTGCATGGGCGGACTCGATCCCTGGTATAGTAATATCCGGCCAAGAAAATTTAAAATATGTAAATAAGTACAAAAAAAATAAATTACGAATGTGGGGTATACAAGGATTTGACTCCATAAAAATGGTTGAGGATGTTACCAAATACTCGAAAAGAGTAACTAAACCAGAGCAAATTTTGTACGAGTTAGATTATTCTTTTCATAAGACATTAAATGGTAGGCCAGGCCCTGTATGGTTGGATATACCAATTGATATTCAAGGAAAAAAAATAAATAATATCAGTTCTTTAAAAAAATTTAAACGCAAAAAAAAATATATCAACACAAAAAACAATATAAGTAAAAAATTAGTTGATTTAATTTATAAATCAAAAAAACCAGTTTTATGGCTAGGTAACGGAATAAAATTATCAAATTCAGAAAAGTTGATACCAAAATTTTTAAAAACTATGAATTTTCCATTTTTTTTAAGTTGGGCTGCTTGTGATTTAGTAGAAACAAATCATAAATTAAATTTTGGTAGGCCGGGCGTTTACGGAAATAGAGCTTCAAATTTAATTTTACAAAATTCAGATCTAATTATAGCAATTGGTGCGAGATTATCTATTCCAATGATGGGGTATGTCGAAGAAGAGTTTGCCCGAGAGGCAAAAATAATTTATGTCGATATCGATAAAACAGAATTTCTCAAATTCAAAAATAAGAATAAATTTATTTATTGCCAAACAGATGCATCTGAGTTTATAAATATTCTGATTTCTAAATTTCAAAGAAAAAAAATTGAAATTAAAAAAAGATGGATAGATTACTGTAATAAAATTTTAAAAAAATTTCCCCACCTTGAGATACCAACACATAACGATACAAAAAAATATATTAACTCTTATAAATTTATTCACAAACTCTCCGATAAAATAAAAGATGATGCCTGTATTGTTACAGATATGGGAACAGCACTTTTGAGTGGACATCAAAAAATAATTTTAAGAAAAAATCAAAAATTAATGACATCAACTGGCTTAGGGGAAATGGGCTATGGCTTACCAGGAGCTATAGGAGCCTCTATTGGACTAAAAAACAAAGAAATAATTTGTCTAAATTGCGATGGAGGAATCATGATGAATCTGCAAGAACTACAAACTATTGATGAGTATAAGTTACCCATCAAAATATTTATTTTTAATAATGATGGATATTTAATGATTAAACACACACAAAAAAATTTGTTTAAAGGCAATTATGTTGCAGTTGATAAAAATACAAATATTTCATGTCCCAATTTAAAAAAATTATCTAAAGCATTTAATATGAATTATTACAAGATTAAAACTTGGAATGACTTCAACGTAAAAATTAAGAAAATATTAAATGATAAGAAAGCAATTATTTGTGAAGTTATGATGGACCCAGAGCAATATTTTCATCCAAAATTAGGAACTTTTATGAGTAAAAAGGGTAAAATTGTTTCTCCCCCTCTAGAAGATATCTCTCCAATTTTAAAAAGAGAAGAACTAAAAGAAAATATGCTGATACCTCTTCATAAAAAATCTATTATCGACTAATTTTTGAGTTATTTTTTAAATTAAATAGAACATTAAAAATTAGATCCTCTTGACCAGCTACTAGTCTTTTTTTGCCAATAGCTTTAAATGATTCTACATCATCTAATTTAAATTTATTTGAATAATAATCTACTTTTGAGGCAAAACCAGAAAAGAGACCATAATTTGCACTCATTATATTTTTTGGCTCGGAAAAAGGATTTGAATAAATAATATTTTCTTTTTTTAATATCGTAGGAAATTTTTTTGCAATTTTATAAATTTTATCAAGCTTTATTTTATTTTTATATCCCAACCTATCTAAAACAGTTAAAAAAACATCCATTTGAGTATTACCTGCTCCAGCACCAAAACCTTTAATTGATAAGTCAATAATATCAGCGCCGCTTTCAAAAGCTACAATACTATTCCAAACTGCTGAACCAAAATTATTATGACCGTGAAATCCTAATTTAATATTAAACTTTTTTTTTATATTCTTAATAATAGAACTAATATCATTAGGTAAAAAAACTCCTGCAGAATCCATTATGACAACTGTCCTTACGCCAAGATCGTAAAGATACTGTATTTTTTTTAAATAAGTTTTTTTTTTATCATATACAAGATGAGCCATCATTAAAACGCTCCAATAATCAATTTTATTTTTTTTGCAGAATTCTACCTGACTAAAAATTGTATCAATTTCTGTTGAATTAGTTCCAATTCTTATAATATCTACACCGCAATCATTAGCTCTTTTAAGATCATCTATCCTTGAAAAGCCAGGTATAGAATGTACCGATAATTTTGTTTTTTTTAAATTAGATCTTGCAATTTTTAAAATCTTTTCGTCTGAAATAGCAGATCTTCCAATGGATAGAGAGGATGCCCCTAATCCATTGCCATGTCCTACCTCTAAAATATCAACTCCAGACTCTTCAGCTAACAAACAATATTTTTTTATTACATTTGAATTTATTGAGTGATTCACAGCATGATTTCCATCTCTTAAAGTAACGTCACTTATAATTATTTTTTTATTTTTTCTCATTGATATACAGATTTAATTTGTTTTGATAAATGTACGGCAGAAGATGTAATAATATCTAAATTTCCCGCATAAGTTGGTAAATAATCCCCTTGACCGACTACTCTTATTGTTACCCTCAAAATTTTATCATTAAATGATTTGAATAAAATTGCGTTGTAACCTGGTATATAAAATTTAATCTTTAAATTTATTTTTTTAATTTCATTTTTAAGAGATAAATATTTCCCAGTACTTAATTTTTTTCCCACCTCAAAGAACAAAGAATTCATCATATTTACGGGCGGTATAGTTGGGTTCAAATTGATTATAACTTTAGATTTTTTAATTTTTGAAAGATCATTAATTGCATTCTCTGTATTTGTTATATATTCATTAATATTATCCCTGGTAGCCTTACCAGCACTTTTTGCTGAAATACTTGAAACTAACTCAACATATTTTAAGCTTGCTCCTAGAATATTTTTAAAAGCACTAATAATTGGTATTGAGGTTTGTCCGCCACAGGTTATCAGATTAATTTCATTAGGAATTCTATTTTGATTAAAGTATGGAACCATATATTTGCCAAACCTTGAGGGTGTAAGATTTAAATAAAATTTTTTTTTAATTAACTTGTGTAGTTTTTTCGTTATTTCATGATTTGATTTTGCAGAAGTGCAATCAAAGATAATATCACTGTTTTTCAGGGCTTTTTTCACACCAGATATACCTTTATCAGAATATAAAAATTTTTTTTTTATACAAAATTTAGCACCTTCAGAAAATCTATTTCTATTAAATATATATATTTTTTTAAAGGCTTTGGATTTTTTAAGCTTTATATATAAATCAATACCAATTTTGCCTGTTCCTATAATTATGACATTTTTCATAATTTTGTTTGATACATCAAATTAATTTATATAACAATGATTATTAGTGGTTAAATTATTTTGTTTATCATTGTAGATTGCTTATTATAAATGAAAACTTTATTAATTATTGGTGGAAGTAAATTTATAGGAAAGTCATTCGTAAATTATTTTAATCAATTTAATAAATTCAAAAAATTAAAAATTAAAATCATCTCAAGAAGAAAAATAAATATTAAAAATAAAAAAAATTTAAGTATTATTGTAAAAAAGTTTGAGAAATTGCAAAAACTTCCTAAGTGTGAATATATTTTATATTGTTTAAGATCAGACACAGTAAAAAATGATTATAAGTTATTTAAAATATTTGAGAAAAAATTAGTAATATTAAAAAAAAAACCAAAAATAATTTTTACAAGTTCTGGAGTACTTTACGGAAATAACCCAAAAAAAATAAAAATTACAGAAAATAGAATTATTAACTCAGAAAACTCCGCAATTTTGCAAGATTACAAAAAAAAATGGTTTATTCAAAAATTAAATCTTGAAAAAAACTTCTATAATTTATCCAAAAAAAACTATAAAATTTTAATTTTAAGAATGTTTTCATTTATAGGTCCTAGTTTATTAAATCAAACATATGCTCCCTCAATTTTTATTAAAAGTATAAAGAAATCAAAAAAAATAAATATCAAAGGATCATTAAATAGTTACAGATCATATCTACATGAAAAGGATATGGTTGAGTGGATCATTACTTTATTTTTTAGATTTAAAAAAAATTATGACATACTCAATTTTGGTTCGGATAAAGCCATATCAATATACCAGTTGGCAAAACTTATAGCTAAAAAGTTTGCTAAAAAAGAAATAATTTTACTTAATAAATCAAAAAAATTAGATTATTATGTCCCTTCTATTGGAAAACTAAAAAAGAATTTTAAACTAAAAATAAATGTTAGTTTATCTAATGCGATAAAAGATTCTATTAAATGAAAATAACAGTATTAACTCCAACTTTTAATGAGAAAGACAATATAAGAGACTTATACTTACAGATTAAAAATATTTTTACAGAAATTAATTATCATTACGAACATATAGTAATAGATAATGCATCTAGTGATGGCACTATACCCATACTTAAAGAAATCGCCTCAAAAGATAAAAATTTTAAAGTCATAATTAATAATAAAAACTATGGTCATATAAGATCACCTTTTTATGGTTTACAACAATGTAATTCAGATGCTGTAATATTGATGGCCTCAGATTTTCAAGATCCAGTAGATTTGATCCCCAGATATATTAAAGAGTGGGAAAATGGTAATAAAATTGTTCTTGGTGAAAAAATTACATCAAGTGAGAATAACTTTAAATCTTTTTTCAGAAAATTGTTTTATAAATTTTTAAATAAAATTTCTGATATAAAACTAACCAACAATACTACCGGATCAGGCATATTCGACAGATCAGTTATAGATAAAATAAAAAATATTGCCGATCCGTACCCTTATTTCAGAGGTTTAATTAATGAAATTGGAGAAGAGGTCAAAACAATAACATTTAACCAGCCATCTAGAAAAGCAGGTCTAACTAAAAATAATATATTCACACTGTATGACATAGGAATTTTAGGGATTGTAAAGCATTCAAGAAAACCACTAAGATTTATGGTACTTCTAGGTTTTGTATTAAGCTTAATAAGTTTTACAACGGGATTATTTTACTTAATTTATAAACTTATTTACTGGGACTCTTTTTCTTTAGGTTTGGCTCCAATAATAGTAGGTATATTTCTAGTAAGTTCAGTACAAATAATTTTGTTAGGTCTTGTGGGTGAATACATAGGTATAATTTTAATACATCAAAGAAATATGCCACTAGTCGTTGAAAAAGAAAGAATAAATTTTGATTAAAACATTTTTAATCTTTAACATTTAAGATGTATAACTCTTTAAAAAATAAAGTTGTATTTATAACAGGTGCTTCAAGTGGAATAGGTTATTCAACCTGTTTAGCGCTGTCAGAATTTAAAGTAAAAATTGCATTTGCATCAAGAAGGAAAGAAAAATTGAAAAAACTTGAGCAAAAACTTATAAAAAAAAATATTGATACTTGTCTTTTAAACTTTTGTGTTACGGATCAAAGATCTATTGAAAACGCAGTAAAAAAAGTTTTACGCAAATGGGGAAAAATAGATATTTTAATAAATAATGCAGGGATACTCAACAAAGGTCACTTTCATAAACAGAGTGTAAAAGATATTGATTATATGACTACAGTTAATTACTTAGGCCCGGCTATTTTAACTAAATGCGTATTATCAGGAATGTTAAAAAAAAAAAGCGGACACATAGTGAATGTTTCTTCTATTGGCGGTGTAATTGGCTTTCCATATATTGCAAGTTACTCAGCCTCTAAATTTGCTTTATTTGGTTTAACTGAGTCCCTGAGACGAGAATACCTTAAGAGCGGTGTTTCTTTTAGTACATTTTGTCCTGGCACTGTGGATACACCAATGATCGCAGATAGCATGAAAAGAAAAGATTTTAAAAAAATTACAAAACATATGTCGTCTGAAAAAGCGGCAAAATACATTATTAATGATTGTATAATAAAAAAAAAAAAAGAGCTTATAGTGGGAGAAATTCCCTCAATAATTTCAAAGTTATTAAAGTTTTTCCCTAACATTGTGGATTTCATGATTTACCATTTTTATAGAATTTACCACCCAATAGCCAAAAAGGAATACTTTGCAATCAGAAATAAAAAATAAATATTATTTATACTTTGGAGAGGTGGCCGAGTGGTTGAAGGCGCACGCTTGGAAAGCGTGTAAAGGGGTAACTCTTTCATGGGTTCGAATCCCATTCTCTCCGCCAAATTCAAAATTAAGAAACTAAATTGAAAAATAATGGGACTTAAACTTAGTAGAAAAATTAGAAAGATAAAAAATAAAATTTTGCACAAGATTAAAGATATGAATTTACCCACATATTATTTTTTTAGATTTATTGGTGCATTATTCAAATTCATTTATTATATAAACAAGAAAAAACAAAATACACATTTCTCAAAAAAAATTGATGAAATTAATAAATTTGAGTACAAAATTACATCACAGAACAACGAAGATGGTATTATTGAGCACATATTTAAAAAAATAAATTTAGAAAAAATTAATTTTATAGAAATTGGATTTGATTATTATGAAAATAATTCAATTAATTTTTTTAAAAATGTAAATAAAGGTGTGTTGATAGATAGCTCCGAAGAGAAAGTAAAAATCTTAAATTTTTTGGTTAAACTGATTTATAGAAATAAAAAAATTACTGTATTAAAAAATTTTGTGACCAAATCTAATATTAATCAAATTATTTCTGAAAAATTTGATAATTCTGATGATATTGATTTTTTATCTTTAGATTTAGATGGCATTGATTACTATGTTTTAGAGGAATTGAAAGTAAGGCCTAAGTTTTTATGTTTAGAGTATAACTTCTGGTATGGTAATTCTGTCAAATGTTCAGTGCCTTATTCTGAAAGTTTTAGGTGGCAAATGGGATCTACCTACTCTGGAGCATCTATTGCAGCTATCTCAGAATTGGCAAAAAATAAAGGATACAGTTTAATAGCACTAGAGTCCGCATCAGTGAACGCTTTTTTTGTTAGAGACGACTTAAAAAAAAATTTTAAAACGTTAGACTATCGAACAAGCTTTAGTTATCCTTTAAAATATAATTTAAAAGAAATTGAAAAAGCTCAGAGAGACTTATTAAAAAAAAAGCTAAATTATTTCTAACCTTTTTTGAGTCGTTTTTTTGAAGAAAATAAGAAAACACGCTTAAATTGAGAGAATTTTTTTTTTAAATAAATTAATTTATTTTTGTTTAAATAATTGTTGTATATTAAGCATTATTTGTTACCTCAAACCACCTTGGTTTGTTAAAAAATAAAAAGATGCTATAAAATTCTATCGAATTTTAACAATGAAAACTCAAAAACAACCTAATTATCAAGCAGATTCAATAAAAGTTTTAAAGGGTCTTGAAGCCGTGAGAAAAAGACCTGGTATGTATATAGGTGATACAGACGACGGCACGGGCCTACATCACATGATATACGAAGTTGTTGATAATTCCATAGATGAAGCCTTAGCGGGATATTGCAAAAATATTGAGGTTAGCTTAAATGCAGATGGATCTGCGACTATAAAAGATGATGGCCGAGGTATCCCAGTTGATTTGCATAAAGAAGAAAAAAAATCTGCTGCTGAAGTTATAATGACACAACTTCACGCTGGTGGAAAATTTGATCATGACTCATATAAAGTTTCAGGAGGATTACATGGTGTCGGTGTATCCGTAGTTAATGCGCTCTCTGAGGAATTAAATTTAAAAATTGAGAGAGATGGAAAAATTCATCAAATAATTTTTCAAAACGGAGAAACAAAAAAATCACTTAAAGCCATAGGTAGTTCCAAAAAAACTGGGACAGAAATTACCTTTTTTCCATCAAAAGTAATTTTTTCATCTGTCAAATTTAGTTTTAACATTGTTCAAAAAAGGCTTAGAGAATTAGCGTTTTTAAATAAAGGAATTAAAATTATATTAAATGACAAAACATTAAAAAAAATTAAATCATTAGAGTTTAAATATGATGGAGGTATACAAGAATTTGTAAGTTTTTTAGATGACAAAAGGTTAAAACTTAAAAATAAGAGTGATAACAACTTGTTTAAGAAGCCAATTTTTATTGAAGGTAAAAAAAATAATGTCGAATTAGAATGTTCAATTCAATGGAACGCAACTTACTCTGAGGATGTATACCCTTACACAAACAATATTTATCAAAAAGATGGAGGTACTCACATATTAGGATTTAGAAGTGCACTGAC
>MDSY01040662.1_pt1 | contig 11403 bp, 6 predicted proteins | sample 811131 | NCBI WGS metagenome assembly MDSY01 (sample SAMN05326643, study PRJNA326480) | marine metagenome | isolation source: seawater | place: Atlantic Ocean: South West | collected 2010
TCCAAAGAAGATCTAATTTTAAATGATAGTCTAGCTCCAATTGGACCATTTAATGGTGTTGTTAAATCTGAGAAGTTTTCTTGATCCACATTTGTTATAAATTTGGTACTGGCTTGATTCTCATTAGCTGCAAAAGCAGCATCATTGAGGTCCAAAACATACATTGCTATATGGTCATCATCTATCTTGGCAGCGCCTGGCTCGTTTTTCCCATCAGTACTAACAATTGATCCAAGTCTATTATCCATTTCAATTATAAAACTAGTTTCAACTAGTGAAGTGTCCGAATCATTAAGGTTGTCCGTATCTAGTCCAGAATCTACGACTATGTGTGCTCCGATGCCATTGGTGTCTAGACCATATATCATTCCGTCTAGAGGCGTATCTCCCGAACCATGACCTATGGATTTTTCATTTGAATCCGTTCTACTCCATGTGGTGGAGTTAACACATACTACAAAATTACCCTGTGCTGTCATTCTCGAACTTTGGTCAATTGTGTTTAGTTTTAAGATCGGTAGATATAGTAAATCCTCAAATGGTAAATTTAGCAACTTTGATTTCATCATAGAAGTGTTGTTCGTAAATGCTTCCAAAATTGGAGTCTGTAGGATTGAAAGATCCTGTAACGCAGTTGTTGCAGCTGTGTCGAACAATTCGTAATTGATTTCATCATCTCCGAGTGCAAATTTACTAACTTGAAAGTTCGAGCCACCCAATGCCAACCTTCTACGTCCTTCATCTGTTAAGACAACGTCCAATATGATATCGCCACTATTATTTTGAAATGCCATGTTTTTATCTCCTATTCTCCAATAAATAGATTCTTTTTGAGTTTATTGCTTTACTTAAACGTATCGTCCAAGTTTAATTTAAAAGTTAAATTTAAATCTATTTTTTTACCTGTATGTTTTGATGTAACTCTTATTTTAAATGTTCTTTCCGTTCCTTGAGGTTTTGCCACCAATTCATTATTGCTTAGTTCCCAATTGTTTTTGTCAATGGCAACTCCTAATGGAGTTGTAAATAATAATCGATCGATGTTTGGAACAATACTAATTAGCCTTTTGGATCTCTTTTTGCGACTATACATTTTTTCTTCGGGATATGTGTATCCACGTACAACTATCTTATGTTCATCTGAATCTTTTTGAACCTCAACTTCTATGGGGCTTGTTAATTCCGATCTTGTTTCATGATGGGTTACTGATTTGAATGCGTAGTAATATTTTTTGTTTGGGACTAGCGTGTCTAGGTACGTTGCATAAAACACATTGTAGGTTTTAATTGGAAATCCTTTTTCAAAATTGCCCAATTTTATCGACTTGTTTACTATTCCGAGAGAAGCATTGTCAAAGTCATCTTTACTTTGAGGTGGAGATTCAAGCCTATATATTTCGTATGCACCTTTAAAATAGTTAATTGAAGTTTCATAATCTTGGAGTTGATTCATGTAGTTGACAAATTTTGGTTGAAATAAAAATCTTATTGTTGGTTCTAGTTTGTTCCCATAATAAGTTACTTCTGGTGGTGACATCGGGGTATCTTCAAAAATTGTCCTATTGACATCTATTTCAATTTCTAAAATTTGAAACGATGGAGTCACATTGACGTCAACTTGGGCCCAATATTTTTGACCCGTGGGGTTATCTGCAGTATTATCCTCTTTTGCCACTAGAAGATTGGAATACCCATAGGAGCTACCTAATATACCAACAAAGGCTTTCGTTTTATAGATATACTCTCTACCATATTTTATCTGGGTATCGTAAAGGCTATCGCTAGTCACATAGTAGGTTTGAATAGGTAATGTTGCATCATTATTTATATATTTTTCTATTTTGTACCCCAACAGAAAAGATTCACAATTCTCAACATTAAAGATGTCACTAATGTTTCGGGATTCTGATGCGATGATTGATCTCATTTCTGATAGGAAATTTATTGATTCAATTTGGTTGACAAATCTTTCAGAAATATTAGAATGATCAATTTCAGATTCTTGCAACAAAAATGTTTCATTATAATTTTTTGCGAATGTACTCATTGCTGTCGATGTGAGAAAAGAGGTTAAATTATGAATTTTGCCTATTATCTCACCTCCGTCAACATTGAATGATCTATTGGAAAAAAATGAATTATTTTTTAACATTTTAAAAATGTTTTTTTCCTTTTTGTGATTCATTATTGATCGTCGAAAATTTTTAATCAAACGCGATTGACGAGGATTTCTGCCAAATGTTTTGCGATAATAGTAGGGAAAGTCTTCGATACTTATATCAGAATCCTCCAGCGATGATAGTATAAATATATTCGTATTATCATCTGTTAGTGACACCAGAGATCCGGTATAGTTCACAATTCTTCTAGAGTATTGATCTAATAGTTTTTCAACTGTAGGGTCAACCATATCAAATTTGTTTCTTATCAAAGCAGCATTTTTTATCGACTCAGATTTTTGTATATGGGGATAGGCAATTAAATTGTAATTCAACAAATGATTAGATGGAAACTCTTTTGAAGAGTCTTCATATTTTGCATTGTGAAAGTTTTTTATAAATTCACTTTCTACACTTGGAAATTGAAAACCAAAAGTGTGATCTAAAAATTGTCTGTTAAGAGTTATTGTTCCACTTATAAATTGATTCCACTGGGTGTAGTCTCTAAATGCACGATCGTCGCCTTGGATTGTGATTGTCGATTTTTTTATTGGTATCAGAACTTGATTATTGTCTGGTGAGTGTACAATCTGAGCTGTCTTTATCTTTGTACTCGACCAATTTTCAGGTCTCAATTGACTTAAGTTGTCTAAAAAATAATAATTTCCAATCTCCGCTCTTAATTTGTCTGGAGCTGTTTCTAAAGATAATACAACATTTTCTGAATCTACAATTTGATTTGGCATTATTTATCTCTTTGGTAGGCGTTTCTATCAGGCTTGATTGGTGAAGAAGATTGGTTTGAAGTATCTGATGTATCTTGTATTTTTGCCAGAAAGCTTAGTATTCCTGATTTATTCGGATCTTGGCGGACCACTACTGATGTTTGAAATTTTCTAGTTGTACTGGACACATTCAGCCCTTCGCTAAATCCCTCAGAAACAAAAAAATTATCAATAGACATATCTACACTCCAATATAAAGTAGGTTATTATAAATAGTTGGCATAAAGGTATGTTTAAGAATTCCTAATTCTGGTATTTCATAGTTATGAGCTTTTACCAACAATGGTTGTTTTCCAATAGCAACATCGCTCATTTTTTGAAATATTGGCTGATTTAGATCAATTAAGCCATCTGAATCAACATTAAATCCAGTATGTGCTTGTATTATATATATATTTATTTGTGTTTCATCGAGGATTGCTCGAGTTTCTGGGTCTTTTAGAATATCACTATCATGTTTGTTGTAGTATTTTTTTGACATCATAGCTTTAATTTGAGGAGGAATTTCATCAAAATCTATACTTTGAGTCGCGACTAGATTTCGTATGGCGGAATTAACATTGGATAATCTTAGTTCTTCTAATGATTTTATTGATCCATTTTGAACTAAGAATGTATTTGGCACAACATCAGATAAGATCCCAAATATTTTTTTATTGTTTTCTTTTTGTAATTTTTTACTCTCTAATGATATTTTTTCCGATTCGCCGGTTACAAAAGAACTATCTTCGCCTGAATATTTTGAAGAATTAATGTGGGGATCCAACTGGTCTTCAACTGGTCTTTCAAAAATGCCCATCTTTGGCTTTCCTATTTGTAAATTGAATGACGACATCACCTCGGAGGATATAAGCTTTTGATTGTTCACAATAGTTACACCAGTAGCTCTTACACACTTAGCTAGCCTAAATTCTCTTATTTTATCTATAGGTATGTTTGCTAAACCTCTAGATGTAGTAATTTTTTCTCCAGAAATAACCATATTTACAGGAGTAAGAAATGAGAATGAATTTTGTAGACTAGAAAAAGATGCTTTTTCTTTTGAGGTCATAAAATTTGTTTCGTCTAAAACATTTATCCTAGGATAATATTTTGTTTGCTCAGCAAATAATCTATTCTTATATTTAGATGGTGAGAATTTAACAAGCCCTTGTTGTTTTTCTGAGAATATATTGTACCCCAATGTTTTCCTCTCTATATCAATTTTATCCGTTTTCGCAGAAATAAAACTATCTAATATAGTTTTGTCGTATGTGATTTTAGAAGTTAAAAAATTTGGCTTATTACTCTTGTTTGCAAATCCATACTCTTTTTGTATGGAGGAGTAAAGTTCATTAAGAGATTGAAGTATGGCTCCAATATTTTCTGGGTTTGTTTTTGATGTTGGCAAAATACCAAGCATTATTTTTCCATATATTTTTTTATTAACATTATCACCGAGTAGCAACAATCCATTATAAAAATTCATTGCAACTTTGCCAAACTTTGAATTCTTAACTCTATTTGATCCCAAATCAAAATAAGTATCATCCTCAACTAGGCCTAAATCAGATAAATAAGGTTCACTAAAAGATTTCTTAAACTCTAATGTATCCGGATTAAATTTGTCAAGTTGTGTAATTAAATTAAAGTATGAAGTTAAAAATAAAATAGATTGTTTAATCTCATTCATAATATGAATTAAATATTCTTCGAATTCTGTTGTTGCTATAATCTCTATTCTATACGAAGCAGCACTTAAATAAGGAGAGTCATTCATAAAATCAGTTAGTACAAAAGTTTTTACACCCTCTTTTTGGAATAAGAATATTTCTTCAATCTCACAAACCATTGTTGAATCTTTGACGTTATCAAAAGTTAATCTTTGTGGATCAAGATGTCCGGGAACTATTGCCTCAATTAAATTTTTCGGATTAAAACTAATCCTTTTGTTTCCTCTAGTTATTATAGTTTGTCTTTTGGTTAAGAAACTATCCGAAAAAGACAAGTCCATAATTTTTACGTCCTTGTGTCTATACTTATTGAATACTCTAGTTCCACAATTATTGAATTCATCTAATGATTCTTTTACTTCTTCTCTATATATTCTACCACCTAAGATTTTAGTTGAAAAATTAATTTTATTAAATAAAGATCTATTAAGCCTATACATGGTTTTGGCCACAGAAGATAACTCTAGAGAAATTAATTTTTCATATACATGACAGACAGAGATTACGCTATTGTCCTCTGTTTGGGTTTCAATTGAAAACTTTACTGCTGTAGCCATTTTAATAAATCTCCGGAGCTATTGTCATACCCGTCGGTTGTGATATTGCTATATCATCTGGTAAAGTGTCTTCTAATACCTGAGTATTTCCAGTATATGTTCCAGTGAATATAGCATCGGACATGTCAAAAAATTGAATCTTAGTGTTCATTTCCCTAACTAGCCTAACTTCTTTGTGTGGATCATCTGTATGGAGTGAGCCTTCCATATAGGTTCCATCTGGTTTTTGGTGCACTGGTCCTCCATATTCTTTGTTGGTTTCAGGGTAGTAAAAATAATTTGAAGTTGTATTGACTTGAGAGTTTATAAAAATTTGCTCGGCTGCCATTGGTCCGTAAAACTTATCAAAAATTGAAATATTAAAATTAAATTCATCGATAAAACACGCCGCATATATGTTTGCATTATTTAGTTGTGTGTTAATTGCATAATGAACTGTTCCAACGTATAAATCATAATCGCCTTCTATATTTATGGGGCTAAAATCTTGAGGAGATGTTACAAGAACACCTGTTGTGTCAACAGAAAAGTCAAAAAGACTTAATTGTCCATTGTTTAAAAGTTGCATTTCCGAATCATCAAAACACAGATATGTTTTTACTTTTAAACTATTAATCCTACCTTTCCACGATGGATTATCTTTATGATCATACATTGCTAATTGAACCTCAACAGAGTACCCAATCTCTCTGGTTTTCAATATAATTTTTCTTATAAAAATATTTGGAAGATTTTCCATACCAACAGTCATATCGTTCATTAGTCGCAATCCTCCAAGTCTCCAGGACTAACCCTAGTAGCATAAATATCAAAGCGATCATTTCTTTGATCAGGGCAGATAAGTTCTTCATCAAGAAATTGATTATTTATCTCAAGTTTATCTACCAATCTACACAACTCTTCCCGAGATATGTCTTCATCACATCTAATATCAAAGTAGTATTCCATGAAGTCATTACCCGGTTCTACATCTTCAAAGAAGTCGCCTAAGCCAGGAAAATCAGAATCCATATCGTCATAATCAATTAACAATCCATTAACAATTCTCGGTGTATTTTTTGCCATCTTTAATGGACTAAGTTCGCCCGTGCTTTGAGATACAAACACTTCAATTTCAAAATTATCTTTTTCATAAAACGAATTAAATTCTTTTAGGTGCATTATCGTGTTTTCAAAATTAAGACTGACATATGTCCCATCAGCAAATTCTTCTGAAGAATAGCTAGCTTCTTCAATTGGCTCCTCAAGTACATTTTTTAGTGTAGCTTGAATATTAAAATTAATGTCCACTTGAGGAATAAAGACACTACCGGAATCAGCAGTCGTCATCCTAGATCCTGATATAGAATTATTCAACATTGTAACTTGAAAGCTTGGAGAGTTGTCGGAAGAAAATGATGATTTGCCTAGCGAATAAAGATTGGATTGTCTTTGAGTGTTTTTTAAAACCATAACTCTCTGATCACTTATCCTAGATGGTGCTCTCACCTGAGGGGCTTCATCTTGAAAGGCTCTGTTTATTTTTAACTTTGGTGTCTCATTAATGATTCTTGTGTGTGCTGCTTCTTGAAATTCCCCAGAACCAGATATCTTATAAATAATATCGTCATCTACAAATTCATAAGAGTGCGGTTTAAATTTGCCAATAGAATGCAGATAACGTCCATAGGGAGTCATTTCAACTTGCATTACCTCTGTTTTTTTGTTGAAAAATGTCATTGGTTATATCCCGGTCCAAAATTAAAATTAAAATTTAACGTATTAAGCAATCCATTCATGAGATTTGTTCCCTGTATGGGTTGTAAAGTCAATTCAAGTTGAGCTCGAGCATTTAGAACCTGAACAGAGTCTGGTCCGAAGCGTGTCATAGCTGCTTCTATTTTTTGTACTTGTTGTGCTGCTTGGTTCGCTATGTTTCGAAATTCATCCATTGGTATGCCAACTTCTAATACTGCGCTAAATGGTACAGAATCTATAAAATTATTGAGCGATGAAAAGTCAACTCCAACTATAGATTGATAGCGTTCAATATCTCTCATGGTAGAAAGTTCTCCACCAACTTGTCGGGCTGCCATATCTAATTCATCTTGCTCTATTTCAGATGCTTCGAGGCTTGCTTCGCGAAGAGCTTCTCCTTGGGAAGCTCTTACTTGCTCCATGTGCTTGAAGTCTTCCGTAATCTCATCGGCATCCTCAAAAATGTACTGAATTTGGGCGGTTGGGGTCGAATCTATACTAGCAAATGAGTATAAAGAATCTATGTCGGCAGTTGTATCTTCATATTTGGGGATTGAATCTGTGTAGTTATTTATATCTTCTTGAGAAAAGTTTCCAAATTCAATTTCGGAATCTATCTTTACCAGCTCAACAAGCGAGAAAAAATCATATGGCCAATTATATTGTATACGGCTATTTTTTCCAAATTCATCTTGAACAGAACCATCAACCGGAGAAAACGGCTGATCGTTTGCGCTATCGATAGCAGGATTTCTCAATACAGTCTTCATAAAGTAATTAGAGTTTGCTCGTTGTTTTACTTTAAACACCATCCACTTAAGTCTATCCGGTATGTCAACAAAGGTATTACCACTTTGGTTTCCTGCACCACCTAGAAGCTCTTTTCTCAAAAGAGGATGGGTAATCGCTACTTCACTTTCTTCCATTGTTGTGCCAATATCGGGAGGTAAATTTTGCCAAATATCTGATAAATCTTGCTGAGATAGTGTGTGAGAAAACTCAAAAATATACATTGCAATTGGATCGATTGATAAAGGGTCGCCATTCAGAAAATCAAACGAAGGTGGGAATATGTACTTTTCCATTTTTTGCAGTTGGTTTAGTACCGATCTTCCAATTTGGTTCTGAGGATCTCCTTGGGTTAAAGATGCTCTTAGTGTCCCTCCGGCCCTATATGAATTAACCATGCCAATATCAATTCGGAAAAACTTTTTATTTCCGTTCTCTTCTATAAATGGAACAGCAACTACAGCTTCGTGTATCTTCTTGGAGGGCCTTATTCTTCCAAGTTTTGTGGTTAAGCCCGAAAATCCTAATGCTTCAGCCATATTTAAATATATATCATCGCTAGATCTACCCATAACTTGAGTTTGATAGTTTTCTGGTATTGGACCAACTTGCAAAAATACTCCTTCATTTTCTTCTGGGATTCTTCCATGTTGGTGCCACATTCCAACGGGTACTGACTCTGCAGCCGATGCTGGATATGTAATGCTCCCATCAGAAGATGTTACGTGATTAAAGTTTAACATTGGGGTTTCAAATTTTGTCTGAATAATCCACCTATTGTCTATTTCTGCTCCGCTATCTACAATTAGAGATCCAGCTACTGCTCGGCCTTGACTGCCTACGCCCGGGATTACGAGAGAAGGCAGTGTACCAACACCTTTGAGATTAAGAGATGCAGAAAGTTGAACTGCGTTTTTATTAATATTTCTTAGTCCTTGGGGGCCGCGTGAACCAATGGTGCTTATTCCATATAGACCTCTAGAACTAGTTACTGAAAAGAAGGAATTATCATATCTTGTGTATTCATAAGATGATTGATTTTGAATTTCTTTGATTGACATAGAAGAAGACGTTGCTGTAAATATAATGTGGCACCACCCTTCTCCATGATAATATGGTGGAGTGAAAGGGAAGTTGTAGCCTCTTCTAGAATCTAATGTATATGTAAACGTAGTATCACCACCAGGTGAACCTGCTGTTGACGTATCATATCTGTTTGGTATTTGAAAGCTATGAAGTGTAAGAGTGGCGTCGTCCAATAATGTGTCGTGGTCTTTTGTTAAAATATTTTGCCCTCGGGTAGGTGGGCCAAAGGAAGATGGCCTAGAGTACATTGTAAATGTTTCTCTCAATTCTGGCTCTGTTGACCCTGTTTGAGTTATAACATCTTGTGGTGGCATATAAGGTTTATCTGCAGAAGCTGAGTGATAAACCGATCCTCTAGCGATGTTCATGCTTCTGCGCATCTTGACCCTCATCGCATATGTTTTCCCTGTTTCTAGTGTAATGTCTTTTTGCTTTTTAGATGCCAGTGAAGTCAGTTGACCTGATGGTAAAAAGAAGTTTATTGTTTCAGCTAGAAAGTTATTCGCCATCATGCCATATAACTCATCTCCATCGCCAGTCCAGTTGGCTGAGGCAGACAAATTACCGCTAATATGCGGTTCATTTGATGCTATTTTATAATTTGATAAGTAGTCAGCTGGTTCGATTAGGGCCTCAAAGGGAATTCGCTTGTCAAAATCAGAGTTTATTAAGTATTTATCACCTCCAAAAACATTTACTTCCATTGCTGATCCAGACATTATTGGATAATCAACAGCTACTCCAGACTTGATAGAATTAAATAAAACACCAGGTGCGAACAAAGGTGTCATGATCATTTGTTTAGCTGGGTTAAGATTGCTTAATTCAATCCCTTCAGCATTTTCAGTTTTAATATTTGAACCAAAAGAATCATAAAATCTTTTAGCCAAATCAACAGTTCGCTGGCATGGATAAAATCCTTCGTATGGTAAAAATTTCTTAACCGCTTTGCAGCGAAGAGATAGGACTTTTCCATTTGAAAAACCTTTGTGATCTTCATTTATTAATTTAAATTGCCTCATAAAGTCAGAGTTAGAATATATCTGATAGAATTTAGATTGTGATGAATTCTGCGCATCAGCAACTCCTCCAGTTACCTCAAACATATCAAGCTGAATAGATTCGGGGTTTGTTACATAATCTTCAACTTGAGTAGACATTCTAAACTCTGGGATAATTGAAAAGTTTTTGTACCTTCTTCTCGCTTCTTCAATGTAGTCTTCATATTTATCATAAAATGGCTGCTTTGGGGAAGATACATATGTGCCATCATAAATCTTTACTTTTCTAGTAGACCCAGCTTCCCATAGAGCGTTCCCTTCAAACAAAACGTTGTCAGATATTGAGCTGGTTTGTCTGTTTATTAATCCGGATGGATTAGAGGTAGAATCTATGTTGGGTAGCGTGACCCTTCTTGTATAAACTGGGTATGGGTTTACGAAGGCTGCCATAAGCGAACTCGCCAAAGCAACTACGGCAGGGTTTGAACTTGTCAGAGCGGCGACATATGTGTAAGAGTTCTCATGAAATACACTATAGTGTGATTGTAGTATTCCAGAGCCATTTTCTCGTTTATTTGTCTGGTTAATATTGCTAGGATTAGATTTCGTATCTGTTAGAAAATTTTCTCCGGCATCTAAGGGCCATTGGCTTTGTTTTAAGTTGAGTCCCCCGGCTGTGCTTCCAAAAGGACCTGGGTTTTCTACAATTTTTGTTCTATCTTCCCTCGCATGTCTATAAAAGCTTTCAAAATTTGGTCTTACTAAATTTTCTTTTTGGTATTGATTTTTCATATGAGGAAACACTGTTTCTCTATATCGTAAAAACTCCCATAGCGTTAATGGTGAAGATTGATCATCTAATCCGCCGTCAGCATAGAGATTAAATATTTCTCTATATTCCAACTTTTCTTCATCTGGATTAAAATTATGTAAATCGTTCACTCGGTTATTAGTGAAACCAATACTTTGATTTGAAAAACTAGATAAGATAGAAAATCTTTCAGGATTCTCAGGATTAATTTTCCCTGAGGAGTATCGATTATGTCTTCCAACATTCCATACCAACGGGTATGATTTTTGTGTAACCGCAGGCTCCGTAAATGTGTACAATGCTGAGTATCTATCTCGAACTCTTAATTCTCCATCTTGCAAGACATTTCTTACTGGTCCAGGTTGAACTACAAATGTCATGGTACTATTCTGAATGTGGTGTCTTGTGATCGGATTATCCGACACTCGTAGTTGTTTCCAAGACGAGTGTCCGTAGGGACCATTACGATGTAGATTTATACCAACCAACTCATCACCAGCGCTAATCGAGGCTACTTCTGTATTACGACCTGATGATATTGTATTACCTTCAATAGAACTGGACACAAGGGTGTTTGTTCCTGCGAAATCAACAAATATTGACATTATGGGCTCCCGAATATACTTGATGCTGTTGGAAAGACGATTGCTGCAACATACCCAGCACTTGAAGAAACGACTCCATTACGTGGTGCATAACCAAATATTCTTTGAACAGGAGCGCCGTGAGTCGTTCCAGCAGATCCGGATGTCGCATTGTGGATCCA
>MDSY01122339.1_pt1 | contig 11402 bp, 12 predicted proteins | sample 811131 | NCBI WGS metagenome assembly MDSY01 (sample SAMN05326643, study PRJNA326480) | marine metagenome | isolation source: seawater | place: Atlantic Ocean: South West | collected 2010
GCAAAAATTGTATTTTCATCAATATCCTTATCCCCTTTTGCATTAGAGTTTATAATTTTTTCATAAACAATATCACCGTCTTTATATAATTTAAAAACATTTGAACCTGTAGTTCCACTGTCAACTAAAGATTGCTGGAATTTTTCGATTGGATCAGAAATATCATTAGCACATGAACAATTAAAAAGGAATATAATAGAGAATAATAGAAGTTTTTTCATTGCTGAATTTTTAAAATCTAAATATAAAAAAATATCCCCAAAAATAATTTTTATTCTTGAGGATAATTTGTGACCTCGGCAGGATTCAAACCTGCAACCTCTTGAGCCGTAATCAAGTGCACTATTCAGTTATGCTACGAGGCCTTAAAATAGGTGCAAATATAATTGAATAATATTTTAAGCAAAAGAATTTTTCTTCAAATTCAAAAATCTTAAATTTGTATTTATTGCTTATTATATGATAATTAAACAAATTTACACTAAATGCTTGGCGCAAGGGTCTTACTATATTGAATCCGATGGAGAGGCAGCGATAATTGATCCACTAAGAGAGCCTCATCCATACATTAAACTTGCAATTAAAAGCAATGCCAAAATAAAATATATTTTTGAAACTCATATACATGCAGATTTTGTTTCAGGACACATTGATTTAGCACAAAAAACTGGAGCAAAAATTATATTTGGTCCTAACGCTAATACTCATTTCAATTGCCATAATGCAAAAGATAATGAGGAATTCAAAATAGGAAACATTAAAATTAGAGTTTTACACACACCAGGCCACACTCTTGAATCTGTTTCTTACCTACTTATTGACAAAAACGGAAAAGATCATGCAATTTTCACTGGGGATACATTGTTCTTGGGAGATGTTGGTCGTCCAGACCTAGCTATCAAATCTGATCTTACTGAAAAAGATTTGGCAGGAATGATGTTTGAGTCTTTAAGGTCAAAAATAATGTGCCTCGATGACAATGTAATTGTTTATCCGGCACACGGAGCTGGTTCAGCTTGTGGCAAGAACCTTAGCAACGAAACTATTGGTACAATTGGTGATCAAAAGAACACTAATTATGCTTTAAGATCAGATATGACTAAAGAAGAATTCATCAAGGAAGTATTAGATGGGATTAGTCCTCCACCTCAGTATTTTGCTAAAAATGCTTTATTAAACAAAGTAGGCTATAACAATCTAGAATCTGTGCTTGACACAGGTGATATCCCTCTTGATCCTGAAATGTTTGAGAAAATATCAAAAGAAAGCAAAGCAATCATACTTGATGTCAGAACTCAGAATGAATTTGTCAAAAATCATATTCCTGGATCAATTTTTATCGGACTAAATGGAAATTTTGCGCCATGGGTTGGAGCATTAATTTCTGACATAAATCAAACAATCCTACTGGTAGTCCCAGAAGGGAGGTCAGAAGAAGCTATAACAAGACTTGCCCGCGTTGGTTATGACAACACAATAGGTTATTTAAAAGGAGGGCTAAAGTCTTGGATTGATGCTGGAAAAACAACTGATACAATTCAATCAATTTCAGCTGAAGAATTCAATCAAATGCACACAAATAATGCAGAAACTGTTTTAGATGTTAGAAAAGAATCTGAATTTTTTTATCAACACATCAAAAGTGATTTTCTAAAACACTTCCCCTTAGGATCCATATATAATGATATTAAAAAATTAAACCCTGAAAAAAATTATTTTATTCATTGTGCTGGAGGTTACAGATCTGTTATTGCAGCATCAATTCTAAAATCCTTAGGAATAAACAATATTATTGACATAGCAGGTGGATTTTCTGCTATCAAGAAAACTAATATTAATTTAAGCGAAGTTGTTTGCTCGAACTGAAAAACTTACTTGATTTCAGCACTTAATCCAGCTTGAAGTAATTTTCTGCACCTTGGCTCCAAATCATTATATGGGCCAGTTTTTACCGTACATTTGCCCTTATAGTGAACTAAAATTGAACATTGTTCTGCCTGAATATATGTGTGATCACAAATGGAAATTAAAGTTTCAATGACGTGATCGAAAGTGTTAACATCATCATTAAATAGTACAATCTCATTTAAATTATCATTTTTTTCGAGAAGTTCTATTTCACTTTTTAACTTTTCCTTAGTTGCCATTAATTTTTGTAAATTTTAATGCTGCCCAATCTCTTTCAAAAATATTTTCTATTAGTTGAAGACCTAAACATGAACATTTACCTTCAATTAATTCAATATCTTTTTTGTAAAAACCACTTAAAAATAATAAACCATTTGGGTTTAGACAAGTGTAATATTTATTAATATCTGATAAAAGAATATTTCTATTAATATTAGCCAATATAATATCAAATTTTTTATCAACTAGTAAATTAACATCACCCTTCATAACTGTAATATTTTTACAAGAGTTTCGTAATACATTGTCCAACGAATTTTCGTAACACCAGTTATCAATGTCAATTGCAGTAATTTTTTTAGCTCCTCTCTTTTCAGCTAAAATTGAAAGAACACTGGTGCCGCAACCCATATCAAGAACATCTTTGTTTTCAAAATCATTACAAAGAATGTATTTAATCATCATACGAGTTGTTTCATGATGACCTGTTCCAAAACTCATCTTTGGTTGAATAATTATATCATATTCAACATTTTTAGAGTCATGAAAAGGAGCTCTGACTTGACAAATTTCATTTACAATAATTGGCTTAAAATTAGACTCCCATTTTTTATTCCAGTTCTCAATTTCAATGTTCTTTAATTTATAACTAATAGAAAAAGAATTATTACCTAGAATTTGGACTTCATCCAAAATATTTGATCTATAATCAGTATTTTGTATATAAGCTTCAACACCATTTGTAGTTTCAACAAAACTTTCAAAACCCAGAGATGAAAGTTGAGCTATTAAAATTTCTCTCCCTGGAACTATTGGAGATACACTAAAATTAAATGCAATGTAATAAGGGTTTGACATTTATTGAATTGCATTGACAATCATTCCAAAATGATCTGCATCCAAAGATGCACCCCCTATTAGACCTCCATCAACGTCAGGTTTAGAGAAAATTTCTTTTGCATTAGATGATTTTACACTACCTCCGTAAAGCACAGGTATAGAATTTGCCAAATCCTCTGAATACTCAAATGATATTGTACTTCTAATAAAAGCATGCATATCTTGAGCTTGCTCAGGAGAAGCAGTTTCTCCAGTACCTATAGCCCAAACTGGTTCATAAGCCAAAACAATATTATCCCATGCTGATGATGGTAAATGAAAAAGAGCATTTTTGATTTGACTTTTTACAACAGAATTCTCGATACCAGATTTTCGATCATTTAATTCTTCTCCAAAACAAAATATTATTCTCATTCCATTGGAAAGAGCTGCGTCTACTTTTTTAGAAAGTAATTCATCTGTTTCATTAAAATATGCACGACGTTCACTATGACCAAGAATTACATGTTCAACTCCAATACTTTTTAGCATTGATCCGCTAATTTCACCTGTATATGCACCACTATCTGCATAATGCATATTTTGGGCGGCTACCTTGATTGAACTGTCTTCAAGTATTTTAATAGATGATAATAAATTAATAAATGGTGGAGCAATTATAACCTCTGCTTTACCTGGTTTACAAATATTTAATAATTTTGTTACTAAATTTTTAGATTCTTCATAGTCTTTATTCATTTTCCAGTTTCCTGCAACAATTTTTTTTCTCATTTTAAGTTTTTTAATAAATTTTTATCATTTAGTTTAATGGCTTTAAATACTACAATTTCTCCCTCAGTATTAACCAATAAGTAACGTGGAATCCAATCTAAATTAAGAAAATCACCCATTGCTCCTTTCCATCCCGAGGACATAAAATAATGCTCTCCTTCAAGATTATACCGCTCAATACCTCTCCTCCAGGCTTTTTGTGACTTATCAAGGGATAGGAAAATATAATCTATATTTGGATATGATCTTTGAAGCTCCTGCAACTTTGGAAGACTTTTAATACAGTCTTTGCACCAAGAAGCCCAAACATTAATAAGTATATCTCTGCCGATATGTTTATCTAAAATTGATTTAAATGAAACGGAATTACCATCAAAATTTATAAATTGATCCTGTAGAGCTTCCTCAGAAAATTTCTCTTCAGAAATTGATTGACAATTTAAAAATGTATTTATACATAAAAATATGATTAATGCTCTTTTCATATCAACTTAATTTAACTTTTGGATTTAAATAGGTGTATATTATATCTACCATAATATTTATAGTCACAAAAATACTAGCAATTAACAAAACTGCCCCCATAATTACAGGTAAATCTAAATTATTTAATGCATTTACAATTTCCTTTCCTAAGCCATTCCATCCAAAAACATATTCAACAAAAACAGCTCCAGCTAACATTGAAGCAAACCAACCGGAAATAGTAGTAATTACTGGGCTCAGGGAGTTTTTTAACGCATGACTGATTAATACTTTTTTTGGACTCAATCCCTTTGCTCTGGCAGTCTTGATATATTCCTCATTATATACTTCAATTAGAGAATTTCGCATTAGTTGAGATATTACCGCTAATGGACGAATCCCCAAAACCAATGAAGGTAAAATTAAATTTTTCAAGTTTAATTGTATTCCTTCTCCAAAATCATCTAATTCATATAAATTCCCTGTCATGTTTAAACCTGTATATTCGTGTAATAAAAATCCGAAAATCCATGCAAAAATAATGGCACTAAAAAAAGATGGTAAGCTCATACCCAATGTGCTAATAATGCTAATTATTCTATCTACAGGTTTATCTTTAAACAATGCAGAAATCACCCCTAATGATAATCCAAAAATCAATGCTATTATTATTGAAGAAACTGCAAGTACAACAGTATTTGGAAATGTTTCCTTCAAAATTTCTGATACTCTTTTTCCTTGCTTTGCAAAAGACCTTCTTAAATAAGGATATTTAACAACCAAAACTGTGTTTTTAAAACTCAAAATAGTTTTGTAGGTATAATTATCCGTTAACAAACTAGTGTAATGCTCTTTTTCTTTAGAATGAATGGAAATTGGAGAGATGTCATTTAAATAGTAAATATATTGAGTAGAAATTGGTTTATCAAATCCATACTTCTTATTAATTATTTGAACTTGTTCAATATCATCACTCTGACCGAGCATCATACGTGCAGGATCACCTGGTAATATATTAAACAAAATAAAAACAACGGAGATCACTCCAAAAAGAGTAAAAAAAGCGTTTAAAAATTTCTTTAAAATATAATTCTTCAAAACTACAACAGTATATCTTCAATGTCGTTCCAATGAGCCTTTTGAATAACTGTACCTTTATTTAGATGCAAAATACCTGGGTTTGATCGTACTATTGTCTTCAAAACTTTTTCATCACACAAATAGAATTCAAAATTGAAACCATAATTTGATTTTATTCTATTCTTATCAATCTTTCCTGAAGCACTTAAACCAATAACTGTATATCCTTTATTAATTGCGTCATCAGTAAATTCTTTAAGTTTTTTGAGCCCGTTATTATTTGCATTATTCAAATCATAAGAAACTACAATTAATAATCTATCCTTAGCCAAATAAGTTTCTGTGAAATTTTCATTATCAGACTCGATAGAAAAATCTAATATAGGAGGCTGGTAGCCTTCCTCAATAATTCTAGTCTCTACTCCAATATAATCGCCATTAACTTCAGGATATGATCCATTTGTTGTAAAAACTTCTTCACTACCATTAACTTTGAATTTCCATTTAAATTCCTGAACTGCCTTCGGAGCATTTTGAGGAATGCTCATATTAGTTAAAATATTATCTCCGATTTTATACGCTCTAAAGTCAATTAATGGTAAGTGTCTTAAAACATAAAACCCAAAAAATACACTCATTATTAGACTTAAAATTGCAACCGAATTAGTGATGTAAGTATTGAAAAAAGGCTTTATAAAATCCTTGAAAATAAAGATTATAACAATTAATATTAATAAGATTAAGTCCTTAAAAAAACTTTCCCATGGAGATAATTTTAATGCATCTCCAAAACAACCACAATCTTTAACCTTATCAAAATAAGCTGAATAAAAAGTTAGAAAAGTAAAAAATAAAATCATTAATAAAAGACTCCAAAGAGTAAACTTTGGCTTAAATCCTAGTAAAAGAAAAACTCCAACAACTACTTCAAAAACAACTATTAAAAAAGAAAAGATTAAAGCATATGGATCTAGAAAAGTTAAATTCAATACATCAGGACTGAAATATTCTTGAAGCTTATATGAAAACCCTAAAGGGTCATTGAGTTTAACAAACCCAGAAATAATAAATAAAATAGCTACTGATATTCTAAAGATTTGGGTTAAAAATTTCATCAATTATTTTTTATATGGATTAAAGCAAAAACAGCATAATTAATCATGTCTTGATAATTCGCATCAATACCCTCACTGACTAAGGTTTGACCTGCATTATCCTCAATTTGTTTAATGCGCAGTAGTTTTTGTAAGATTAAATCTGTTAAAGAACTAACCCTCATATCTCGCCATGCTTCTCCATAATCATGATTTTTATCCATCATGAGTTGTTTAGTTTTAAATATCATCTTGTCGTAGTCATTTAAAACAATATCATTAGACAAATCAGGCTGCTCAACAACTCCTCTTTCTATTTGAATTAGTGCCATTATACAATAGTTTATAATTCCTATGAATTCACTAGATGCGCCTTCTTTTATTTTTTGTATTTTATTTTGTTGCAATCCACGAATTCTTTGAGCTTTAATAAAAATTTGATCAGTCAATGATGTTAATCTTAATATACGCCAAGCGCATCCATAATCTTTCATTTTATTTAAGAAAAGTTCTCTGCAATTAGTTATAATTGCATCATATTCTTTTGTGGTATTTTGCATGAATTAGATTGAAATTTCCGTAAATTTCGCTTAAAATTTTTAAAAGATCAAAATTTAAGGTTTAAACTTTAAAATTGAATGAAATCAAAAAAAAATATCTCAACGTTTAGCATCAACTGCAATGGAGATCTTGTTGATCTTACAACCCCAAAAGTTATGGGCATAATTAATGTAACTCCAGACTCTTTTTACGACGGCGGTAAATTTAAAGACAAAAAAAGCTTGTTAAAACAAGCTGAAAAAATGTTAGTTGATGGAGCTGATTTTATAGATGTTGGAGCATATAGCTCAAGACCAGGGTCTAATTTTGTTTCTGAAGTTGAAGAATTAAAACGAATTACTCCAATAGTCAAATTGATAATTAAATCATTCCCAAATTGTAAAATTTCGATTGATAGTTTTAGATCTAAAGTAATTAACGAGTGTGTTGGGATCGGTGCATCAATTAGTAATGACATTTCAGCAGGAAAACTAGACCCCATGATGATGGAAACTGTAGGAAGACTTAATATTCCATATATAATGATGCACATGAGGGGAACCCCAAAAACAATGCAAAATAAAACTAATTATAAAAATATAGTTAATCAAGTATTTGAGTATTTTTCAGAAAGAATATTAACCGCAAGGCATAATAAAATTAATGATATAATTATTGATGTAGGGTTTGGGTTTGCCAAAACGATTGAGCAAAATTATGTATTATTGAAAAAATTGAATTATTTCAATAGTCTAAACTATCCCATTTTGACTGGTATTTCTAGAAAATCTATGATTTATAATCTTTTAGATTGTACTTCCTCTGAAGCTTTAAATGGAACAACTGCACTTAATATGGTGGCATTAATCAACGGTTCCAAAATATTGAGAGTTCATGATGTAAAACAAGCTGTAGAATGTGTTTGTCTATACAATGCACTAGAAAAAGAATTTTAAATTAAAAATTGGTATTATTTTCTATCTTTATAAAAATAATTAACCAGTGGATATTCTCAAAGATCTTCTCGATTTTAGCTTATTAGATATAGTCGATATTGTTCTAGTAGCTTTTTTGCTTTATTATATATATAAACTTATTAGAGGCACTGTAGCAATTAATATTTTTATTGGGATAGTGATTTTTTATCTGTTTTTTCTTCTTTTTGAATCCTTAGAAATGCGAATGCTTACTAAATTTCTTGGAGGTTTCATGAGTGTTGGAATTATAGCCTTAATTGTTGTTTTTCAACCTGAAATAAGAAAATTTCTATTAATGATAGGTTCCACTAATTTGAGCAGAAAAGGAAGTTTAATTAGTCGATTTCAATTTTTAAATGGATCCATAAAAAGAAATAGTACTGATGCGAGTATAATTGTAAGAGCATGTAATAAAATGGCAAGCTCTAAGACAGGAGCTCTTATAGTTCTTGAAAGAAATAATAATTTAGATTTTTTAATTGAAACAGGAGATCAAATGAATATAGACCTTACACAACCAATACTTGAGAGTATTTTCTTTAAAAATAGTCCATTGCATGATGGAGCAATTATAATTTCAAATAATATTATTAAAGCAACGAGAGTAATTCTACCTGTGAGTAATCAAAATGATATTCCATCTCATTTTGGACTTAGACATAGAGCTGCTCTCGGAATTACTGAAAAAACTGATTCTTTAGCTGTAGTCGTTAGTGAAGAAACAGGTCAAATATCATATATAAATAATGGTGAATTTGTAATATATGAAAACACTCAAGAATTAATTGAGAAGCTAGAGTTAGCTATGGAATAAAAAATCTATTTTTGAAACTGAGCTTCATAAAGTCCAGTGTAAGTCCCTTTTTTATTTTTTAATAATTCTCTGTGTGTGCCGCTTTCAACAATTTTACCAGAATCCATAACAATTATACAATCTGCTTTTTGAATTGTTGCCAAACGATGAGCAATTACTATTGATGTTCTTCCTTTGGTAATTTTTTTTGTAGCATCTTGTATGAGCTTTTCAGAATTTGAATCAATAGATGCTGTAGCTTCGTCTAAAATCAAAACTTTTGGATTTATAATGTAAGCTCTTAAAAAAGATATTAACTGTCTTTGACCAACAGAGAGCATTACACCTCTTTCTTTTACATTGTAATTATATCCTCCAGGAAGACTTTTAATAAATTTGTGTATGCCAATTTCTTTAGCAGCACTTGTAACTTCCTCTAATGAAATTTTAGAATTTCTGAGAGTTATATTATTAAAAATTGAATCCGCAAATAAAAATACATCTTGTAAAACAACGGATATTTGATTTCGTAAATTCTTCAGAGATATATTTTCAATATCCTTACCATCAAATAAAATTTGACCCTTATTAATTTCATAAAATCGATTAATCAAATTAATGATCGTAGACTTTCCAGATCCAGTTGAACCAACAATAGCAATGGTCTGCCCTGGCTTTACTTTAAATGAAACTCCTTTAATTACTGGCTGATCTTTAACATATGAAAAATATACGTTTTTGAATTCAATTTTCCCTTTAAAATCAATCAACTTTCCATTCCCAGTATCCTTGATATTAGACCTCGTATCTAAAACTTTAAAAACTCGATCAGCCGCAACCATTCCCATTTGTAGAGTGTTGAATTTATTAGCTATTTGATGTAATGGACGAAACATCATTGGCACCATCATAATAAAGGCCGCTAAATCACCAACTGTGGCTGTCTGATCAAAAACAGTATTTAATCCTCCAATCCAAATAATAATTCCTAAGGTTATTGAGGAAAGTAGCTCAGCAATTGGGAAAAAAACCGAATTATACCATACTGTTTTAATCCACCCATTCTTGTGACGTTCATTAATATTTTTAAAGCTTTGAAATTCTACTTTTTCTCTTGCAAAAAGTTGAACAATTTTCATCCCAGTAAGTCTCTCTTGAACAAATGAGTTTAAGTTTGAAACTTCATTTCGAACTTCTTCAAAAGCCTTCTTCATATAATTTTGAAAAATTTTTGTTGCAATTATTATAATAGGTAATGTGAAAAATACAATAATACTCAATTTCCAATTCATTAAAACCATAACTGATCCAACAACCAGCATTTTTAAAATATCACTAAATATCATAAAAAGACCTTCTCCAAAAATATCAGCTATACGTTCCATGTCTGTAACTGTTCTTGTTAATAAAACACCAACAGAAGAGTTGTCAAAATACTTCATCTTAAAACCAAGAATATGTTTAAATAATTTAATTCTCACATCCCTGACCACTGATTGACCAAGCCAGCTCGCAGAATATATAAAAGTAAGATTACATATTACCTCAAGAAACAATAAAATAAACATCCAAGCCATGTATTTTATAAAGCCTGGCTTAAATTGATTTTCAATATTATTATCCATTGCAACTTGCAGAACCTTTGGCCGAAGTGCACCAAATATTGACAATCCTAAAACAGTTAATAAAGCTATAATGAAGATCTTATAGTATGGAATTGTAAAACTCAGCAGTCTACTAAAAAGCAGCCTGTCAAAAACAGTTTTTTTTACTTTAGACATCTTTAAATATTGAGTTACTGTAGTCTATCTGAGTTAGATATAAACCTCTGGATGGAGCTGAGGCACCTGCCATAGAACGGTCTTTTGATTGTATAATTCGATCAAATTCTAACAAAGATGTCTTTTTTGTACCAACATCAATCATTGTACCTACTATAGCTCTTACCATATTTCTTAAAAAACGGTCAGCAGAAATTTTAAAATAAATAAAATCTTTAGATTCTGTCCATACAGCTTCATTTAGATAGCAAATAAAAGTTTTTACATCTGAGTTTGTCCTAGAAAATGACTCAAAATTACTATAGTTCATCATTATTAAACAAGCCTCATTCATTAATCCTAAATCTAATTTATTTTTAAAAAAATAACTTTTATCATATTCAAAAACATTCTTGGAGGAACATATTTTATAAACATATGTTCTTTTTTTTGCATCAAATCTTGCATGTGCTTTAGATTGAACCTTTCTTATCGATAGAATAGCTATATCTTTTGGTAGAAAAGAATTTAACTTTAAAACTAAATTTTTTGAATTAAAAGTTTTATCACAATCAAAATGAGCAATCATTTGTTTAGCATGAACTCCAGTATCAGTACGACCTGCACCTACACAATTTATTTCTTCTTTTAGAAGCGTTGAAAGACAAGCATTCAATAATGATTGTACTGTGACAGCATTGGGTTGAACTTGCCAGCCATGATAATTAGTTCCGTTATATGATAAATCAATAAAATATCTCAAGCTAATTATATACTTTTGTTATTATCCCTACAAAGATAGTACATTGATATAAATACTTTTTTACTTACGTAATATCCGATGAAAAAAATTTTACTAATTTCTGATACACATGGATATATTGGTGATGAAATATTAAAACATGTTAATTGGTCTGATGAAGTGTGGCATGCTGGTGATATTGGTAGCTTAGAA
>MDSY01072213.1_pt1 | contig 11401 bp, 7 predicted proteins | sample 811131 | NCBI WGS metagenome assembly MDSY01 (sample SAMN05326643, study PRJNA326480) | marine metagenome | isolation source: seawater | place: Atlantic Ocean: South West | collected 2010
AATGCAGCTTAAACATATAAAACTAGCGGGTTTTAAAAGTTTCGTAGATCCAACGAAGATATCCTTTCCTACAAATTTAGTAGGTGTCGTAGGCCCAAATGGCTGTGGAAAATCTAATGTAATAGACGCTGTAAGATGGGTTCTTGGAGAACGTTCTGCAAAGAATCTTAGAGGGGAGTCAATGGTTGATGTGATCTTTAATGGATCAGAAAAGAGAAAAGCATCAGGTCAATGCAGTATCGAATTATTATTCGATAATTCAAGAGGTAAAATAGGAGGTGAATATTCCTCTTTTAATGAAATATCAATTAAAAGAGTTATGACCAGAGATGCTCAATCAGATTATTTTATTAACAATACCAAATGCAGAAGAAAGGATGTTCAAGATATTTTCTTAGGCACAGGTCTTGGCCCAAGTTCATATGCAATTATCGAACAAGGAATGGTGAGCAGGCTTGTGAGCGCAAAGCCTGAAGAGCTTCGCACACATATAGAAGAGGCCGCTGGTGTTTCAAAGTATAGAGAGAGAAGAAGAGAGACTGAGAGTCGAATTAAAAAAACAAAAGAAAATCTCTCCAGAGTTAAAGACATTAAAGATGAAATTGAAAGATTAATAAGAAGGCTAGAAAACCAAGCCAATGCTGCTGAAAAATATAATGAACTTAAAAAAGAAGAATCTGAGAATCAGATCAATACAGCAATACTTTTTTCTCTTGAAGCAAAAAATAATAGAGATAAACTTCAAAAGAATCTTGATAGTCTCAAAAGAGATTTTAAGATTAAAGAGGCTGAAACAGATACAAAACAATCACAAATTGATGAATATCGCACCCAGAATGAATCAGTTGTTGATGCGTATGAAAATGCTCAAAAGAACTTTTATAGTATTGGTGCAGAAATTGCAAAATATGAAGCAGATCTTCAAAATATAGTTAAAGCTGAGGCTTCTAATCTAGAGGCACTGGACAGGGCAAAGGATAGTTATGAAAAAGCGTTAGAAAAAGACTCTGTATTTAAAGACTTAAGCCCTAAAGAGCAGGAATTGAGATTAAATATATCTATTATTAAGGCTCTAGAAGCACTAGATAAGAAAGATAAGATTAATATTAAAATTAATCCATTAGAAGCAACGATAAACTCTAAGCAACTTGATTTAGATTCAAAGCAAGATGGAATAGATTCTATTAAAAACAATCAATCCCAAGTTAGCGATAAGGTATTAGATCTGCAAAAAACTAGTTTTTCTATAGGTGCTAATATTGCAAGTTCAGAAGGTAGTATTCGTAATTTAGAAAAAGTAATAGCTCAAGCTGATATAGATTTAGAAAAGGCTAAAGATAACTATGCAAGAGCAATTGATAAAGAGTCTAATAACGATCATTTAAGCCCAAAAGAAAAAGCAATTCATCTTTTAGATAGCATCACCGAACTGTTAAAAAGTTTTGGATCTAATGCTGACTCGATAAATAAAAAAATTTTTGAATTGAAAGAACTCCTAATGAGCATTCTTAAGATAGCATCTGATCAATCCAAATCGTTTACTAAAGAATATGCAGCTAGACAAGATGAAGTTGAAGAGCTTATTAGATCCTCCAATGACGAGAAAGTTATCGTAATTAAAAATTTAGATGAACTAAGTAACCAAAAGAAAGTTATAGACGAAGAATTAGAAATTCATAGAAAAACTTTAGCTGAAATTGATAATTCAGTTCGAGAGCTAGATGCGAATAAATCATTTGTATCAAATGAATTAAGAGCTCTAGAAAAAGAAGTAAGTGATTTAAAGCTTGATCTTAGAACCTATGAAATTAATTTACAGAATGCATCTGAAGTCCTTAAAAAAGCAGAAATAAATATTTCTGACTTGAATGCAGCCAACTATAATGGCATGGACCTTAAAGGATTAGAACTGTCTTTAGATGAAGTTCAGAAAAATATTGCAGATCTTGGTTCTATCAATTTGGCATCGCCTGATGAGTATTTAGAAAGGCAGAGTGAACTAGCTAAATTAATAGCGGATAGTAAATCTCAGAAAAAAATAATTCAAACTACTATGTCTGATCTTGTTGAAAAAAGTTCAAGTGCTGAATCTATTCTTACTGAAATAAGACAAAAGCAATCAAAATTTAATGAAAGTTTAAGAGATCTAGAGAATCAGAAATCATTAGCTGAACTAGACTTAAAAGCTTTAACAGAAAAAGTTACTAACCTAAGGCTAGAACTAAAGACCTATGAGATTAATTTAGAAAATGCCAATACTAAGATAAAAGAGTCTGGGCTAAATATTGAAGATATTGATTACTCCCTGTATGAAGAAATGAATGTCAATCACTTGCAAAACAGACTTGCGGATATACAAGCTAAAATTATTAGACTTGGAGCTATTAATCTTGCTGCGCCTGAGGAAATTGCAGAGGAATCGAAGAGAAAGGAAGAATTAGATATTCAATACAATGATTTAACTGAAGCATTGGATAAACTTTCTGGAGCTATCAAGACAATTGATTCAGAAACAAAAACAAGATTTAAAGATAGTTTTGATGCAATCAATTCAAGGATGAAAGAAGTATTTACTAAATTATTTGGGGGAGGGTTTGCAGAACTTGCTCTAACTGATGACGATGCCTTAAATGCTGGTGTTGTAATTATGGCTAGACCTCCTGGTAAGAAAAATTCATCGATTTCTCAATTATCAGGTGGTGAAAAAGCTTTAACTGCACTAGCTTTGGTTTTTGGAATATTTGAGCTAAATCCTGCACCATTTTGTATTCTAGATGAAGTAGATGCACCTTTGGATGACTTAAATACTATGAGGTTTATCAATATGGTTGAAGAGATGTCTAAGACTGTTCAGTTTATCTTTATAACTCATAACAAGGTCTCAATGGAAAAAAGTGATTATCTTATGGGAGTTACTATGCAAGAGGCTGGGGTTTCTAGAATGGTTTCAGTCGATGTAAATCAAGCACTAGAATTCGCTGAGGTATAAATGCAGACAAATCTTGATATATATCTAATCGGGTTTTCGGTATTAATATTTTTAATAATTGCCTTTTTGTTTATAAGAAAAATATCCAATGCAGGTGAATTGAAGGTAAAAATAGAGCCTGTTACTGATTCATTTGAAATAAAAGAATTTGATGATATCAAAGAAGAATCACAAAAATCTTTTGATTTTGAGGAACAAGAATTTATCAATGACCAAGAATTAGTAATACTAAACTTAATTTCTGTAGACAGCTCATCATTTGATATAGATCAAACATTTGGTTTCATGAAAAACTCTAACGCTAAATTAATTCATGGATTTTTTTCTTATAAAGGAGATGGTGATAAAGAAGTTTTTAGAATTGCCAATGCTTTAAATCCTGGAACATTCCAAGAAGATACAAAAACATTTGCTATCTTATTAGCCGCTGATCTTAATAATGTGGATGACCCCTTGAAGACAGTTAAGGAAATGGTAAATTTTGGCTATAGTTTTTCTGAAAAATTTCATGCAAATATATGCGATGGGCAAAGAATGCCGATCACTAAACAAATGATTTCCCATATCGAATCCAAAGCACAAGAAATTATGCGTTTAAGACAATTACCAAGTGCTGATTAGCAATCAATGAGATTAGTAAATTAAATATGAAGCCTTGGAAAATAATTCAAAAGCTGGAAAGCAATAATAGTCGCCTTTTTAAAGAGGATGTTATAGAAGAGAGCCTTAACGACAAAGATTTTCAACACGGTTTGGCAATGTGCTTAGATTCTTTGGTTACCTTTGGAGTTAAGCAAGTCCCAGAGTGTGATGATGATGGCAAAGGTCTGGATTGGAAGAATTTCTGTGAAAAAGCCACTCTTTTAATTGAAAGAGAAAGAACAGGTCATGCCGCTAGAGATGCAATTATAGATCTAATGAGACTAGCAACCTCAGAGCAGTGGAATGATTGGTATAGAAGGATTCTTATTAAAGATCTTCGATGCGGTGTAAGTGAAAAAACAGTTAATAATGTTGCAAAACGCATGGATTTAAAATTTAGGGTGCCTGTTTTTTCCTGCATGCTTGCTCATGATGGAGCTAAGCATCCAAAAAAAATAAAAGGTCCATGTCTTGTTGAGTATAAATATGATGGAGTTAGAGTTATTGCAATAACCCAAAAAAATAGTACAACTCTGTATAGTAGAAACGGAAAAATTCTTAGCAATTTCCCTCATATAGAAGAAGCATTAAATAAACCAGAATTTAACGGCTATGTTTTAGATGGAGAGGTTATGAGTGATGACTTTCAATCTTTAATGAAGCAAGTTCATCGTAAAACAAATGCAAAAACTGATGATGCTTATTTAGCTCTTTTCGATATTCTGCCTTTAGCAGAGTTTAATAAAGGAAAAAGCTCTTTAAGCACTATAGAAAGAAAAGAGTTCCTTGATGATATTTCAAAAAGCTTTGATAAATGCATTAAACCTGTAGATTATACAATTTTAGATTTTGATTCAGAAAGCGGTCAAAAGACTTTCTCTGAGATGAATAAAAGGGCTTTACAAGAAGGTTATGAAGGTTTGATGATAAAGCCAGCAAATAATTTATATGAGTCTAAGAGAAGCCATGCTTGGCTTAAAATTAAACCTTTCATAGAAGTAACTCTTAAAGTTACTGAAATTCAAGAAGGTTCAGGCAAGCATGAAGGAAAGTTAGGAGCTTTTAGTGTGGAAGGGGAAGATGACGGCAAGTTTTTTTCTTTGAGTGTTGGAAGTGGTTTAACTGATGAAGATAGGGAAAAATTTTGGGAAGCTAAAGATAAGCTAATAGGACAACTAATTGAAATAAGAGCTGATGCAATTACTCAAAGCAGTGAGGGCGAGCATTTTAGTCTTAGATTTCCTCGTTTTAAAACCTTTAGAGGATTTGAAGTTGGTGAGAAGCTATGATCATTATGAAATACTCTAAATTAGTTACTTTTGCTATCGTTGCCATATTTCTTCAATCTTGTATGACAAAACCACCTGAAAATCCTGACAATATTTGTCTTATCTTTAAAGAAAAAAAGAGTTGGTATAAAGCTGTTATGAGAACTGAGAAAAGATGGAAAGTGCCACCTTATGTTTTGATGTCTTTTGTTTATCAAGAATCGAGCTTTATTGCAGATGCTAGACCTGAAAGAGATAAATTACTTGGTTTTATCCCTTGGTTTAGGCCATCAACTGCAGTCGGTTATTCTCAAGCTCTTAATATGACTTGGGATGATTATAAAGATGAAACAGGCAATTCTAGAGCTAATAGGAAAAACTTTAAGGACTCAGCTGACTTTATAGGCTGGTATGCAAGTAAAGGATACTACCAAGGTTTTGAGCGAACTGATGCTAGGTCTCTTTATCTTGCTTATCATGAAGGTTACGGCGGCTTTAAAAAGAAGACTTACAGAAAAAAACAGTGGTTAGTAAAGGTTGCCGATAGAGTTCAAATCAGAGCGACCAAATACCAGCAGCAATACTGGGGTTGTGCGAAAGAGCTAAAGAAAAAACGCTTTTTCTTTTTTTGATATCTAGATATTTTTTAGTTTAAACCCAAGGTTTTTAATCTCATCCTCAAAACTTTCACCAGCAATTACTGAAATCTTAGACTTATTAAATAGATATTTTTCAGAAACATTCACTAAATTATCAACCGAACAGCTTCTCACTCTTGACCTAAATAGAAGTCTATCTTCCTGAGTTTTATGATCCAATTCTCTCATAAAATCATTCATAGCCTCTCCATATGGTGATAGAGGTTTATCAATGCTCGAAATAACACCTAATATACCTTCGTCTAATTGAGCTTCACTGATATTTTTAAGGGACCATCGACGAGCATTATTAAATTCATCAAACGTTTCAGAGCATTTAGGATCTCTGTATGAGAAAAATTTAAATACTTCATTATGTGAATCTTGAGATGCGCCAGATCCATAAGCACCTCCTTTTTCTCTAATTGCAGAATGAAGATAGCCATTTCTTAAAACTGCACCTAAGACAGTAAGAGCAGGGGCATCTTCGTGCCTAGAATCAACTGAAGGGAATGCTTCTGCACAAAAACAGACCTGAGAACCAGTAATCCATCCTATAGAATCCTCTTGTCTGGGACTATAGTCTTGGTTATTAAGCGTATTTAGAGCTGATTCAAAATCATTTTTAATTTTTAAAACATCTTTATCTACTGATGAGGTTGTGAATGAGTAATTAGGAGAATCTGAAACCTTGGATTTTATAGATTTAAGAATTCCAATGTATTTATCTAAATTATTACCATTCAAAATGTCTTTAGATATGTTACTTGTATTATTAATAAATCTAATACCTGATGTTAAATCATTCGTTGAAGCAATTTCATTAATTTGAGATGCTGCATTACCCATGGCCAAAACATGACCACTTTGAATTACTGATTTTTCATTATCAGATGAGATGAAATCCAGTAATTCTTTGATTCTTTGTGATTCATTAAAATTTGAATCGCTAACTGTTCTTATCATCAAATCCTGCATCAACAGATCATTTTTCTCTAAACTCTTTCCGCTTATTTTTAAGGCAAGTTTGTAATCGCCGTCATTGGCATTAGGCAACATTACGAAAGAAGCTCCAATACCACCAGTTATAGAAGATTGATATTTTTGAACAAACTCATAACCATCATTACCAAGACCTATATCAGTCAAGGTGCTTGTGAATAAGCTGGCAAATTTTAACTCTTCATTACTTAAGGCATCACAAGGGAAAAGCATTGAATGATAAACAATGCCGTTTGTTCCTGATTTATAAAAATAACTTGAGTGATTATTTGAGTTGTTTATGACTGGAGTAGGATAGCTCCTTTTTTCGGGAATATCATCTTTGGTAACTTTTGGAAGTATTTCTGGATCATCAACGCTTTCTTGTCTTTCCTCCAAGGCAACGGCGAGTTTTACAATATTATTTTTTTCAGATTCTGTTAAAGCTTCAGTCTTTTCTGTTAATTTTTTCTGAATTCTTTCCTCTGTTTTCCTATTGAATTCTGTATCAGGAATCAAAGAATAATTCAGCCTGTGATTATTATTAATGAGATGTTTCTTAATTAAATCTGCTATGTAACTTTCTGATTTTAAGTTATTTTTTATTGAATTAAATGCATTATCTAAATCTAAAATATTTAATGGATTATCATTATGTATGCATGCTGGAAGACAGCTAAGCATTATCTGAAGACCAAAAGGCATACCAGAGCCAGTAATTTCTCTCTGTCTTATTTCAAGCTGATGAAGTGATGATTCTATGATATCTTCAGGAATACCGTTTTCAATAAGATCATTAAGACAATCTAATATAAGTTTTTCAACCTCAAGATGTTTATCTGCACTGACACCCTCAAGGCCCGCTGCAAAAACTAATTCTTTTTGATCAGCTTCTAACCCAGTGAGTGGAGAAGGTGACTTACCCAAGTTAGAGTTTTCAAGAACTTTTCTGAGTGGGGATGCTGAATTATCTAATAGAATATTTGACATCAAGTATGTTTCTAAAAGTTCTATAGGATTATGACTTTCACTTAATAGCCAACTCATTACTACGTGATGATTTTCTTCATCACCCGGTTGAGGGTTATAAAAATCAGATACAATTTTTGGTGAAGTTATGCGTTCTTCATTTTTAACTGCAATCTCTTCTGTTGAAGGAGTAAAATTATTTAAAACATTTTCTCTAATAAATTCTTGTATTTCTTGAGGATCCAACTTACCAAATGTAAAAAAAGTAGCATTTGATGGGTGATAGTGCTTTTTATGAAAATTTACTAAATCTTCATGCGTCAAATCAAGAATTTTTTCTGGATCACCACCACTATTATGTTTATACGTTGATGATGAATATAAATGCTTTGACATGCCATGCCAAAGTTGACTAGTTACAGAGCTCATAGCCCCTTTCATTTCATTATATACAACGCCTTTAATTTCAATTTCACTATTTGTATTCTCTTTTTCTTGAAATTCTAGTCGATGACCTTCTTGTGAAAAATCAAGAAGATCTAGATTTGGAAAAAATGAAGAATCTAAATAAACACCAAGCAGATTTTTAAAATCTTTTTCGTTTAATGTGGCAAATGGATAGGCAGTCCAATCACTAGATGTAAATGCATTCATAAACGTATTTAAAGACCTTCTTATCATCATAAAAAAAGGATCTCTAACCGGATACTTTTTAGATCCACATAGAGCAGTATGTTCTAGTATGTGAGCAACTCCAGTAGAGTCCTCAGGAATGGTTCTGAAGGCAACCATGAAAACTTTCTCGTCACTATCACAATCTAAATGAACATGCTTGCAATTGAATTCGGATTCGTTATATATTTGAGCATTGAGATCTAATAATGGAATATACTTTTGGTCTTGAAGATTAAACATAATAAAATTTTATAAAAACATGTACACTAATTCTATGAAAAAAATAACAACTCTACTTAGTATTCTAGTCCTAATAGGTTGCACTAGCATTCAATCAAATATCGAAGTTGATTCAGTTGAAACTTTCAACTTGGGTAATTATAGCGACTTTTCTATAAATATAAATGAATCAAATATAAGTGCTGAAATTAATCCAATTGAGTTAGAAAGATTTAAAAATAATCTTAAAAATGCACTTCAGGAAACTGGCCTAAATTATGCCAGTGATTCCAATCTAGTTTTCAACATAAACATAACAACAAAAGATAAGGTTGAATCTGATAACCTTAATCACTATTATTCTAGATATTACTGGGATAGATATATGTATAGAAGTGATGTTAGGACTGTTACAGAAAATATTTTAAGAATTAATTTAAAAGATAATTCCAAAGATTCAACTTTATGGACAGTAGTTACCGTATGGAGGTCTGGATCATCAAGATCTATTTCTTCAGATGATGGTTCTGATGTTCTTGTAGATGAGATTATGATCAGTTTCTTGTAAGCTAAAATTTCGAAATAATATTTTTATGAAACATAATTTCATTTCTATTTCACTATGCGTTATTTTTTTGTTTGCCTGTTCTTCTGAGGAAGAGCCAGCCAGATATATACCAAAAATATCTAAAGTTGAAAAGCTAATAGAGCATTCAAAAGAATTTCAAAAAGAAGTTTATTCTATAGATACTCCGGGTGGAGTAATTCATATTGCAGTTGGCTTTGGTATTGCTAATTCAATAATGGTGGAGGGTAATGGCGGCAATATTATTATTGATTCTGCTGACAGCACGTCAGAAGCATCTGAAATCTATTCTCTTTTTAAACAAAAGAATTCAAATCCTATAAAAGCTGTTATCTACACTCACAATCATGGTGATCATACATTTGGAACAGCATACTACTTAACAACTCAGGCCGAAAGACCTCAAATAATAGCTCATGAATCTACAGACTATTATATGCAACGTATTCTCGGCATCATCAATCCAATTATTTCAGAGAGATCTACTAGAATGTTTGGAACACTTCTTCCAAAAGATGAGCTTATAAATGTTGGCATCGGAGCAAGTTTGAATGTAAATAAGTCTCCTATGGGCTACATAAAGCCTGATACTATTTTTGAAAAAGAACTCAAAGTAAATATCGCTGGAATTAACATTGAGCTATACCATGCCCCTGGTGAAACTAATGACCAACTCTTTGTTTGGTTACCTGATCACAAGTCTTTAATGCCAGGTGACAATATTTATAAAACATTTCCCAATCTTTATACGATAAGAGGAACTAATCATAGAGATGTAATGGGTTGGGTTGATAGCTTAGATCATATGAGGTCATTCAACCCGGAGTATTTATTTCCAAGTCATACCAAGCCTATTTCTGGGAATAGCGTTGGAGAAGCCCTAACGATATATAGAGATGCAATTCAATATGTTCATGATCAAACAATAAGACTAATGAATCAAGGATATTATCCTGATCAAATAGTAGAGATGATTGAACTTCCTAAAAATATTGCAGAATCTCCATATTTATATGAGTTTTATGGAACCGTAAGGTGGTCTGTGAAAAGTATATTTAGCGGTTATCTTGGATGGTTTAATGGCAATCCATCGGAGCTTGATCCGCTATCAAGAGGCGAAGAAGCAAAGCGTTTTTCAAATCTACTAGGAGGCAGTGATCAATTATTGATTGCACTTAATAAAGCTATTATTAAAAAAGATATGCAATGGGCTCTTCAATTAAGCGATAAATTAATCGCTTTGGATTTTGCTCCAGATGAAGTATTAAATTTAAGAAAACAAGCTTTGCTATATATTGGTGACCGATCCTCTAATCCAAATAAAAGAAATTATTTATTAAGTTCTGCATTAGAGCTTAATAAAGACTTTAAAGGTTTTCCTCTGGTCGAGAGAACAGAATCCATAATGAATGAAGTTTCTATTAACACGATCTTTAGTTTGCTTTCAGTTAGCTTTAACCCAGAAAAAAGCTCTTATGATAATTATAGCGTTTGTTTTGAATTTTCATCTGGTATAAATAAGACAATTACCATAAGAAACGAGGTTGCTTCAATCAGTAACAAAATACTTAATTCTTGTAATTTAATGGTAAAGAGCGATGAAATCGTCTTCAAGAAAGCCCTTTCTGGAATTAGCAATCCTGTAATGGCATTGGCATCTGGGGATATTGAAGTGGATGGAAGAGCAACTGAATTTCTTCAATTTTTATCAAGCTTTAGATAATATCTACCACCTAAACTTATTAAAATTTTCGGGGTTAGCCCAACCCTCTGCATTATTCCATGATCTTTTATTGTTATAAGTTTTTAAATTGTAAGAAAAACATTTTAGATTATTATTTGAGTCTCTTAATTCAGTTTGAAGGCCAAGTCTAAGCATAGAGTCATCTGTAGATTGATCTTCATTAAAATCAGTGAAAATTACAATTTTTTGACTTAAAAGATTTTTGATTGTGCCAACATCACTTTCTGATAAAGCAACATCATCAAGAACTACAAAAATATCATCAACGCACTCATTTATACTTTCCATAGAAGGACTTATATTAATGCTTTGTATTTCTAAATTTTCAATTCGTTTTATCAACCTTGAAACATCTTGAGAAGTTATCAATTGAACGCTCTTACATGATTCATCTGCAAAGATATTTAAAAGAAAGCTATATAAGATTTTATCCTTAGAGATCATTTCATTAGATGTTGAACTGCTTCTCGCTCCGAGGATAGCTCATCAATTGAAACTTGAAACTTTTCTTTTGCAAAGTTTGATAGAACAATATCTCTTTTAATTTCAACACTTCCATCGGCTAGCGTTATTAAAGGGTAGCCGCAAATCAATCCTTCGGGAACATTATAAGCACCATCACTAGCTACAGCTGCGCTGAAGCAGTCTCCGTCCTCTGTGATATTTTCACATGCAATGATGGTATCTAAG
>MDSY01082860.1_pt1 | contig 11400 bp, 4 predicted proteins | sample 811131 | NCBI WGS metagenome assembly MDSY01 (sample SAMN05326643, study PRJNA326480) | marine metagenome | isolation source: seawater | place: Atlantic Ocean: South West | collected 2010
CAACGGCGCGACGCCGGCCGCCGCGGCGGCCGACCCTACCGAGTGAGCGCGTCGCTTACCCATCACTTTTTACCGAACCCTGCCGGCTTCGAGCCGCGCATGCCTCATGTGTCTAACTCTGGTCCAGTGTGCCGTTGTGTAGCCTTCCCACATATATAACATGCGAACTTGCATCAAATATTGTGCCTCGCGCCCTCGCCTGGGACGCGAGGCGCGCAGATGGGCGCCGCGCTGGCGCGCCACGCGCCTGCACCGGTTCAGGCGCTGATATCGACGCTCATGCGCGCTCAGCTCGAGCTTGTCGTGGCGGGTCTCGACGGCAGCGGCAAGACTACCCTCGTCCGTGCCTTGCGGCAGGAGACGGCGGCGTCTGAGCCGCCGCTCCCGACCACCGGCCTTGTGTTCCACCGCACGCGGCGCGCCGGCATCGCCCTACGGATCTGGGACCTCGGAGGTGGTAGGCGCTTCCGCCGGTCGTGGTCGCAGCAGGCCAAAACGTGCGACGCGCTGATCTTTGTCGTCGACGCTACCGACGGCGTCCGCATCACCGAGGCGCGGCAGGCGCTGCAAGACCTGCTGATCGAGACGGGGCGGCGGACTCTACCCACGTTGGTACTGGCGAACAAGGTGGATCTCGTGTCGGCGGATCGCCGAGGCACGGACGAGCTGGGCGTGTGCGAGCCAGTCATCCGCGGGCTCGGGCTGGACGAGCGCTCGCCGTGCGCGTGGTGCGTGCTGAGCGTCAGCGCGCAGCACGGCACCAACCTCGAGAAGGCGTTGCGCTGGCTGGTGCTGCAGGCGCACGCCTCGCGCACCGACGCGGCGCAGGACGACGACACCATTGAGGTCGGTGCGGCTGCCAGCCTGCGGCAGCGCGTGCAGCTGCGATCGGCCGCACTGCAGCGCAGGCTCGCATGGCTGCGCGGCGGCCGTCATGCCTTCACAAGCTTGCGAGATGCCCTTATAGACGATGTGGACGAGGACCCACTATAAAATGCGTCGACTGACTGGGTTCACCCCTTTATTCGGTGCAGCTTTATTCACTATATAGCGTTTACTTTATACGGCTACCTTTAGGTATTACGGCTTTAGGTAGGTATTACTTTAGGAGAGGTGAGCTGTTGGTTTTGTTTCATAACATGAACTATTGATGCAAAAAAAAGAGGGCGCAGCCGGCACCAGACAGAGAGGACCCAGTCTCGACAGACCGTGTGAGTGTGAGGCGCCGTGACACGTCACTCGTCACACCGCGCCACCTCTCGCCACCGCCATCCCGGCGGCATCCGCCAACAGCAACACAAAACACCATGCAGCCAAAAAAACACTAGACTGACGCAAAAAAAGAGCACCGAGTCCGCCGGCAGCCCGGCACACCGCTAGCACACCGCGGCGCTAAATAGATTACGCAAACAATAAAACCAAAGGGGAATAGGGGTAGTAGAGTAAGGGGTAGTGGCGACCCCTTATTAACCCCCCTAAACGGATTTTGTAGCGATACCGCTACTTCTCGACGTCGCGACGCGACGCGCGGCAGCTTCTCGTTGGTCAGGACTGCGTTGCCTGAGCCTCTGCTTGTATGTAGCGTGTAGAACGTGTCAATGCTGTTTGTTTGGCGTATCACACGCGTCACGAAGACGTCATGTCGCCAAACGGCACGCATCCGAAGGCTGAAAGTCAAACAGCCACGATCCGGTCGCAGTGGCACCGGCATGCTCCGCGCTCATGCGTAGCCTGAGCGGATTTTGCGCCAGACGAACATTGAGCGCGCATTTGAGCCTGGCAGCATGCCGGTGCCTGTTTGATTTCTAGCCTTCGGAGTATCGACGATGGGGTGTCCTCACTGTGCGGCATCTCGAGGTTTATGGCTACCATCAACGTCTATGCATCAGGCGCGCATCATTAGCAACCCATCCTGGCAGCCTGTGGTTGGCCGCCAAGTCGGAACTTCGCGCTTCTGGGAGGGGCTAGACTGGGGGAAAGTGCAGTAAACGTCCCCAGATGTTGCAGGAAAAGACTGAAATAAGTTTGTCCCGGGCCCTCCTGGTCACTACCCCTTAGTCCCTGAGGGCGTGCTCCGCGTACCCTCACTGTAGAGATGTCCCGACGTAATCCGTTTAGGGGTTAATAAGTAGAGGCTCGCGGTCCCGCCCGCGGCCCCGGCGCAAAGGTTTCGAGCCGGGTTGTTTTAAGTGCATAGACTATTTAATTATATTAACGGGATGGACAGTCACGAGACCTAGCTGACAGGGGATGACGATGAGAGTTTTAATTAGAAATCGCGAGACATTAAAAAATTGCGAGACCTCCCCACTAAACTTGTATAGTTGTACCGCCGCGCTTGCGCGCTTTAGATGCACTTCTTCCTCCAACCAACATCAAGCAACAGGGCGGGCGATGTATGACATGTCCGATGAAGCTGCAGCCTGCCTGCAGGAGGCTGTCGACACCACAACAAGACGGCTTTATTCATATACGTTTCGAATCGAAAGACACGAGGGGGGGGCGTACAGTACGCGGTACGGCTTTCTTTCATCTTTACCGTTATACTCTACATTCACTGAAGAATCTGATCTCTTATTACGACCTACTCAACATATCGCGTTCGTATTAATATCCCCTCCCCAGCCCTTCTGTTCTTGGAGAACCGAGGGGGTAGTAGTAGTACGGTACTAGTACGTATTTACCAAACTCCTAACACGGAACATATGGCCTACAGGCTAGAACCAAGTACGGTCTTTAGTGTACTCTAGAAGCGCGGGGCAGAAATCAGAGAGACGGGGTTTGGGTTTGGGTTTGGTTTGGAAAGACGAGAATTCAGTTGGGGAGTAGATGGTAGATCTTTTTCTTCACGCCGAGCCGCGTCGTCGCAGCGAGCTGCTGCATGGAGTTCTGGATGGCGCGGCGTTGCCGTTGGTGGCCGCCATCGGTCGCCTGAGCCGTGTGCTAGCGCGCGATGGGCAGGGCGGCGCGGGGGTCGGAGCCACGGAGGCGGCGCGCGCGGACCGCGGTAGTCGGGCGGCGCCGGCTCTCCGCTGTGCGCAGCATCGCCCGCAAAGCGAGGCGGTCGGCGGCGACGGGCGAGCTCTCGGCCTCAGGCCATTTGTATCTTGTTGGTTAGTCGTTGTTGTGGTCGAGGTCGAACCGAGCTCCGAGGGGCCGGTGTCGACGAAAACATATTCATACTTTACCAACTGGCTTGTGCTTATTACTAACGGCTTTATTTAGAATTCACGCGGCAGTTTCTCTACACCACACCCAAGTGCTCACGAGACCTCGTTACGAGCAAGGCTCCCAAACGCCTCCACCTGTTCCTGTTTGAGAATCTGCTCACCCACGCGCGCCTGCGCCAGGTGCTCCTCGGCCTGCGCAAACTGGGCCCGCGCCTCCGCCAGCTCGGCCAGCGCCCCGCTCATGTCCCTTCTGCGCTCGTCCTTAGCACGCGCGAAGACCTGAAGCACCTGGTCCGTAGTCTCAGCTTGCGGCCTTGGGATGGGCGAGGTGTTGGTGCTCATCGCCGTAAGCAGCCACGATTTCTCGTCCACCAAGGGAGGTTGCCAGGGCGGCGGCGGTGGCGACGACGGCGGCTGCGGCGGGGACGGCATGCAATCGCCTACCTCTCCCTCCCATTTGGTGCCAACGAGCGCAAACGCCACGGCATCGGGGTTGGACAGGCCGTCGCGCGTGCACGCTACACCCATCTTGCCCGTCGCGGCAGACAGGTCGACGCCAACGTGTGGCACGCCCAAGTGGTCAAATACTCGGTTGACGGCCTCCTGCGGGGTGTCTCGAAGCTGGTCGTACGTGAGGTGCAGCAGGTTCGCAGGGTCCAGGTTCTCGGTCGCCCACCGCGCGTACTCCTTCCACACGCGATCGATGTCGTTGAGACCCTGCATCAAGTGAGGCACATCCACGTTCATGCGATCGTTGAGGGACAACTCGCTCGTGTTGAGGTCAACCTGGTGCCGCGCAAGTGACCGATCGTGCCTGTAGTTCGCGATTTGCATATCAATGGACGACTTCCGTTCGAGGAAGATGAGCTTCACGTTGTGCTCGCGTAGCCATGGCCCGAACCTCTCTGTGGTGTTGCGCGGGGGATACCAGCGCAAATCGAGACCACCGTGGCCGTTGAGCCATCTGAAGCCCTGGAGCCGCTTGGCCTTGGCCTTGGCGGCATCAGAGGCGTCTTGCGTGCTGCCGCCGGGCATGGTTGCAAATTGCTCGAGGACCTTCCAAGCCTTGGTGACGCTGCCCGCGACGCCCTCGCCCGCGTGCACGCGGACGATCTCGGCCCAGGAAGAGACCTCCGGGTGCTGATTGAGAAGCGACTCCAGAAAGGTGCCGCCAGAGTGGGCCATCGACACGATCATGAAACGCGCTGGGGCGTCGGCAGCTTTGGCCGCGAGCTGCGACACGGGCAAAGGCGCGACGGCGAGCCCGGGCAATGGCAAGGCGAACGCGGCAGACGGCTTGGGCGCGCGCAGCTTGCTGACCCTCAACGCTGCAGCGGTGCCCGCGGTCCCGGCAGGGATACAGCCAACGCTCGACGCCAGCTCTTGGAAGCGCGCGTGTGTCAGAGCGATGAATAGGACCTCGCGCGCGTCACGCGAAAGGATGGCGGCAGCCGTCGTGTCGTTGAAGGACTTCAGCATCTCCGCAGGCCGGTCCTGGACAAAGCGCTCCTTGACGATCGAGCGGCTCTCCTCGTCGGTGATCTTGTTCCAAGGGATGGGCAGCCGCGTGGTGCGAGCAAGAACGCACATGGAGGCTGCCACGTTGGAGTGCAGACCGACGAAGCCCAGGCTCCCGCCCGTCCCCGAGACCATGACGTGCATTTGCTCGTACGCCTCGTTCATATCGGCGGCCTTCCAAGCACTGTTGTTGCCGGAGTTGAACAGCAAGCTGAAGAAGGGCCGGAACTGCAGGGCCTCAGGGTAGTCGCCGCCCCACGTGCCGTCGAAGGTTTGACTTGGCGCCTTCGCCCAGGAGAGCATGTCTGCATGGGGCGTGATGGTAGGGTGGTAATGCTGGCGCAAGTAGCGCGGCCTGACGAAGTCGTCAAAGTACGAAAGGCGCTGAGTCAGCGTGTCCCGCAGCAAACCGATCACGATTACGGGGCGGCGCGTCAGCGCGTACATGATGGCGTCCTGCTTGGGCGAGCCACCAAACCGCTCCAGGCCCCGAGCTTTCCAAATCCAAAGGTGTGGCGGGAGGTGAGAAAAGGCGACGACGGCGTGGTCACGCTGCGCGACGTCGGCCGCGTGCTGCATGAACTCCGTGAAGTTGAAGTCCTCGCTCGGCTGCGAGCCAGGCACGAGCCACTTCTCCGGCATCCGCATCAGCATTTTTGAGACCGTCGTTCCGGCTGTCTTGGGCGTGTGCATGAAGTAATACAGCGGCTGTTCGCTCGCAACGAAGATTGGGTGGCAATCCTCCTTGGCGAATTCGTCAGTATATGGCTTCCGGCACGGCGGTCGTTCCTCCGGCCCAATAGGCAGGACTGAGTAACCGAGGCGGTCCACCGCGAGTCCCACATGGCCTAGCTCAGCCTGCGCGGTCGCGGCTGCAGGCTCCCCGGTAGTTGGCGCGGAGGCCAGTGCCGCGGCGACGTTGGCCTCGGTTGTTTGCGCCAAGCTCTCGCTCTCGCCAACGCAGCCCAGATTGGTCGCGAGCGCGTAGAACCTGCTTGTGGCGAGGGCTACCATGAGAAACTCCCGATGGTCGTTCGTCGCGAGATCCTTTACGACACGCTCGTTGAGCGTCTGGTTCACGGCGTCAAAGGTGATGCTTTCGTGCGGGTACTTGGAGTAGTTCTTCCACGGGATGGGGAGACCCGATGTCTTGGCGAGCACGCAGAGCGAGGCCTTCGGGTCAGTGTGCATGCCAAAGATGCCAACACGCGCATGGGCCGAAGCTGGGGCATCTCCGCCCGACGGCGTCGTCTTGGGGGGCGGCGCCACGGCTTCACCCGCCCCATAGGAACCAGCACGCGTGATGCTCGTCAGGGACGTGGTCTGCATGTCGTCCCATGCGTTTCGGATCATCATGGTCTCCCACGTTGCGTTCAGGTTCAACAGCGGCCTCAGCTGCTGTTCGCGAGGGCTGCTCTTCAGCCACTCCTCGAAGTCTTGGCTTCCGGCCTCGGCCGTGGCGTACTTGATGATGCGGTGCTCGAGCACGTCACGCACCACTCCAATGACGACGACCAAGCGCTCAGACAGCTTAGCGTCGCCACTGCTCCCGCCCCAAAGGTTGAACAGGAACTGGTCGGTACGCGAGTCGCCCATCGCAATCACGGGGTGCTTGCGCGCTGCCACATCTTCCGCAGCTGCGCGGAACGCGGTGAAATCGAAGGGGCCGCACGCGCGATGCGAGCCCGGGACAATGTACTGGTTCGGCAGCTCGAACAAGTAGTTAGCCATCTCCAAGCCCCCACTCGCCTCGTCGCAAGCAAAGTAGTAGATAGGCCGCGTCGTCTCGCCGAGACCCTCATTGATGAGCGCCATCTGGAGCTCAACTGTGTTCCGAATACCGGCGAAGACGTCGGGAGCCTCGAAGTCAGGCCCGCCCGTGGTCGTCAGGTGACCGCGCTGCGTCTGCCACTGAGTGCCGCATTCCTCGAGCGACGGCTTTCGGCCTTCAAGCAACAGCTCCGTAGGAAGGCTGCCGGCACCAGCGCACGAAGGGGCTGCGTGTTCGGGAGCCTGCAGTGCCACGGAGCGCTTCGAGTGCGAGCGCTCCCTCTCTTCGTCGCGCTGCTCGACCATCGCGTCCCGGGCCTGGCGCGACGGGTTGCTGCTCGACGAGTACGGGTTGACGCTGACACTCAAGTGGCTGCAACCTTCGCACGGAGTATCAGTCAAGGCGTGCTCGTTCTCGAGCTCATTGACCGTCGCCTGCCGCTCTTCGAGCAAGCTGCGCAGCTGACGGTTCTCGGCGCGCAGCGCGCCCGCCGCGCGTGAGGCGAGCGCCGTCGCTGGCGCCCAGGCGTGAGAGTGCCCGCTGTACGTGCTGTCTGACATGCCCGACGCCAAGGCCGCCAGCTGCGCAGAGGTGGTGGGCGCCTCGCCCATGGCGCGTCGCATCTCGCGGATGCGGAGCATGCGGTCATTGTGCTTCCTTGCTGCTTCTGCCAGGCCCGCCTCAAAGTCAAACTGCATGCGCGACCCAAAAGGGTCGACGCCGAGCAGCTCCACGACCTTCTCGAGGCACGGGGCGTGGTCACGCACGCACTCCTCATACGAGAGGGTGAGCCACATCGAGCCGTTGAGCTTGTGAGCCGCCTTCAAGGCATTTGTTGCGTTGCGCGCGCGGTAGGTCGCGGTGACGCAATCGGTGATCTCGGTCGCGTTGACGACGAAGCTGGACTCGTTGTGCCAGGCGTCTGCGATGTTGCCGACATCTGATTCGGAAGTGGAGATGTGGTCGACCGGCGAATCGTCGCTGTAGAGCATGTCGACGCATTCGGCGAGCACGTCCTCCCGAACAAACTCCACCACGTGGTATTGGGACCAATCAATCTTTGGCGCCGCCACCTCGGCGCCGCACTGCTCCACATGGGAGTCAAAGTTGCCTGAGTACCACGATGATTCTGGATACTTGTCGCGCACGTCTGCTGTGTCTCCGAACCAAGAGCGCATGGCCTTGAACATCTGCACCTCTTTGTGTTGGCATGAGCACGGCACGATCGCCGAATCGTCCCGGAAGGCGTGGTCTTCGTATGTGTCCCAGAGCTTCTGGACCCCGGCTGAATCGAAAAAGTGCGTCACGTCAGGGTACCTGAGTAAGGCGAGGTGGGGGCTGTTAGGGACAGAACAAGAGGCGTCGCGGTTCCCAAATCAGGGGCTGTCAGGGACACGCGGCGGTATATCCCCGAATCAGGGGTGGACGCACCTGGTCGAGAGGGCGAGAGCAGTGTCGCATAGTCGGGGCCCGTGCGTAGCGTGCGTGTCTTCGTCCAGGATCCCACTGCCGGACTCGCACCAATTGGCAAAGTTGAAGTGGTAGTGGGGCACCCACTTGGCAAAGAAGGCCCAATTGCAGGAGAGGCGCACCGAGCAGGTTGGGAAGCGGAAGCCGCACCCGGAGCCCGAGTAGTGTTCGGGCATTAGGGCTTCGCGGCCGAAGCCCGCCGTCGGGTTGTTGCGGTCCCCAGTAGCGCAGACCTGCGGGTGGTGGTCGAGGAGGTCCATGAACCACTCCGAGCCTGAGCGCGGCTCGGTAAAAAAGATCGCCTTCTTGCGCGGGGGTGGGACCATGGGCGCCACCACGAATTCGCTGAGGCCGAGCCGCCGGACCGTGTCCTCCCACGGCTTTCGGAAAGCAGATTCGAGGAAATTGTTGGAGCCCCACGGCTTGCGACGACCGCTCCAATGCAGCGCGATTGAGTCTGTGATGTAGTCGTTGACGTCGATGTTGTTGACGGTGAGGTCAGCGACGGAGACAAAGCCGAGCCCGTCGCGAAAGTGCAGGTCTGGCAGCAACTCGTTCCAGCAAGTGACCTTCCCCGCGAAGGCAAGGTACGGGATGCCCAGCCCGTATGCAAGCGAGTCCTCCCGCCACAAGCGGCGTTCGTAGTTCTCGCGCAGCCACGCATGATACACGCCCGTCATGTTCAGCCGGAGCCACTCTGAGCCGCTGACGAGCACCGCGCCGAAGTTCCACACCGGCTGCTCCTCGAGTGCAATCTCGGTGCCATGGATCTTCTTGGCCATGTGCTGGATCCTCTCCTCGTACTCGGCAATGCCGCACTCCTCCGGGCTCCCGCAGGTACGCCACGCCGGATTGAGGTACAGCACCGCTGAGTTGTTGCGCCAGTCCTTAGCATCCGGCACAAACTCAAAGTGCGAGCAGCCGTTGCCCCAAACCCACGTGTCACACGGCGCAGCGAGGACCGTGCCTTCGGGGAGCTTCACAGACGCCAAGAGGGCGATATCCTTCTGGAGGATCACGTCGTCGTCCAGGAAGAGGAGATTCTCGAGGTTGGCGAGGAAGGGTAGGTGCGGCAGGTAGAAGCGCAGGTGGTTGAATGGGCTGGCGTGCATCAGGTCGTGGTCCCACATCTCCTGCTGGACAGTGGCCTCTGTGCTCCATGACGTCCCCTCGTCTGGACTCACAGACTGGCCATAGTGCTGCCAGGTCCAGACAGGGTCGATGCCAGCCGCAAGGAGGTCGGACGTGACATTGGCCATCGAGCGCACTTCGACCACCTGGCCGTCCTTGAGAGGAATGCTTTTGGTGAGGCGCTGCTGCAGATCGTCAACCGATTGCGCGATGACGTACACGTGCAGGCGGCTGTCAGTGTTGAGCACGATGCTGCCAATGGCGGCGGCGAGAGGCTCGAGCCGGTCAGAGATGATGATGACGTTGACACGCTGCCCCATCTCGAGGATCAGCGGTGTGGAGCTGATCTTGACGTGGAGCTCGGCGTTTGCAGCGTCCGCGCTGCCGAGGCGGCTGCTGAGCGACTTAGCAACATCGCCGGAGGTCTGGCGGTCCAGGACGTTGATCTCAAACTCCAGAGCCACCGAGGCGGAGGCACCAGCACGCAGGGCAGTGGCGGCGATGTCGTCTTTGTCGAGGCTCAGCTCGCTGACCTTTGCCGTCCCGCTGCCGATGCCAGTGACGGTCAAGTGCACGTCGTCGCAGCTCACGCTAGCCGGATCGGACGCCAGCCGCGCCACGTAACATTCGAGCTCCTTCTCCGTCGTTTCGCTGAAGAAGTCGAGCGAAAATGGGGAAGCCATCTTCACTTCAACGGTGTACGATGTTCCCCGCTTGCCCTTCGGGACGGACGCAGGCGAGGGCACCGGCGAGGGCACGGGGAGGGCGTTGGCCATCGACGAGGCAGGCGCCAATGGCAGTGGCGAAGACAAGGCAGAGATGGAGCAGGTTGTGGCAATATCGGCCAGCTCCCCGCCCGCCGCCGCGAAGGCCGTGTACAGGTCGCAGGTCGCCCCCTTGGTTTCGGCGCGCAGCAGCTTGCCGTAGGTGAGTCGGTCTTGGAGACGGCGGTGACGAGCCACTCCCTCGCACTCGACCGCATCGGCCTCCGGCACGTGGTCAAATGTGACGAGCGTTGTGTCCGCGAAATGCAAATGCGCAACCGGCGATTTGGTCGAGAGCCCGGAGACGCCCTCGATCAGTTTCAGCGCCAGCTTGGCATTGGCGAGCGACGACACGACAAAACACGCCGACAGACTGTCGCTGTCCACCTTGAGCCAACGGTGGCAGCCACCTTTGTCTAGCTTGTGCGCCTTTTCAAACTCCTGCTTGAACTCATCGAGTGCCGGGTCTGTGAGCGAGCTCGGCATGTGCTCGATCTCGGTCTCCGCACACACCATCCGCGCACGAAGCCAGCCCTTCTTGGCCAGAGAGCCGGGGCAATGCGCGGGCAGGCTCATGGTTGAGGCGCAGAGCTCACACACGGCATTCGCGAGGGCGGTCGAGCCGTCAAGCGAGGACCCGTCGATGTTTGCCGCTGTCGCAAGCCCACAGAACACGTGCTGGTCGAGCCCCGACGTCATGTTTGACAGCTGGAATCGCTTGAGGATGAACGCGAGCTTCTCCCCTCGCAACACCTGCCGATGGGCCGGCATAGCCGTCTCCCACATCTCCTCCTTGGGCGCTGCTGCCAGCGCTTCCTGCACAAGTGTGACTGGTGCAGCTTGTGGCTGAAGGGCCTCGTCGCGCGCCCGATGCAACGCCGCGAGGCGCGAGTTCACGGACGTCAGGCGCTCCTGCCGCTCGTCCGGCGAGGAGCTGGCCGGCAGCACAAGGCCCGCCAGCAGCAGCATGCCGAGGCAGCGATGCCAAATTTGGGGACCCACGGAGGCAAAAAAAATAAAGAAAAGCAAAGGCTGCGCGCACGACCGCAGCTAGAGAAATGCAATGCCTCCGAGGGAAGATTAGATGAGATTAGATTAGATTAGCATCGCGGTACTGCGTAGCGTGCTAGTCGTGTAGCGTGTAAAACCCAACAATCTAATCTAATCATCGCGAGGGAAGACAAGAGATAAGTCATAACGCAATTGTACCTCGCCGTGAAAAAATGCACTCCGCCGTGGCAGCTTGCTTTACTTTTCAGATGGCCTTTGGCTTACGGTGCCGCCTCACGTCAGTCATACGGTAAAATACTGTATGTGTAAAGGAGGAAAGCGTGATCGCTCTCGCTACAGCTAACTAAATGTACCTACCCATCCGTGTCGTCTGTTTATTTAAACTGTTTAGATCTTAGTTTTGCCTGGTAGCTGGGTTAGCGTGTCCTGCATGCTGGCTGCTCGACGTGCCCCGACTGATCGTTTCGCGGATGGTGTTCCGGGCGCAGGGCGAGAGCCCAGCGCCTCGCTCATGACAAACGCGAGCAGCGCCGCCGCGTGAGTCCTGCAACGCGCCTGCAGCGAA
>MDSY01030691.1_pt1 | contig 11397 bp, 9 predicted proteins | sample 811131 | NCBI WGS metagenome assembly MDSY01 (sample SAMN05326643, study PRJNA326480) | marine metagenome | isolation source: seawater | place: Atlantic Ocean: South West | collected 2010
ACCAGAACACCGCCAAGAACAGATTTTGTTAGATGCGGAATACGGGAAAGTAGCTGGTCACGATCAATCCATGTTTCATGTTGAAATCCGGCCTTGTGTAATTGCTGTATGCGCCGCGACGCAAGATTAGCCCCTGCATCATCAAGCGCGACCTTGACATAAAATTGCTGATAAAACCCCTTATCGATATCAAGCAATTGATCAATCTGGTTCCACCAATCCATTGACGCAACTGATAGAGGAATCTCCGCAATATCGCGCCCAAGACGGCGAACCCCACCAGCATTGACTCCTGACGCGTGACGTCCGACATGATCTTTTTCCAAAACAATGACAGGCTGGCCACGCTGGCTCAAGAAGAACGCTGTTGCACAGCCTTGGATGCCCGCGCCAATGATGACAACAGGGCGCATCGAGGCCGTCCCGGCTAGTCTGGCCAAGGTCCCTCAAGACTAGCAAGCTCGGCAAGAGTGATCGGCTTTACTGGCGGACGAAGCCGGTAATAGCCTGTTTCAGCCATTGATTGACCCGTATGAGACGCGATCATTTCCTGAACGACCAAGCCACAACTGCGCCCCTGACACCGCCCCATGCCCGCGCGGCAAAAAGCCTTTAGTTGGTTTGGGCCGCTGGCACCGCTGGCAAGGGCCGCATTGACATCGGCTTTGCTAACAGCCTCGCAACGACAGATGATTGTCTCGTCAGTCTGTGCCAACCGAAAATGCGCAGGTGGCAAATAAAGCCGGTCAAGAAACGGACGGATAGTCAGATAATGAAGATGCCGCAATTTATAATATAGCTGTGCCAGAAAGCGGGGCTTGCCACAGCGGGCGGCAATCGCGATTGCCGCTAATCGCCCAGCAATTGCGGCCGCCTTGGCACCGCCAATACCGCCACCATCGCCAGCAATATAAATCTGCTCATCAGACGATTTTCCCGCGACATCAATTACCGGCCGCCAGCAATGCGCCTGATGATCCCATTGATGTGCAAGCCCGGTTGCCATTGTCAGATTAACATTCGGCACAACGCCCTGATGCAAAAATATATGGTTTGAGTCGATATCAATTTTGTCTCCTGTCGACAGGGTACAAGACACGCCTTCAGCCTGCGACTGGCCGGTGATTTCAACCACACTTACATCTTTAATTACCTCAGTGTTACGGCGGATATCACCAAGCCATCTCCACCCCATCGCCAGCATATCGGGTTGCAGTAATGCCAAAGGGGCAAATGGAATCGCCGATCGCCATTGTTTCGAACCAACAATGTCAATAACAGCCCGAACCGCCAACCCCGCTTGGATATATTGCCATGCGGTCAGATACAGGAGCGGTCCAGATCCAACAAATACCGCGTCATCAGCCCCAAGCGCTGCCTGTTTTAACAAAGTTTGCGCCCCACCAACGCTCATCACACCAGGCAATGTCCAGCCCTTAACCGGCATTGGGCGCTCAATCGCGCCAGTGGCAATGATGATATAATCGGCGGTAATCAATTCGGCTTTGCCCCGCGAGACAAGCGCAATTTCATGCATATCGGTAATTTGCCAAACCGTGCAATCGGACCAGTAAATCGCACCGCAATCGGCAAAGCTTTGAGCAAGCTTGGCGCCGTCATAATAGCTTTGACCAAGATAGGCAGGTGACTTTCCCTGATTTGCCTGCAAATTCCGGTAAACCTGACCGCCACTATCTTTCTGGTCATCAATGACAATCGTTTCAAGGCCGGCCTTTGTTGTTGTCACAGCCGCCGCCATGCCTGCAGGGCCAGCGCCAATGATGACAATTTGAAAATGCTGATTTGCCATCTTTTATCCTAATGCTTTGCCAGCGCTATCGGGCGCATTCTGACGCTGAATGATCATGCCATCGCAAACGGTGATCTGGCATGCCTGCTGATTAGGCCTCCCATCAATTTCAACAAGACATTCAAAACAAACACCCATCATGCAATAGGGACCACGGCGATCATTTTTTGCGGCAGTGCGGAATTCAACCTTGCCAGCACGCAATAATGCCGCGGCAAGATTATCACCATCAAAAGCAGTTATCGCTTCACCATCAAAGTGAAGATGAATAATTTTACCAGTTTCCGGCATCGTCGATCTAAACATTGAACCGCCTCTGCGAAAATCCGTCAAGCTCTTGTCCTAAGCCGGCCTCAGCAATATAGCCCGCAAGATCAAACGCATGTGCTGCAGATAATGTCACACCGCTATGACAAGATATGGCAAAGGCACCAGGCATGGTTTCAGATTGATCATAAATCGGATAGCCATCTTTTGACATAACCCGAAGCGCGGCCCAGCTTCGCACAACACCAACATCAGCCAAGGCAGGCAAGGTTGCCAGCGCACGATCAGCAATCCCGCTAACAATATTGGGGCGAACGCTGGTTTCAAATCCGGTTTCCTCATGGCTGTCGCCAATCATCAACCCGCCTTCATTAGTTTGCCGCAAAAGCAAGCTAGGCAATGCTATTTGCTGATCAAGCTTTTCAGTCACAACGATCTGTCCCTTTTGCGGCTTTAGCGATTGCTGCAGACCAACCATCGGGGCAAGCTCGGCATTGGCAAGCCCCGCCGCCAGAACAAGCCTTTGACATTCAAAATCACCTTTTGCTGTGCCAACGCGGATGCTATTTCCTATTTTATCAATTGTGCGAGCCGCGGCATTTGCAAGACAAATACCACCATTTCTGGTCAGACCAGTTTGCAACGCCCGCATCAGATAAAGCGGATTTACATGCCCATCATGCGGACAAAAGGCCGCCCCAACAACTTGGGGGCCAATGCCCGGCATGATCTCTTTCAGCGCAGCACGATCAAGCATCTCAAACTGGAAACGGCCATTTTGATGTGCACGAAGATGATCTAGCTTTTCATATCTTTGCTGCATCTCGGCCTCGCTAAGGCATATACTAAGACCACCATCTTGATGAAGACCCAATGCTGGGCCACCAGTTTCTTGCAGTTCCCCGGCCAGCTTCGGCCATAGTTCGGATGATCGCATTGTCCAATCAGCATAAGGCGGAAAATAGGCACCCTTGCCCTGCACCCAGACCAGCCCAAAATTACCACGCGCCGCCCGCAAGGCGGTATCTTCAGCGTCAAGCAACAGCACTGACAAGCCACAACGCGACAATCCATAACCGATCGAAAGGCCAATCAAACCACCGCCAGCGATAATGGCATCAAAATTGGATTTTGCGATATCAGTCATCGGAACCGCGTGATGCTATAGGGTAAAAGCGTTTCGCAATCTATAGTCTTGTCGATGCAATCGGCAATTATCTCGCTGGTGGCTGGTGCCATGCCCAATCCATAATGCGAATGCCCAAAAGCAGCGATGATATTCTTCACACCCGGAATCGTACCAAGACATGGAAGGCTATCTGGAAAGCTGGGGCGCGATCCCATCCACTCATGCGGATCAGCACAGTTTAATTGCGGGAAAAGCATTTTGGCCTGATCGGCAAACCGCCGCGCACGCGCATAATTTGGCGCAGCTTCAAGACCAGCAAATTCAGCCGTGCCAGCAACCCTGACACCAGCCTCCATCAGACTGGCGACATATTTCTGGTCGGCATCCATGACCGAATGATTGATCTCAATGCCCGGATTACGTAACACCAAGTGATAACCACGCTCGGCCTCCATCGGCAACTTAATGCCAAAGCGTGCCAACAACTGACATGACCATACGCCTGCGGCCAACACGATTTTTTTTGCCGTAAGCACGCCCTGATCGGTGACTAGCTGACAACCGCCACCCTCATCAGGATGGATTTCGTGAACCTTTGTTTGAATATGATTGGCGCCTTTTGCTAATGCCTTTTCCGCCAATGCAATGCCAATCCCCGCAGGGTCACTTGCACGCCCCTGCTGTTTGATCAGAATGGCAGCCTCAAAACCATCGGCAATATGCGGTTCGATTTCCTGTAAGGCGTACTTGTCAATCAGCTCGATTGGCACCTGACGCGCTTGGCGCAATTGCCAACCAAGATGGTCAAGCGACGCCGCTTTTGAATTTCGATAGACATGGACATACATGGAGTCGCGAACAAGATGTTCTTGTCCGGTTCCGGCAAGCCGTTTTTTATAGGCGGCGACACTACCCCTGCTCAAGCGGAAAAGACCATCGGCAACCGGATCAAGCCGATCGGACCGTCCTGCCGCCAGAAACCGCAAAACCCATGGCATTAATTTTGGCAAATGCCCAAGGCGGATCGAAACCGGCCCTTCGGGATCAATCAGCCAGCGCGGAACCTGTTTCCACAAGCCCGGCATTGATTGCGGAACACAGGTCCAAGGCGAGATGACGCCAGCATTGCCATAGCTGGTTTTGCTACATACGGGCGCAGGATCAAAAATCGTAACCTTTATGCCACGCTCAGCAAGTTCAAGCGCAGTACAGACGCCAATAATGCCCGCCCCAATAACAGCAACATCAATCCTGCTTTCCGGCAGTGTCATGAGTTCTGTTCCACTTCATGCCGATCGCCACGTGATGATGGCGCCGATATCACCAGAAAGCGAATTTCTTCGCCAGTCTGATTAACAATTGCATGATGGGTTTCAGGCGGGATATGCAAGGCCATGCCGGTGTCAATTTCGACATTCTGGCCGTCAGCAAACTGCATCATCGCGCGCCCCGACAGCATATAGAAACATTGTGCTGCGTGCATGTGATAATGATGTTTTTCGCCACAGCCAGGTGCCAGCGTTTCTTCAATCACAAGCAAGCCCTCGGTCTCGACAAGCCGCCAGCCAACGCCACCATCACCCCATTGATAGGCCTTTTTTGTGCTTTTTGAAACAGGATGCATCAGCGCTCCATTTTTGGGCGCCCTTTGTTCAAATACCGTTCGTAAATCTGATGAGCAAGGACCGGTGATGCCAGCAGCACTGCGTATAGCATTGCTGTGGTGCTAGGAGACACCAGAAGCAATCCAGCCAGCGCAAACATTACTCGGCTAGGGCCATTCATGAACACCAAAAAATACCCCGCAACTGATGCGGAGAGCATGAACACGCCAAAAGCACATGTTGTTGTAGTTTGAATGAACTCGGCCCAAGTGAAATAATCATCAAGAACGATTAGCATGGCTGGCGAGTAGACAAATACCATTGGCACCAAAAGCTTGCCGATGCCAAGTGAAAATGCTGATAAGCCAGTCTTAAATGGATTTGCCCCTGCAATACCAGCCGCCGCATAGGCAGAAGCGCAAACCGGCGGTGTAATTTCAGAAATAACGCCGTAGTACAAAACAAATAGATGTGCTGCTAGTGGTGGCACACCAAGATTACCAAGTGCAGGCTGGGCAACAGTTGCAAGCATTATGTATAGGGCTGTGGTTGGCAGACCAGCACCCATAAAAATACAAGTGACTGCGATCATAACCAAAGAGATAAACAGCGTAAGGTCCTGCAGACTGAAATCCGCCAGCGGAACCCAGGCTATTAACGGCAAGGTTGACTCACCAAAGTTCACTGCCACTTCTGCGACCATGAAGCCAAGCCTGAAACCAAGGCCTGTTGTATTTACTACACCAACAACAATACCAATCGCTGAACATACGGCGCCAACAGCAAGGGCATATTTCACCCCAGTTACACAGCCATCCATTACGTCTTTCAACCCAATGCGGTGCATTGGGTTGATAAAACCAACCACCAATGCAGTCGTGATGCCCCAAAATGCGGCCATGTGAGGTGAATAGCCACTGAATAAAACGTAGATCAGTACAGCCAAAGGTATGGCAGTTGGCCACCCCCGTCTAATCACATCCCACAATTTTGGAATTTCTGACGAAGGCATACCTTTCAGACCGAGACGCTTAGCCTTGAAGTGAACTATCGACATTACGCCAACATAATGCATCGAAGCCGGAACCAGCGCAGCCAAAATAATAGTCGTGTAAGGAACCGCAAGGAATTCTGCCATCACAAATGCAGCAGCACCCATTATTGGCGGTGTAATCTGGCCACCCGCACTAGAAGCAGCTTCAACGCCACCCGCAAGATGCCCCGGATATCCCATCCGCTTCATGTTTGGAATTGTTAAAGAGCCCGTGGAAACAGTGTTTGCGATCGACGATCCCGAAATTGTTCCAAAAAAAGCTGAAGAAACCACACTGACCTTCGCTAAACCGCCTGTGTAGCGACCTGCAGCAACTGTTGCAACGTCAACAAAGAACTGTCCCAGCCCCATCCTTTGAGCAAGAATTCCAAAGAGCACAAAATGAAACACAACTGTCGAGACAATCCACAGCGTCACTCCAAAGATACCTTCCTCAGGGAAATACATGTTGTTGATGAAAAGTTCCCAGTTAACACCGGGGTGTTTTAGGATTTGAAACGGCATGTACATGCCGAATACGGCATAGACTATGAACATACCAATAATTATTGGCACAATGATACCGAGTGTCCTTCGCACAGCCTCAAGCAAAACCACAATCAGAATTGTGCCAAAAACAACGTCAATTGTAGCCGGATTGCCTTGACGCATCACTTGATCAGAAAGTTGAAATCTGCCACCCAGAAATTCAAAGTCAATCTCATACCATGTTATTCCTACGTAGTAGGCTGAGGCGACACCGGCAATAATCAAGAGCCAGTCCCAAATGGGCACATTGCCGTATATCCACCAGCTATTGGAACGCAATTGTCCCGCTTGTTTACCGCGAAAGGCAGGAAATCCAATAAAAACCAAAACCATGACGCCAGCCATGTGCGAGCCCATATGCCAGTAATCAATAGGCACTCCAATCCCCGCTGTGACATAATGATAAGCTGCAAACAATATTGAAAAATAATAAGTAAACTTTACCAAATATGGCCCAATGACACGTGTTTGCAGCCCAGAGTCGTATTTTTTCTCCAGCTCTTCTGCTTTCTCGATGTCCAGTTCAGCCATTAAAGTTTCCTCAAAGGTTTTTTATAAAAAAATAAAATTAAAAAAAGTTGCAGAAACACCCTTCCTAGGGGCCTCTGCAACTTCATAAATACGATTTTTACTTCATCATACCTTGTTCTTTGTAAAACTTCTCAGCACCAGGATGAACTGGAATAAGAACGCCTTTCAGCGCGGTCTCTAACTGGATTGCCTTACCTTTAGAATGCCCTTTATCAAGCAAACTACGTGTCTTTTTGCTCCACAATGCTTTTGTAATGCCATAGATCAAATCAGTTGGCTGATCAATCGATGTTACAAGCTGGCCATTGACTGCAACTGTTGCAACGTCATAACCGATTGTCTCATAGGTTCCAGCAGGGATTTTTGACTCAACATAATAAGGGATGATTTTATTGATTTCTTTTCGCTCCGAAGCTGAGAAATTATAAAGCTCAAATCCTTTTTGTGATCCAAGCTGAATCAGCGCAGCAAATGGTGTGCCTCCAGCATAGAAAAATGCATCAAGCTGACCATCAGCAAGCCTCTGGGCGCTTTGATTAAGTCCCAATTCGTTTTCTTTTACTGAGATGCCATAATGCTTCAAAATCATTTTGACAGAAACTTGAGTTCCAGAACCAGCTGATGCAACTCCAACGCTCTTGCCTTCAAGATCCTTGAGGCTATTCATCTTCGTTCCTTTTGGAAGGACCAGGTGCATATCTTCAGGGTAAAGATTGGCGATGATCCGGACTTTGTCTTTCCTGTTGCCCTTAAATTTCCCTGTTCCTTCATAACCCTGAGCCACGCTTTGTCCGCCAGCGAGACCAGCTTCAAGGTTGCCTGCCTGGACAGCGTTCATATTGAACACTGATGCGTTTGTTGATACTGCAATTGCAATCAATCCTGGCACACCACAGGTTCCACCTTTTTCGCACGAGCGTGCACCTGGAGGGCTTGAAATCGCATTAGCAATCAAACCGCCAATTGGAAAGTAAGTTCCACCAGCTCCACCAGTACCAATTCTAAAAAATGTCATGTCCTGCGCCTGGGCTACATTGCCCATCGCAAGCAATGAAACCAAAGCTGTTGCAAATAGCTTGCCTAAATATTTCATGGGTTCCTCCACAATGGTTACGTCAATCAGTAAAGCAGTTACGGCCAATAGCCTTTACAGCCTTTTTTAGCCAAACGCTTCGACAAACAAATAAAGGAAAGGGCCTTAACCCAAATGATCCATATCTAGATCAGGCATTCCCCCATTTGCCAAATTTTCGGCATCATTCAGCATGAAGCCGAAAAATACTTTAGAGCGAGAATTTCCATTAAAACAAATTATAAATTATTCTAATTCCATAAAAAATTCTTATGGGCTATCGTACGATATCAAACAAAACACAAAAGGCACAAAATGATTAGTTTATGGCAAATGACCGTCATTCGCGAAATTATGAAGACCGGTTCAATTTCTGCTGCGGCGCGGCAATTAGGGCGCACCCAACCGGCCTTAAGCGCAACCGTCAAAGAGCTTGAAAGAAGCATGAATTGCCAGTTATTTGAGCGTCAAAAGGGGCGTTTAATTCCCGTTCCTGAAACTTTTTTTCTGCTCGACAGGGCTAATGAAATTCTGGAGCAGGTTGACGATCTGAAACAATTATTAAAATCAGGTGGCGAGGCAACCCCGACAAAAATAAATGTCAGTTCGATGCCTCTTTTTGGTGACCATTTCCTGCCAGCCATTATCGCCAAATTCTCCAAGAAATACCCAAAAGCCAATTTTCAAGTTGCGGTCCAAGGGTCATCTGAAGTCATCTCCAGCCTAGAGACACAACGATTCGATGTTGGGCTTGCCGAACGCGGCAAAGATAGTGATTTGACCCAATGTCGGCATTTTGAAGTTGATTGTGTTTGCGCCTTACCAAATCGGGATCCACTTTTGGCAAAATCGGTGATCGAGCCAGCAGATCTAGCAGGTCGCCCGTGCGCCAGCTTTTTGCCCGAACATCATATTGCCAAGGCGCTCAAAGCGGCCTTTAACAACGCTGGTGTGGATTTCGATCCAAAGTTCCAGATGCAAAATGTAGCAGCCCAATATGAAATCATCGGATCAGGTGCGGGCTTCGGCGTCTTTAGCGCATCAAGCACATGGTTTCAACGCCGCCTATGGTCGAATAACAACAACATTGCCTTTCGCCGATTTGCACCAAAGATTACCTATCAATTTTCGATCATCACGCCAAAGCGCCGCCCGTTATCGCGTGCAGCAATGGCCTTTACGCGCGCACTTGAAGGAGCTGTTATTCAAATGCTTGACGAAGCGCAAAGCCATATTGATGACGCCCCTATCTGGCGATAATGATCTAATCAATGCGGTGTTTAAATCAGGCGGGGTTGCGCGCAATTGATTTTGCGGCGCGGCTTTTTTGGCGCCGGTTTGCGGCTTCCTAATTTTTGATAGACCAAACGCGCCATTGTCTTGAATTGATCGCTTTTTCGGACGGCATAAATGCGTTCACGCGCCTCGCGCATAGCCGCTGCATTCTCCACAATGGGCAACGGATAATCACGCCCAATGACCCAGCCAATCGCTGCGGCCTCAACCGGCGGTATGGCCTGCGGCTGGTGAATCCATTGTGATGGCAGATGCGCCAACTCAGGCAACCAGCGGCGGGTGAATTGCCCATTAGGATCATGATCAATTGATTGTTTAACCGGATTGTAAATGCGGATTGTGTTGATACCGGTCACCCCCGATTGCATCTGAAACTGGCTATAATGAATGCCAGCCTCATAATCAGTAAATAATTGCGCTAGATAGGGTGCGGTTAGCCGCCAATCGAGCCATAGATGATAGCTAGCAAAACTGACCAACATCGCCCGCATCCGAAAAGTGATCCAGCCTTGATGAATCAGCGATCGCATGCAGGCATCAATCATCGGATAGCCGGTTTGCCCCGTTTTCCATGCGGCCAGATAGGCCGCTTTGCGATCAGCATCTTGACCCGTATCATCACGAACCGATTCATAAAGCGGGTGCATCGCGGCCCATTCAATATCCGGCTGATCTTCAAGCTTTTGCATGAAATGGCAGCGCCAAGCCAGCCGTGACATCACCGCACGGCAACCACGGCGTTTGGCTGGCGTGATATCATTTTCCGGGTTACTAAGATAATTGCGGATGCTAACTTCAACTTCACGCGATGACATCGTTCCCCATGCCAGATGCGGCGATAATCGCATCGACGTATCCGGCCCTTGAGATGGCGAGGCAAGGTTCTTGATATAGAGTTGACTTCGATCTTGCAGAAATGACGTAAGCAAGGCAATTGCTGCTTTTCGCCCACCGGTTTGCACATGCGGCTGGATGGCGGTTTTTCCTCTTGCTGACAATGGGTCGCGATTTTGGCTTAATTGCCCGCCTGATGGTTGCTCGCCTGACAATTGATCAAGAGCTGTCCCAAAAAGCGGGTCATCTTTTTGAGGGATCGCCTCACTTTGCAGCATGGGCAAGGCTGGCAGGTTGGCAGGGCGTGGAATTCGGCTCGCCTGCATGCGCTGATGGCGCATCGCCGCCCAATCATTGCGGTTTTTCAACCGTCGAACAACGCCATTTGCCGGAGATTCCAGAAATGGTATTTTCGTCCGCTGGCAATAGGCATGCATTTTTCGATCACGCGCATAGGTCCATGCGTCGCCAGTTTCTTCATGCGCATAGACCGCCTGAATTTGCACATGGCGCGACAGCTCAACCAGCACGTCATTCATCTCGCCAATGCGTAAAATCAATCGCTGGCCAAGCGCTGCAAGGCTGGCATCCAGCTCGTGAAGACAGTCATTCACAAAGCACCAATGCCGTCTTGATGATGTTGGCAATCGCCAATAATCCGGCTCGACAACAAAAAGTGGTAAAACAAAATCAGCGTCATGCACCGCATTGGCCAGCGGCGCATGGTCAAACACACGAAGGTCACGTTTGAACCAGACAATGATCACTTTGGGCTGCATGGCCGGATATTAGCACTAACGCATGAAGACTTTCAATTGATCTGGCATTGCCGCCACAAAGATTGTGGCAGCTCGGCCGATCACCCAATCAAATTCACCTTTACCTTCTGGTTTTCTATGGTTAAATATTTTTTACTCTTCGTTTTGAAAGCAATCTGTCATGACCAAAATTTCTGCTGATCTTCTTGAAAATATTCGCGGCCAATTTGCCCAAATTGATAGCTGTCCAGTCCAAGGGCCACGCGTTTTCTTTGAAAATGCGGGCGGCGCCCTGACGCTTAGCAAGATCGTCGACACATCGGCAAAATATGCGGCGATCCCCGATAATCAGGGTCGTGACAATCCGGGCTCGCATGAGCTGGTTCGCGTCATCGACAAGGCCAAACAAGATTTACGCGCTTTTATGAATGCGCCAAAGGGACAGTTTTTTGTCGGCGAAAGCGGCACTGAACTAATTTTTCGTCTGGTGATGAATGCCTGTCTTGGCACGGCA
>MDSY01004148.1_pt1 | contig 11396 bp, 12 predicted proteins | sample 811131 | NCBI WGS metagenome assembly MDSY01 (sample SAMN05326643, study PRJNA326480) | marine metagenome | isolation source: seawater | place: Atlantic Ocean: South West | collected 2010
ACCAGCTGTTGTAAGGTTGGGTGTTGTTGAGGCAAGACCTCTGATGTAAATTGTACTAGTTCCTGGTCCTGCACCACCTGCAGTAACACTAGGAAGCTGTAATAAATAATCTTCAAATACACTTATTCCTTTCTCTTCTAAAGAGCTTTCACGAAGTGCTGATACTGATATTGGGACATCCTGCAAGCTTTCAGTTTTCTTTCGAGCTGTAACGACAACTTCCTCTAACTCTGATTGCGACATAGCCCAACCACTAAACAGTGCTGCATTTAATAGAGCAAGCGTAGAAAGATAATAGGTTATGTGTTCTTTAATTTTTCCAAACATGTGTTTCCCCCAATATTTTTGAAATTAAGTTAGGCAGACATTACGCAAACTAATCCCCATTGTCAACGTTCTATTCCTTAACTAACAAGCTTTGTCAACATTAACTTTGATTAGAAAATAGATTAAAGCCTTATATTGACTGTTCAAGAATTTTATAGACAGCAATTTTTATATTCTGGGGTCCAGAAATAATTGTAATCTTCAAAGATAATATATAGTCTTGTGTCCCTTAAATATAAATGTGAGAGTTTATTTTGAAAACAGATATAGAGATTGCTAGAGAAGCAGATCCAAGGACAATTAACAAAATTGCTGCCGAGTTAGGTATTGGTGAAGAATGTCTAGAACTTTACGGTAAATTCAAATGTAAGATCGATCTTTCAATTAATAATGAAGAGCTGGAAAAGCTTAATAACGGTAAATTAATCTTAGTTACTGCAATTTCTCCTACTCCTGCAGGAGAAGGCAAAACCACTACAAGTGTTGGTCTAGTCGACGGGCTTTGTCATATCGGAAAGAAAGCAATGATTTGTCTAAGAGAGCCAAGCTTAGGACCATGTTTTGGTATGAAAGGAGGTGCTGCAGGAGGTGGACATGCCCAGGTTATACCTATGACTGATATTAATTTACATTTTACTGGTGACTTTCATGCCATTGGGGCAGCTCATAACCTTCTTTCTGCACTAATTGACAATCATATTCATTGGGATAATCAGCTAAATATTGACCCAAGAAGAATTACCTGGAAGAGAGTGGTTGATATGAATGATAGATCTTTAAGAGATATTACTTGCGGTCTAGGAGGGACAGCTAATGGTATACCAAGAGAAAGTGGTTACGATATAACAGTTGCCTCAGAGATTATGGCAGTGTTTTGTCTGGCATCAGACATTGATGATCTCAAAAAAAGGATAGGAAATATTGTTATAGGCTATACAAAATCTAATGAGCCTGTACGAGCAAAGCAACTAAAAGCTGATGGGGCAATAACTGCATTATTGAAGGATGCATTTCAACCAAACTTAGTACAAACTCTTGAAAATAATCCTGCTTTTATACATGGCGGACCTTTTGCTAATATTGCACATGGTTGTAATTCTGTTGTTTCAACTAAAGCAGCATTAAAACTAGCTGATTACGTTGTTACAGAGGCTGGATTTGGAGCTGATCTGGGCGCTGAGAAATTTTTTGATATTAAATGCAGAAAATCAGGTTTAAAACCAGATGCTGTTGTTTTAGTTGCTACGACTAAAGCTTTAAAAATGCATGGCGGTATAAAGAAAGATGACCTTGGTTTAGAGAATATAGATGCTATAACAAAGGGCTGCAAGAATCTTGAAAGACATATTGAAAATATTGGAAAATTTGGAGTCCCTGTCGTTGTTGCGATAAATGACTATGTAACTGACACGGAAAAGGAACATACTGCAATCATTAATTATTGTAAGAATATAGGCATTCAATGCAAAATTTCTTCACATTGGGAAAAAGGTGGAAAAGGTGCGGTAGATCTTGCGGAAGAAGTTGCAAAAATTGCTGATTCGAATTCTGCTGAATTTAGAACTTTATACGATAATAAAATGTCACTATGGGATAAAACCCAATACATAGCTCAAAATATTTATGGTGCTGCAGAAATAATTGCTGATAAGAAGGTTAGAAATCAATTTAAGAAATTAGAAGATGATGGGTTTGGTGAATACCCTATATGCATGGCCAAGACTCAATATAGCTTTTCAACAGATCCATTATTAATGGGCGCTCCATCAGGACATGACGTTCCAATCAGGGAAGTTAGACTATCAGCAGGTGCTGAATTTATTGTAGTTGTTTGCGGTGAAATTATGACTATGCCAGGATTACCAAAAATACCGGCCGCAGAAGATATAAATGTGGATAATGAAGGATTAATTCAAGGATTATTCTAAAAATTATGATTAGAATTAAATAGGAGTAAATAAATGAAAATATTATGTATCTTATATGACGACCCAAAGGATGGAATGCCATCCAGTTATCCGGTAAAGGAACTTCCTAAACTAGAAAAATATCCTGATGGAATGACGTTACCTAGTCCCAAGGGGAGAGACTTTACTCCAGGCCAATTGCTTGGTTGTGTCTCAGGAGAATTGGGTTTGAGGAAATTTTTAGAAGATAGAGGACATACACTGGTGGTTACTTCCGATAAGGATGCAGAAGGTTGTGTTGCAGACAAAGAATTAGTTGATGCTGATGTTGTAATTTCTCAACCATTTTGGCCGTACTATTTAACAAGAAAAAGAATGGAAAGCGCACCAAATCTAAAAATGGCAATTACAGCTGGTATTGGTTCTGATCACGTAGATTTACAAGCCGCAATGGACAATAAAGTTGATGTAGTTGAGGTAACATACTGTAATTCAAGATCAGTTGCAGAACATATTGTCATGATGATTCTATCTTTAGTTAGAGATTATCATAATCAACATAGGATAGTGAATGAAGGTGGTTGGCATATCGCTGACGCTGTGAAGAGGTCTTATGATGTAGAGGGTATGCATGTAGGCACAATTGCTGCAGGTCGTATTGGTTATGATATGTTAAGGAAAATGCATCCATTTGATGTGCATTTACATTATTTTGATAAACACAGATTGAATTCAGATCAAGAACAAGAACTGAATTTAACCTATCATGATTCAGTTGAATCTCTGGTAGCAGCTTGTGATGTCATTAATATAAGTTGCCCTCTTCATCCTGAAACAGAACATTTGTTTAATGATGAATTAATCAGTAAATGTAAACCTGGTGCTTATATTATTAATACTGCCAGAGGAAAGATCTGCGATAAAGACGCTATTGTAAGAGCATTAGAGTCAGGTCAGTTAAGTGGGTATGCAGGAGATGTTTGGTTCCCGCAACCAGCTCCAAATGATCATGTTTGGAGAACAATGCCTCACCACGGAATGACTCCACACACTTCTGGAACTTCTTTATCGGCACAGGCTAGGTACGCTGATGGAGTTAGAGAAATATTGGAATGCTTTTTTGATGGGGAAGAAATAAGGAATCAATATCTGATTGTAGAAGACGGAGACCTAGCAGGTATGGGTGCTCATTCTTATACGAAAGGCACAGCTACAGGTGGTTCAGAAGAAGCTGCTAAGTTTAAAAAGTAGATAAAGAATGGTTAGTCCTTTGAAATGAAGACGCAAGCTGCTGTTGCTTTTGAAGCAGGTAAACCGCTAGAAATATGTGAGGTTGACCTGGAAGGTCCAAAAACAGGCGAAGTGTTAGTAGAGTTAAAAGCTACAGGTGTTTGCCATACAGATGCTTTTACATTAAGTGGAGACGATCCAGAAGGAGTATTTCCTTCTATACTTGGTCATGAAGGTGCAGGAATAGTAGTTGAAGTAGGTTCAGATGTCTCAACTCTCAAAGCAGGTGATCATGTAATCCCTTTGTATACGGCTGAATGTCGAAAGTGTGAATACTGCCTAAATCCTAAAACTAATCTTTGTCAGGCCGTTAGGGAAACTCAAGGTCAGGGGGTTATGCCTGATGGAACAAGTCGCTTTTCTCTCAATGGTAAACCCTTAATGCATTACATGGGCTGCTCTACTTTTTCTAAATATACTGTTATACCAGAGATCTCATTAGCTAAAGTCCGAGAAGATGCACCTTTTGATAAGATCTGTTATATAGGTTGTGGAGTAACAACAGGCGTAGGCGCTGTTATTTTTCAGGCAAAAGTAGAAATAGGTTCTACTGTGGCAGTATTTGGTCTTGGAGGCATTGGCCTTAATGTTATACAGGGTTCTAAGCTAGCTGGTGCCAGTAGAATTATTGGTGTTGATATTAATCCTGAACGAGAGGTATTAGGAAAAAAATTTGGTATGACAGATTTCATTAACCCCAAAGAAGTTGATGATGTAGTAGATCAAATTACCCAAATTACGGGTGGTGTGGATTATAGCTTTGAATGTATAGGCAATGTTGAGGTAATGCGTCAAGCTCTTGAGTGTTGTCATAAGGGCTGGGGAGAGTCTTATATAATTGGTGTAGCTGGAGCAGGTAAAGAAATCTCAACTCGCCCCTTTCAATTAGTGACGGGTCGTTCTTGGAAAGGAACTGCTTTTGGTGGAGCTAGAGGTAGAACTGATGTACCTAAGATTGTGGATTGGTATATGGATCAGAAAATAAATATAGATGACTTGATTACTCATACTATGAAGCTAGAAGATATTAATAAAGCTTTTGATCTGATGCATTCAGGTAAAAGTATACGTTCAGTAGTAATTTACTAATTCAGTTAACACTCTTTAGTAAGTATAATTCTCGACATTTTATTATGTACAAGACGTCGAAAGTTGTTTTCAGCCCTCGTGTGAGAAAGTCACCATACTTTAACTCAACCATGAAATATGGCGCACAAGCTTTCTCAGTTTATAACCACATGTATATGCCTATTAGTTTTGAGGGAACCATCGAAGATTACAATAACCTTTTAAATGGTGTTCAGTTATGGGATGTTGGTGTAGAGCGACAAGTTCAAATTAAAGGTCCTGATGCTGAAAGATTGTCGCAGTTATTAACACCTAGAAACATTAAAAAATGCGCAAAAGGACAAGCTATGTATGCTCCTTTTCTGGACTTTAAGGGTGGATTCATAAACGATCCAGTTTTGCTAAAGATTGATGAAAATTGCTATTGGTTTTCTTTAGCTGATGGAGATGCCCTCTTGTGGGTACAAGGTATAGCAGCGGGATACAAATTTGATGTTGATATCCATGAACCTGATGTATCACCTCTTCAAGTGCAAGGACCTAATTCAAAAAAATTAATGACTAAGGTTTTTGGGGATTGGGTTAATGACTTAGGCTTTTATAGATTTAAAGAAATAAATCACTTAGGGATACCCGTGGTGATTGCCAGAATGGGTTATAGCAGAGAGCTCTGTTATGAACTTTTTCTTCAAGATGAGTCCAAAGGGGATGAATTATGGGAAGTGCTCTGGCAAGCAGGTCGAGACCTAAATATCAGCGCAGGTTCACCAAATATAATTCTAAGACTAGAAGGGGGAATACTGAGTTATTTAGCAGATATAGATAGAACGAATAACCCCTATGAGGTTGGGCTAGATTGGATGGTTGATCTAGATCAGGAAGATAATTTTATTGGCAAAGAAGCCTTACGAGAAATTAGCCTTAAAGGTCCCATAAAGAAATTAATGGGAGCTGAGATTCACGGTGAACCCATAAGGGTCTTTAATGAAGAACATTGGCCTGTTTTTATAGATGGTAAAAAAGTTGGATCTATGAATGCTTTGGTTTACTCACCAAGGCTAAATAAGAATATATCTTACATAATTCTAGATATTGAATATGCAAAGAGTGGACAAGAAATAATTATCTCTTCGCCTGAGAAAGAGCTTTCAGGAAAAATAGTTGACCTACCGTGGCTTGAAAGGGCTTGAAATTTCTAGCCAGGGCTTATCTATTACCTTTTTATATATTAATTCACTTATCTTGCCATTTAGGTGATCTTTTCTCTATGAATGAGTTAATGCCCTCTTTCGCATCATGTTTTAATAAATTATCTGTCATTGTCTTAGAAGTATATTTATAGGCATCAGATAGATCCATTTCAGCCTGAGCATAAAAGGCTTTCTTTCCTGTTGATACTGTCATTGTTGATTTGCTGGCAATTTTTTCTGCTAATGCGTTTACTTCAAGTGATAGTTCTTCTTTAGGAACTATATTATTTATAAGTCCTATTTCTTTCGCTTTTTCAGCATTAATAAAATCTCCGGTAAGAAGCATTTCCATAGCATTTTTCTTATTAATATTTCTAGAAAGTGCGACCATTGGGGTTGAGCAAAAAAGACCAAGATTTACTCCTGGAGTAGCAAACTTAGATTCATAAGAAGAAATTGCAAGATCACAACTTGCAACTAATTGACAGCCGGCAGCTGTAGCAATTCCATCAACTTCAGCTATAACCGGTTGCGGCGTATTAACTATCAATTGCATCAACAAAGAACAAGAATCAAAAAGTTTTTTGAAATAAACTTCACCATTATCTTCGTTATCTCTAGCAGCTGTTATTTCTTTTAAATCATGTCCCGAAGAAAAAACATTTCCGTTTGCTGCTATAACTATAACTCTTATGGTTTGATCAGAGGATGCACCTTTAATCTCATCCATTAGAATGTTCATCATATTTTCAGATAAAGGGTTTTTTTGATCTGAATCATTCATGATGAGACGCAGCACTCCCTTATCAGACTTCTCTTTAATTAATATTTTCAAATTTTCTTTCATATTAGATCTATTAAAAGCTATTTTATTCTACTAATCTAATATTGTTTGGCTAATTCTATTTTTGGGCATCTATTCATGATGACTTTTAGGCCAGCTTTTTTTGCTAATTCTGATGCCTCTTCATTGATAATATCTAATTGGGTCCAAAGAACTTTTGCTCCTATCTTGATCGCCTCTTCAGTTACTCCAATAACAGCTGCTTTGCTTCTAAAAACGTCTACCATATCTATCTTTCCTGAAACAGAATTAAGATCTGCATAACATGGTTTTCCTAAAATAAGATTACCTTCTTCATTGGGGTTGATTGGGAATACTTCATAACCATGTTGAATCAATGTCTCCATAACTCTATAGCTATCTCTAACTTGATTTGCACTAGCTCCAACTACTGCAATAGTTTTTACCTCTTTAAGTATTTCTTTGATATATCCTTCAGAATAATCATCTATCATTTTTGAATTTCTTCTACCCAATCAGAAGTTTGTTTAATTCCCCCAAATGGGAAAAAATGGACTTGCTCTATATTAAACTCAGGATCTTGAACCTTGAATGCAGATAAGTCCTTAAGTATTTGTGTAGGTTTATATGGCAGTAATAGTTTTGTTATATCTTTGGCTCTTTGAGTAAGAATTTTCATGGAAGAACCAATTCCACATTCAACCGAGAATTTTAATAATGTTTTAAGTTTTGCTGGCCCTGCTATACCGATATGAATGGGAATATCAATTCCATCTTCTTTAATTCCATCTGCCCATTTTTTTACAACATTGGCATCAAAACAAAATTGAGTAGCTATTGCCATTTCTGCATCCGTTCTTTTAGAAAATTCTTGCTTCCATGACAAAGCATTAGAAACATTTTTAACTCCACCATCAGGATCTATATCTTTATTCCCCTCAGGATGTCCTGCTACATGGAGTCTTTTAAAACTAGCTTTATCAAATAGCCCTGATTCAATCAATTGGATAGAGGAATCATAGTCTCCTATTGGTTCTGGTGAACTTCCTGCTAATAAAAGTGCTTCATCTACTCCAGCTTCATTCTGATACATGGAAATCCAATCATTTAACATAGCATGATTTTTAATTTCCCTAGCTGGCATATGAGGCATTACTTTAAAGCCTTCATCATGAAGTCTTTTAGCGGCAGTAACCATTGGTTTAATATCTTCGTTTTTTAGATGCGCAATATAAACTCTAGTGTTTTTAGGTAAAATTTCTTTAAAAGACTCAATCTTTGCAACAGTTTTTGGAATAACTTCAATTGAGTACCCTGATATAAAGTCTTTGAAATGCTTAGTATTCATTTTTTCCATCAAAATAAATTATATTTGTAATTTCGGGTGGTTCATCTACACATTGCAGATTAATGCTATAAGAGCCTGGATGTGAAAGAGGTTGATAAAAACTTTTTATACCACAATTTCTGCAAAATAAATGTTTTGCTTTTTTGGTTCCAAAGCAATACTCAGTAATTAAATCATTTCCTTTAATAATATTGAAGTGATGATGCCTAACAAAAAGGTGCTCATAATTATGCATTTTGCATATGGAGCAGTTACATTTCCAAATTTCAATAGGCTCTTTTAAGTAAAATTTATACTTAATTTCTCCACAATGACATCCCCCAAAATACTCTTTCATTTGTTATTTATAAAACCTAAGAACTCTATCTATTTCACTTAGCTTAATTTCTTGGCGGAACAATATCAGTTCTTTTTAACAAAGCAACCTTAAAAGAAGAGATTGGAACCAGCTTTCTTTAAGTCCCTAAAGGTAAAATATTTTCTCTTTAAAAATTTATTGTAAATAATTGCAAATAGGACGATAAATGATGCACCCACCGCAACTGGCATTAGTATAAAGCTGATTCCTTTTGCACCAAGAACAGCAATAATAGGGTTAGCCCCAGCAGGCGGATGAACAGTCTTGGTTGTCATCATTAAGAATATCGCCAATCCAACTGCTAATCCTAAGCTAAGAAAAGAAACGCCCAATATTGAGAAAACAATCACTCCTGATAAAGCAGACAATATATGACCAAATAAAATATTTTTTGGATGTGCTAAAGGGCTTTCATGAACTGCCATAACTAAAACCATGCTTGCCCCAAAGGGGGGTATTAACCATAAATTGTTTTCATCAAAGGAATTGAGAAATGCAAGTACAGAAATGCATAAAAATGCTCCAAAAGCAGAAATAATATTATTTTTCATACAAATAACTTACCTATTCCCAATGTTTTTGTTTCAAAATCTAAACATCTATATCTACTTCATAGTAGCCTGATTTGAAACCCTTACAAGTAATTTTAGAGGAAAATAAGTTTCTTCTGTATATCTCTTATATTTCAAATAACACAACTATTAAGTGCATTGTCATATACAAAATAAGCATCCTGTAAATACCTTTCACCACTAGGAACAAATGATTCTCGAGCATGTAATACTCTTAAACTTGCAACAATTAATACTTGTCCTGCATTCAATCTAAAAGTGGAATGATATTTAGTGTCATGAACCCTAGTTGAAAGTTCATGATAAGCTTCATAAAAACCTTTTATTCCTTTTCTAGAAGGATCTATCATCTGCATTAAGTGATTTGAGAATCTAAAATTCTCTATAATCCCATCAGATGAACATTTAATAATAGGAGCCTCAGCATATGTTTCATTATTTTCATCGAACTGTCTAAACGGAACATTAAACTCCTTTAATATATTGAAATATTCAGGAATATCCTTTCTTAAATCTTCAACAACTTCCCAGCCGTCTACAATTATTGAATCTCCTCCTTCGCATTCATTTTCTAACATATAAAGAACCTGAATACTTGGTTGAGACTGATAGCTTGCAAAATCATTATGAGGAGATAATCCCTTTGAAGTATGAGCAACACTATAAACATGTCCGGTTACAGAAACATTATGAATTCTTTCAAATAATGTTTCATGAATTGGTCCAAATCTTTTTGATAAAAGTTCTACAGAATTTGGTTCCTTTGGTGCATCATTTAGAATAATTGCTCCATAACTTATAAAAGTTTTTAGTGCCTCTAAAGCAGTCTCTTTATTATCTAAAAATTCGGACCAATTGAATCTTCTAGGAGTGAATTTACTTGTCCATGACTTATATTTTGGATATCTAGGTTTACCACTTTCCTCTATTTTATTTAAGGGGATTACAGATTTATGATTATCAGGCCACAAAACTAATAGGGTTTCATCTTTTATTTCAACATTTTTAGGAGATATATCTACTGGTACTGTATGCAAAAGGAACTGTTTTTCTTGAGTCTCTACAACTCTACAATCATCACATTGACAATTATCTCTTAACCATAAAAACGGTAAATCGTAGAGCTTAATTGAACCTATCGATAACATTACTGAATCTTTTTTAACCTCAATCATAAAAAATATTAAATCTTATTTTTTTTCAGTTACCCAGTTATTAATATTACTATATTTATTTTTATCCTTTAAGTGCTATAAATTACTTATAGAAAAGACAGAATATCTTCATAATCTAGAGGTTTTAAAGTAAAACTGAAATACAGAAAGTTTGGTGGAGCTAGTCGGGATCGAACCGACGACCTCTTGCGTGCCACGCAAGTGCTCTCCCAGCTGAGCTATAGCCCCACAGTGCTCTTATAATACTAGTTTATCTATTTCCTTAAACTCATGCTCAATAGATAAGTTAATAAGAGTGGTCCATAAAGGAATTGAGATTTGAGAAGATAAGCCGCAATCAACTCCGAAATTTGATACATTTGAAATTACTTCTTCTATTCTTTTGTTGTCCACAACTAGATTTTTTTTCTTTTTTACTAAAGCTGCCTTTTCTATGCATTTTTGTCTTTTAGCTAAAAGAAGAACTAATTCTCTATCAATCAGATCAATTTCTTCTCTGACTTCCTTCATCGTTATTTCCATATTATTTCCTGAAAAAGAAGTTGGGCGACAACTTATTCTATTTATTCTATCAGAAAATTATTTAGAACTTTTGGACTCTTCTTGATTCTTAATCTTTATTTTTTCTTCCCAAAGAAAGTAAAGGGCTTTGCAGATAATTTTATGCTTAGAGTTTACTAATCATCAAAATCTGCTGCTTGAGTTTGATGAACACCACCATAATTAGCTGGAGAATAATGCTGACTCTTTAAAGTCCAATTTCCATTCTCTCTTACCCAATTCATTGTTACTCTTGTACGATAATCTGAAGCATTTCCACCAGCCATAACCATTCCTTCAGCATAAAGTCTAACAAAAACTACATCATCTGAAAGCTGAATGGCTTCTGGATAATATACATTAGTAACACCGCCTTGATTAAACCTTTTCCACTGTTCGACAGAAGATATTTGTTTTGGTTTATGAAAGCTACCATCAGAATTAGTACCGTAGGTTCCTGATCTACTTTCAAGCGATACTACTGTTTCATAATCTTCATTATTTCTTGCTTCAAAATATTTATCTACTAGGACGAGAACATCCTTTTCAGATTGTAAGTGTCCATCAGCATTTACAAATGAGAAAAACAACAATCCTATAGTTAAAGTTATATATTTCATTTTTTTACCTTTTAAAATTTTATTTAAAGTTAATTCCATAAAAAAACAGAGCCTTGGCTCTGTTTAGTTCGAGTTCGAAAGTGTCTAAGTTTGAGTTTTTTTTCTTAGCTCCTTGATAGATTTCTCTTTCTATCTTGGTGGTCTAAAAGTTTTTTTTGCTAGCTTTTACTTTTAGAGCTTTCACCTTTCGTTCTCT
>MDSY01004852.1_pt1 | contig 11396 bp, 12 predicted proteins | sample 811131 | NCBI WGS metagenome assembly MDSY01 (sample SAMN05326643, study PRJNA326480) | marine metagenome | isolation source: seawater | place: Atlantic Ocean: South West | collected 2010
GTTTCCACCAATGCAAATAAACTATATCAAATTCTTCCTCCGATGAATGGTGACTTTGATGAAGATAATAGGATTACACTTAACGATTTTATCGTACTACTCTCCCATATTATAAATTCTAGTTCAATTAGTGAAGAATATCTCTTCTTAGCGGACATAGATTACAACAGTTCCATAGATATTTTTGATTTGGTTCTCCTTCTTGATTCAATTAATTAGCAAAATTCCTTCAAATAAATTAAGTAACTCTAATTTCTTGTCCTTAAAATAAAAAACCCCACAAAATGTGGGGCTTAACAAATAGATACATTTTTTAAAATTTTAGGTTCAGAATAATTTCTCAAATCTTTCTATTATTTTTTTAATTGATTTTACATTTAGCTCTTTGTTTTTATTTACCTTTATTGATCTTGGAAAAACAACTACACCCATAAATTCTAATTGTTGTCTAAAAGTTGATAAAAAACTACTCCCATTTCCTCCACTATGTGTTGCAATTAATCCGATTTTATCTAAAAATGCATCTCGCCAATAATCTGTTGTTACGGAAATCCAAGTAATAGCATTTATCAATATCGGAGCGGATCCCCCATTATACTCAGGTCCACAAAAGATAAAACCATCGGCACCTATTACTTTTTTACATAAATCTTTAATTTGAGTTTTCTCTTTTAAAATTACTTTACCATCATATAGAGGCAATGTATAATCTTCGAGGGTAATTATTTCATTTTCTAGATAAAGTAGCTCACTAATTTTTTTTGCCAGCAATAAATTATTTCCTGAAGTAACAGATATTATCATTATTTTTTTCATATTTATTTAAAATCTACAAAAAATTATTCACCAATGTGTGATAGTCCGTAAAAACAAACCCTCATGTAATGTGGGCTTTGGTAACAATTAAATTAGTTAGAATCGAAAATTTAAACTCCCGAAAGGTAAACGTTCAATATCGCTACCTGATTCACTAGAAGTTCCACCCAAATGAATTATACCCAAGTAACCCAATTTTATTTTAGCCCATTTTGCTAAGTTATAATCTAAGGTTAAAGAAGCAGTAGGCATAAATCCATATCCCCCAAGATGAATAAAAGCTTGGCCAGAAAAAACAGAAGAAATAGAAAGTTCAGATTTTATGTAATAATACTGATATCCGATCGTTGCTGAAAAACCCAGGATCATTGTTCCAGCACCAATAAAATACTCACCAGAAGTTGTTTGTTTTAAATTTCGCGTATATCCTAAAATACTTAAACCGGTTCTATCATCAAGCACACCAATTGTGATGTTGTGTTTATTAAAAATATTTTTTTCTTTAGCAATAAATTCACTGTTAACCTCTTTACCATTTACAGGGTCAAAAGTTTGATTCCAAGCTAACCCAAGAAATAGTAGTAGTAAACACCTGCGCATTACTGAATATACACATCATTCCATAGCTAAAAAACCCCACCTTTTGTGGGGTTTTTTGGCTCCTGGACAACTACTTAATAATTAATCAAATTGTACTCCAGACCCCGAATGCATAGGACTATAGTGATGACCAACAGTTAGCCATTTACCTCTTTCTTTTTTCATTAGCATAGATACTCTTGTCCTATAATTTGGCACTAAAACTTTTCCATCTCGTTCAATAGTACCAGATAAATAATATAATGCATATGCCAAATCCTTTTTTGAACCGTATATTTCTACATTGATATGATACGGTTCGAAATTTAATGTATTTGGCGATTTTTCAATTAAATCTTTGTTATCCTGAACTGATTGAAAATCCCAAAAACTGCCATCAGAGTGCGCCATCCAACTCCCATTAGGGTGAATGAAACCTGAAACCTTTTTCTGGGCGACGTTTTTCCAATTTAAGTGGATGGCCTTTTTAACATCCTCGATATCATTAGCGAAGAGTTGGATAGAGAAAACTATAATTGTAATTATTTTTTTCATTATTGTGTTCCTTTAGTTTTAGTTTATTGGCTGATTTTTATGTACAGGACATAATTTTAATAATGACTGAGTTTGTGTCTGAGCATTACTTCATTTTTTATAATTTTACTAGGCCAACAAAATATGTTTTTTTCAGCTGAAAAAATAAAATATTATGATTGTCCAAAAAATAATGCAAGTTGTGTTGTTTTTAAGAATGATGAATTTATTCTCTGCATTTACTGTTCTAAATACCCTCAACTACTGAGGTAAAGTTAAGAATAACGGCAGGAACATCCGATGTAAACATACTTTTATGCCAAACATCTTGGGACTCAACAAATTAAAGGATAAAGTGACTCGCTACACCTTAGAAATAATTTCAGGATATCTACGGATTAGTATATTGCAATGTAAATATAAATTTTTCGATTTTGATGCCTCAATAACTCTGTATCCCTTAGGGAATGGGAGTATTAAATATGGTTTTATGTTTCAAAAACCTAATCCTGTGTATTATTTCCAATATTTACGTTTACTAGTTCGGCCTATTCCTGGATTAAAACTATTTGTTGGATCTAGCTTCTTATAAAATTTTGATAGAGTTGGTTTTGCATAATACTCATGACCTACATTATGCTCAGCTGGGTATTCGGCGCCTTTCGCATCATAAGTATCTAATAATTTTTGTTTTAAATCCTCAGCGTTAACACCTTTCTTGAAAATGTAATTTTGATGCAATACATGACAAAATAAATGCCCATAATAAAGTTTCATTTCAATTAAGTCATCAATATCCGCGGGTAATTTTTCAAACCAGTCTTTCTCATTTCGAGCAAAAGCAATGTCCATTGACATCATTTCTCCTAATTTATCTTGATTTATAGCATGGAATCGGCCCGGTGCACTTGCGGCAACAAAACGATGTAAGAGCGCCTTTTTTGCTTCTTTTTCATTGCATTCAAAAAAATCTCCATTATTACCTTTAAAATATTTTTTAAAATATTTTCTTGCTTCTTCAATTCCTTCGTCGGACATCTCAATTATCCAATGATGCTCGTAATCATCATGATATTTTTCCATACGAGCAGGTAAATGATTGGGCCATAGATTACTTAAAAACTGTAACAATAAATCAGATAATTTATTGGGTAAAAAAATAAGCTTTTCGGCTAGTATATCTATTTTTCGTTTAAATTCGAACAACTTTGGTATAAAACTAGGGCCCATTTTATCAATTGCTATGAAGGTATCTTTACTATACTTTTTAGCAGCATCATAACAATCTCGATGTAAATATTCACCTGATGTAGGAAGATTTTTAAACTCAGATAATATTTTCCTACGAATTTCCCAAAAAACATCTGGACTGTTTGTGCCAATATAAAACACCTGATTTTGTTTTGGCTTTGGATAAGTATCTAAGCGTAGAGCGAAAACTGCAACTTTACCTGCGCAGCCAGAAGCACCAAATAATCGTCTTGCATCTGCATTAAAACGTGCTGGGGTATCTGCATCCACATTTCGAACTCGGTCCTGATATTTATTATCTGATGCAAGTTTATTTGGATATTCAATTTGATCTTTATGGTAATTTTTGGTTTGTAGATTTGTTAAGATCTGTTCGGGAGTTTTTCCAAGTTTGATTCCGAGTTCATTTACTAGTGTAAGTTCACCCTTTGAATTAATTTTTGCGTAAAGAGATAACTCTGTGTAAGCTGGTCCTCTTTTTATAAGTGCGCCACCAGAGTTATTGCAAACCCCACCAACTATTGAAGCTCCTATGCAAGAAGAGCCAATCACGGAATGGGGCTCTCTATCAAAAGCCGCTAATCTATTTTCAAGACCAAATAGTGTACTACCTGAAAACCCAACTATTTGCTCACCATCATTCAGTATATGTATATCATCAACGCGCATAGTGTTTACAATTAGAATAGGACGGTCATAATTGTTACCATAAGGTGTAGATCCGCCAGTTAATCCTGTATTAGCGGCTTGCATGATAACAATAACATCCATTTCGACACATGTCTTCAAAATTTCCCATATTTCAAGCAATGTTCCTGGTTTTGCAACTGCGATTGCTACTCCTTCACCGAAACGCCAACCTTTACAATAGGGATTCTTGCTCCATTCAGTTGTAAGAATATACTTTTTGCCAGTTATGGATTTTAAATCCTGAATTAGTTTTTTTCTATCAAACATTTTATCAAATAGACTATATATAACGAAAATTACGTGCTTTTAAATTTTTGAATAAGTGGCAATATGATTTTTTGGAATACTCGAATAAAGATAACTTTTTCCCAATTGTTGGATCTTTTGTGATTACTACAGATAGCTTAAATAATACTAAGTGTTTTAAATGATGATATCTTTATTCTAATTCCATTTGGTAACGAAGTTTTGAATATCAATATCAGGAATTCTTTTTTGTTTTCCATCAATAGTGCCCACATAGATGTAGCCAAGTATTTTTTGATTTTTTTTGAGCTCAAGGTATGAACTTATTTCGTCGTTCAATGCAAATACACCTGTTCTCCAAATTGCACCATATTTTAGCGCATGGAGAGATAGTAAGATATTTTGGGCAGCGGCTGCAGTAGAAAGTATTTGCTCTATTTCGGGGACCTTAGGATGTTCAACAATGTTAGATATAAGTACGATCACCATCGGAGCTCTAAAAGGGGCATTTTTGTATTTATTCAACTTTTGATTGTCCAAATCATCTATGTGATTATTTGCATATTTTGTAAATATTCCTGATAGTTTTTTTAAACCATTTCCAGTTATTTCAATGAACTGAGACGGTCTTAATCTAGCATGATCAGGCGCTCTCAAAGCTGACTCGAATACTATTTTCATTTCCTCTTGCGTGGGATGTGGCTTTATTAGTTTTGAGTGAGAGTTTCTTGTTTTGATATTTTTAATAGCTTCCATATTAAAATTTATATAAATATTTGAGATCAAACAGTTCCAATTTTGCACTAAAACTGATTAGGTTATATCTTTTTTGATGAACTTCCCACAAATAAAAAACCCCAATAAATATGGGGCTTAAGGATTATTCATTCTTTTTGTTCATCAACAATAACCCAATCGGAATCGCCGATTAAAATTTAACTACCGAAACCAAGAAATATTTGCCCAATAAAACCTCCTGTTAAACCACCCAAAATTCCACCATGTTCGACATAAATAGAAGGTAAAACTAATTCTTAGGGCGTTCCATCTTCCATCCCTGTATTCCCTTGCTTCACTCATTCGGAAATTTTCCTCAAATATTATTCGTAAGCAATGGCATTATCTTTCCGCTGTTTAACTATTCGTCGTGAAAATATAGACATTTTATCATAACATGGTAGATGACTATATTTATTTGATGCATTAAACAAAGAAAACTTATTTATCGAATATTCACAAGAAAATCTAGAAATAAAAAAAATCATCAAGGTACTAACTGCCCAATCATTACCAGCGATGAATCATAAGAATATGGTCTTAACATCCTATGATCGCATTCGAAGGAGTCGTCTATATGTGCCGGGAAACCAACCAGAGAAAATATTAAAAGCCAAGAACTATTCACCAGATTGTATCATCTTAGATTTAGAAGATGCTATTCCTTTCATGGATAAGGAAAAAGCCAGAGTGATAGTCAGGAATGCTTTACGGGTAGTTGATTTTCAAGGTATTGAGCGGATGGTAAGGATAAACTCAAGTGATATTGGATTAAAAGATTTAGAATATATTGTTCCCCAATATGTCCATGCTGTTCTAGTTCCTAAAGTGGAAAGTGCAGATCAAATTAAAAAAATTGAGATAACAATCAATGAAATCAAGACTGCTTGTGGTAGAGAAGATGATATATTTATCATTCCAATCATTGAAAGTGCACGAGGAGTTCTAAATGCACTCAAAATTGCGGAATCTTCACGTAATATTATTGGACTAACTATTGGACTTGAAGATTATACATCAGATTTAGGGGTGAGAAGAACTAAAGTTGGTGATGAATCTTTTTTTGCCCGATCCATGATATTACATGCAGCTAAAGCTGTTGGAATCCAAGCACTTGATTCTGTGCATGTAAACTTCACTGATGAAAAATCTTTGCGAAAGTCTGTCAAAAAATCAATAGCATTGGGGTTTGTAGGGATAGGGTGCATTCATCCCAATCAAATTACTCCAATCCACGAAGAATTTATTCCTTCAAAAAAAGAAATTTTAAATGCGAAAGCAATAATGCAGGGGTTTGATCTGGCATTGGAAAATGGAAAAGGTGTATTTGAACATCATGGTAAAATGGTTGATGCACCAACTGTTGATAAAGCCAGAGATACAATTAGACTGGCCAATGCGTATAGATTAATGGATGATTAGAAGGGTATGAAAACTCAAATGATAATGAATGCCGCAGGAAGAATGGTACCGAAAAAAATTAATGGTATTCCACAGACACCTTTTATGGGTGTTGGCAAGTATAGAACTTCTGGACTAAAGACATCTCCACCAATCCGAAATTGTTCTGAATATCCCGAGGATGGAAACAAAGTTGTGAGCTCATTAAAGGAAGCATTAGTTATGGCTGGAATTAGAGATGGTATGACTATATCCAGCCATCACCATTTTCGTAACGGTGATTTGGTTATGAATCAAGTTTTTGATCGACTACATGAGCTTGGAATAAAAAATTTACGTTGGTTTCCATCAGCAGCATTTCCCTGCCACTCACCGATTATAAAACATTTGGAGAACGGTACAATCGACTTGGTTGAAGGATCATTAAATGGTGACTTAGGTAGATTTGTTTCTACTGGAAAGATGAAGAAAATTGGTGTCCTACGTAGCCACGGTGGTCGTTGGCAAGCTGTACAAGATGGAGAAGTACATATTGACATAGCAATAGTTGCAGCACCATCAGCAGATGCATTTGGCAATGCAACTGGTGAACATGGTCCATCTGCTTGTGGGTCATTAGGCTTTGCATTAGTTGACTCAATATATGCTACACAGGTAATTGTTGTCACGGATAATTTAGTTCCCTTCCCTTGCATACCATGGCAAATCCAGGGTCAAAATGTGGATCATGTGGTTGTAATGGATAAAATTGGTATACCTGAGGAAATAGTATCAGGTACTACTTCTATTACTTTATCTAAAGAAAGGTTAGAAATAGCTGAAATGGCTGCAAAATTTGTAAAAGTTGCTGGAATTATTAAAGATGGATTCAGTTTTCAAGCTGGTGCAGGGGGTATACCGCTGGCATTCAGTAAATATGTCAGAGAAATAATGAAAAATACCGGAGTGAAAGCGAAATTTATAAGAGGTGGTTCGACAAAACAATTAGTGAAAATGCTTGAAGAGGGAATAACTGAATATATCTTAGATGGGCAAACTTTTGATTTGGAGGGTGTCCGTTCTCTGCGTGAAAACCCTGGACATATTAGTACATCACCCTTTACAAGTTATAATTGGCATGGAAAAGGAAATATTGCCAGTCTAGTTGATGTGGTTGTTTTGGGTGCAACAGAGGTAGATGTGAATTTTAATGCCAATGTAGTCACTCATTCAGATGGATTATTGCTGCACGGAATAGGAGGGTGGCAAAACTGTTTATTTAGTAAGTGTACAATTTTGGCAATTCCTTCTATTAGGAAGCAAAATCCTATAATTGTTGATGAATTAACAACTCTGGTGGGCCCTGGTGAATTAATTGATGTAATTGTTACGGATCAAGGAATTGCTATAAATCCATTAAGGAAAGATTTATTAGCGGCTACTGAAAATTGTGATCTGCCAATTCGAAAAATAAAAGAAATCAAACAGGATGTTGACACAATTATCAATTTACCAGTAAAAAAATCAGTTCATTCAAATGAATTAGTTTCTATTGTAAAATGGGTAGATGGAACAGTAATTGACAGTATTTTCAGTATTCTTTCCTAAAAGTAGTTTAGCATATATTGTTTTTAAGCGGAAATTCATCATTTAAAGTGTATCTCATTTTTTAATAAAAAGACCAATCATAGACTACAAAAAAACTCCACGAAATGTGGGGCTTGATGTTTGCGAGGTATCTATGATTTAGATTTTTTTAGGATGACATTAAGCCAATACTCGTTATTTCTGTCAAGTCTTAAATCTTTTGTAATGCAATAGGTTTCAATATCTAATTCAATCACATTATCGACAACTTCTTGAAATGTACTGTCATCATAATTGTTAAACAATCTATACCCTTTTGTTTGTGTGCCATTTCCATTTTTATAAGATACATATAAGTACCCATCACTTTTTGATGCTTTACCTAGATTATTTAAAACATGTTCTGCAGAATCTTCATCAATATCCAAAAATGATGCACAAGCCCAGATTCCATTAAACTAATTCTTAAATTCTAAATCTTGAATCCTTAAATGTTGGTTTTATTGAGTCTTCAATTCTGATGAGCAACAATTCGGAAGAGCCATTGATTTTAGGCTTAAGGTTTTCATTTTGATTAGCATGTACCATAGATTAGTATAATGGATAAGAGTGATATCAAATCAAAAGCAGAAGAAAGTAAACTTGGTAATTGGATATTGGCTGTTAACTTTACAGTAGTATTAATTTTTATGATTTTCTTGTTTTTCAAATCATTTAATGAAGAACCAATATCTAGATGGCATTACTACTTTAGTATTATAGGCTATGGATGGGGGTTGATATTTGTTTCTGTAGCTTTATTTTTTACAATAAAAAACTTAATTAAAAAAGTATCTTAAAATACAACCTTTGAGAATAAGGTCTTTGTTTTGCGCGAAATATAAATCAATAAACCATTTTAAGATGCTACACGTCGAAAACGTAATACCTACCCCCTTTGTTTAATCATTGGTGGGGTCGACTTTCATTGAGATTTACTATTCAGATTAGCATACAAGGGTGCGCTTGACATCTATTGGTATGTTAGCAGACTTCGATAATCCATACTCTTTAATAGAGCACCCATCATTCCACAAACAAAAAACCCCACGAGTGTGGGGCTTTGATGGTTATTAGTCATAATATTCAAATTCATTAATAAATTTACCTATTTTTAGATTAATGATTTCTGACGAGGGTTATGAGTTTTATTAATTGTAATATTTTTATATTGAGAAAACCTTTGAAGGTGCAGTCCTACCCTTTAATGTTATTTCTCCTACAAAATTAGCTTTATCAATTAAATCGCTAGTTAGAGCTGTATAGATTTCTTGACTCATGCAAATATCTGTATCAAACTCTTTATTTGCTTGTTCTAACCTCGATGCTACATTAACTACATCTCCGATTGTACTATATTGCAACATTTTATCACTCCCAATATTGCCTGCGATTACATTCCCAGTATGGATACCTATTCTAGAAGAAATTTTTTCAATACCATGATTTTTCCAATATCTAGATAATTCACTTTTATCCCATTTTCGATTTAAAGATTTTAATTCTTCTCGCATTTCCAACGCACACTCTATAGAGACTTTTTCATGATTTTTCAAATTATTTGGAGCACCAAACACAATCATAATAGAATCACCAATATAGTTTAATATTTGTCCGCCGTATTTTTCTATAACTTTATGCATTGCACTAAAATATTCATTCAGAAACTCCACGGCAACGGCTGGTGACATATATTCAACTATAGTAGAATAAGAAGAAATATCTGTGAAACATATTGTTACCCACTTTGTTTCACCAACTAAAGCGCCATCTTCAGAAATAATTTTTTCACTCAATACATCACCAAAATATCGATTCAGTGTTTGGTGCATTAATTTTTTTGTAGTTTCAATTGTCTCTGATTTTAGAAAATCAATTCTTGAAATCTTCTCGAATCTCCACTTATCATAAATAATAATAAACCATAATAAAAAGTTTGCGACATAATAAAGATTTGAAATTAAAATTAAATCAGTATGGTGATACTGACTTATAGTAATACCAGTATAGATAATTGATATGAGCATTGAAATTGTGCCAGGTATAACACACCAAAGGAAGTTAAATGGAAACACTTTTACCAAATAGATTAAAAATGCCAAGGGCGTAACAGCCATCGCTAGAATAATATTATCAAAAAAACCAGCAAATGTGAGAAAGTATACCCACAGTACATTCATTATTGTAACTATATAGTGGGTATATTTTTTTCTAAATGAATCACCTCTGTAAAATAAGATGCTGGACCCAGCTATATTGATTGTGAAGAGTGATAAACCAATTTTAAAATTAAGACTATCTTCAAAATAAGAAAAAATAAGCATAACAGTGCCAGTTAATGCGTAGATAATTAGATTAATTATTATAGAAAAAGATTTTTCTTTCCAACTATATTGAAGAAAATCATTTTCTCGGATTGGATTATCAAATGTACAGGATAAATAATTAATTCTCTTTTCTTTCACTTGCAAATCTACCCATCATCCCACAAACAAAAAACCCCATGAAATGTGGGGCTTGATGTAATATTTCTAGGTGTTTAATCATACTATGGCAAGGGAAATGGTTCTCCGTCACTTATTGCTGACGAAACACCCCCAGCAACTATCAAAGCACCTAAAGCACAGACTATCCCTATTAATCCAGTAGAAATAACAATATTTTTTAATTTTCTATCTTTAATTTCCTTGGAATAAGCTTGTTGGTATAATTCAATATCGTCAGCGCTTATACCTTCAATGTTTTTTTTATCCAATTTGCTAAAGTGATTATAAGAGCCAACCAGACCTAGAGAACCTACTATTGTTGCTCCAATAAAAGATAACTCTTCACCAACATCAAGAGAACGAAAGGGTTCTTCAAGAATTAAAAAAGTAACAGCACCTAATCCACCAGATGATAATAGAGCCAAGGTTGTGTAAGCTAGGTATTTTTTTGAATCTCTTTTTGCATCATAAACAGCTTTTTCCTTAATGGTCCATTCAGACCTTGGAGGATTATTTATCACAAATGTACCATCTTTTAACTGTAGTGTTTGCACTTTATGTCTCACAAGAGGAAAAATATATTCTTGTGATTTAAAGTATACCTTTTCCTTTTCAGTTTTTACATACTCTCCTAGATACTCTTTACCATTTTTTAAAACTAATTTATCATAATTAGTTTGTGCCCACGCAATGCCAGTAATTAAAAGTAGAGCTATAAATCTACGCATATCCAAATTTAACTATCATCACACAAACAAAAAACTTTTCGAACAAGAATTACTGCTCCTTTAATATAAAATACTTCTTTTAATATTATTTGCTTACTCATTACAGAAATGAATATCACTTTTGGATGCTAAAGATTATTGTATATCCTTACTGCCTCTTTAAGTTCATCAGGACTAAAGTATTTTGAAATTATAGGATGTACGGTATCTGATTTTTTAATGTAGGTCTTTTTCTGACCTATTTTGACTTTTTGACCAACGTAACCAATAGATATTATTGCTA
>MDSY01093745.1_pt1 | contig 11396 bp, 10 predicted proteins | sample 811131 | NCBI WGS metagenome assembly MDSY01 (sample SAMN05326643, study PRJNA326480) | marine metagenome | isolation source: seawater | place: Atlantic Ocean: South West | collected 2010
CAAAAATGCTTGGCGCTCGTTTAGCCGCTTTCGTACCTCTTGGTTATCTCGCGAAGCGGTCTTTGCTGTTTTACTGTATCCAGTTGCAGCCCTTTACGCGGCGGCTATATTTTGGCAATGGTCGAGTATTAACCTGTTAGCTGGTCTAAGCATTATATTGGCACTGGTCACCTTGTTTAGTACCAGTATGATCTATGCTAGCTTGAGAACCATACGGCAGTGGAACACACCGATGGTACCTGCCCTGTTTATGGCTTATGCCTTAGTTAGTGGAGGTTTATTGTTTTTGGCTGTAAGTGGCTTTTATGGTGCTTTAAACCCGCAGTTACTGACCGTTATTATGGGCTTAATTGTGATTACTCTAGCCCTTAAATTGGTGTATTTCTTCTGGCAGGGCAAGCCACAAGGGGCCACTATACAAACGGCAACAGGATTTACTCAAGCCAGTGTTCGTTTATTAGACGCAGGGCACAGTGCGCCCACCTTTTTGAACCGCGAATTTGGCTACCAAGTGGCAGCCGATCAACTACTGCGCCTGCGCATAGTTATGACAATAGTTGCCTTTATAGCGCCACTAGGTGTTGTTTATTGGTTCACTCAAGGTGCTAATGTAGGTATGCTGTCTCTGGCTTGGCTAATGATGATGGCTGGCTTATTAATAGAGCGCTGGTTATTTTTTGCCGAAGCCAGACATGTTGTGCGCCTGTATCAAGGAGAACAACGCACTTAAATGGCATGCACCTGAAGGGTAAGTAGCTAAATGGATAGTTTGAAACTACTAGGCTGGTTTTACCTACCACTTACCTCGCTAGAGCTTGCGTATACCCTTAGTATCGTCTTTATTGCAGGTGTTGTTAGGGGTTTAGCAGGTTTTGGTTTTTCTGCCCTGTGTTTTTTTGCCTTAGCCCCTATCTTTAGTGCTCAGACCATCGTACCCCTTATGTTCGTTATGGAGGTGATGGCCAGTTTGCATTTATTACCTAAAATATGGCCTCAAATTCCATGGCGTTGGGTGATTATTCTTTGCTTAGGTAGCGCAGTTGCCACCCCCTTAGGCGTGGTTGCATTGCAGTATTGGCCAGTAGATCTGGTGCGAGGTTTAGCAGGTGGCGGGGTACTTATAGCCTGTTTTGCCTTGTGGCGACAATGGCATTTTAAGGCCGCACAATCGCTTATTTGGTTGGTAATAGTAGGTTTTTTTGCTGGCTTTGTGAATGGCCTTGCAAGCATCGGTGGGCTAGTTATTGCTGTGTATATGATGTCTTCAAATATGCCTCTCACGGCCATGCGTGCAGGGCTGATCCTATTCTTCTTGCTCGTTGATCTGTATGGTCTATTCTGGTTTCGCCATCACGGTTTAATGTCTACTAATTTACCTAGCCTAGTGCTAGTAATGATACCGGTAATGTTGATAGCAAATCAGCTAGGGTACAGCTTGTTTAATCGCATAGATATCGTAGTGATGCGAAAGTTTACCTTGGCCTTGCTGTCGAGCCTGGCAGCCATTGCACTTTATAGTGCATTGCCAATGTTATAATATCCCTATGCACTGATAAATATTATTATATTTTAGGTGATGATCAATAATTAGAGCAGCTATGATTTTTAAATAATTGGTCATGCTCATTCATTATTTGCTCCACAGTTGTTTTAATATATCGCTTATGCGAGCTGCAGGGTTGTTGCGGATTAGTTTCTCTTGTACTGCAAGCTTCATAAACAAACCATCCAAGGCCGCACGAGCAACATGGTCAGTTAAATCAGCATTTACTTTGTTACCGATGATAGGCAGTTGTGCAGCGTATGATGCAAGGTCATTATAATAACGTGTTGCTCCCACTTCACTCAGTGCGCTATCTATTTACTTGTGGCCTAAATAAAGCAGAGATCTGTGGCCCAGGCTTTGCTCAAAAGTATTGCGTAGCGTCATCATCACTACCTTGGTAAATTTTCCGAGCATCCTCAAAACTCACACTTCTGATGTTATCTACCAAAATAGCAGTGGCTTTTGGTGCTGCGCGTTCTGCAGCGCGGTTAATGGATTGCTCAAAGTGATCAACTTGCTTACCTATACCAAACTGGCGCAGAGTAACCTTTAACGTGTCTATACCTGTAGGTAGCGGCGCACGTATTTGTGGGTCGTTAAGGTGTCCTCCTTCTGCAGAAATTAGTTTGATTGCTCGTTCACTAGCCACCATTAGCGCCTTGCGTAAACCATTAATTAGCGTGTCAGATGAAAGTGAAGGACTAGAAGTTTTAGTGTTTTCCTTGTCCTTGGCGTGTTGCTGTAACAGGTTGGCGCCTTTTGCTTTGGCGTTATCCAGTAAATTACCCCAATCTACATGGCTTGTAGTTGTAGTCAGTATCATAATGAGTAGTAAGGTAGCAGTAGTCGATTTACCCATGATCAGAATCTACACCCTTGAGGTTTAGGAAAGTTTGCCAAATTGCCACTTTCAAATAAAAGTATAGTCGTTAAAACTACTTTTTCCACAAGGATTCTAATCAGTAACTCACCGTAGGGTAAAAGTAAAAGATTATGGCTTAACTCAAAAAACAAAGGTTTAGCGCAATAAAAAAGGGCAATCGATTATAGAGTGCCCTTTTTGTTAAGGTGACATTAGACTAGTACGTAGGGCTAACCTTTACCACGCCAAGGAATCGTGCGCTTAATAACTGAGCGCATGATGAGGTCAAACATGAGGCCTAGGACACCTAGAATGATAATGGTTACCCAGATCACTTCGTAGTCTGACTGCTTACGGGCCACGTTCTCGACAAAGCCAATACCAGTGGTACCTGCTAGCATTTCTGCTGCCACCAAGGTGCCCCAACAGACGCCAATGGCTATGCGGATACCTGTGAGAATCTCAGGTAATGAGTTTGGAAAGATCACTCGTCTTAAGATCTGACGGTGGCTAGCACCTAACGAATGGGCTGCGTGAATTTTAGATAGCTGTGTGCCGGTAGCTCCAGTTCGAGCGGAAATTACCATAATGGCAAAGGCCACCATAAACAGTAGGAAGATCTTACCATCATCTTGGATACCAAAAATGGTTAAGATTAATGGTGCCCAAGCTAGTGGTGGAACAGGGCGGTAAAGTTCTATCATCGGATCAAAGAAGCCCTTCGCAAAGCGACTTAAGCCCATAAATAACCCCAATGGTACTCCTAAAACAATGCCAAAAAATAAGCCAATGACGACACGAACAATAGAATCCCACATATGTCCCATAGGCACAGGGATAGAAAACGAATCATAATTGCCAGTTACAAAATCCTGTACTTTTGATTTGAAGTTACTGTTAATTTTGCCGTCTTGGTTGTGGCGCGGGTACTCTCCAGGCACTAGGCTAGCCAGCCAATCTGGGAATAGGAAGGCGATCATGCCACCTACAGGTTGCCAGCGGTACCACAATAGAGGTACATCTTTAAAGCCAATGTCAGGATTAGCGATGCGCGCCAGTGTTCCTAGAGTGTCTGAAGGCTTAGGTAACCAACGCCCGGAACCTTGTTCACTACAAGCACTATTACCTGCCATGATCCGCCCACCAGGCATTATCCACGTATCAAACGTTTTAAGGTACCCTTGTTGATCGCTATGGGCTTGATCAAAAGCCACTAAGGACGATTGCACCCCATTTAAGCTGTTGGGTGGGTATATGGAGCCATTATCAATACGTTTAAGCATCTTGTTAAGCTGACGGTAAAGCGTACTGCGGTCTTCTTGCTCTACAGCAGACAAGCTTAGATCCGCTTCAGCACTAGCCGCAGCTTTTTTAATACGTAATTTGATATCAGCAATTTGGGCCAATAAATGCGGGTTGGTGTTGCGTAGTTGCACAAAATCTTTAGCAATAACTTTCATTTCTGCAGCAACCGCAGCATAGCGGTAACCAAGAGGTGTAGCAGGTAGTACGGGTATTTCTTTACCTGTATCTCCCCAACCTGGCTGGGCATTAGCTGCAGCCTGTTGAACTGCAGTAGGTTGTCCAGGAAAATCTGGGTCCTTGAAACTAGTGGTTAGATGGTCAATGCGAGAAGCGATCGATTTAAATTCACCTACTAGGTCATCTTTAATATAGGCAGGGTTGGCTTGGTCTACTAAAGCACTACTTAAGCTGGTTAATATAGCAGCTATTTCCAGTTCTGCTTCGTAGTCTAAAGCGAACGTTTTTAAGCTATTATTGATACGCTCAAGTTGGGCGCTGTCTCTTGCAATCAGGTCTGTACCGCGCAAGTTTGGATTATCAAGTGGGAACTGAGAGCGCATGGGGTTAATTGCAGTCTCTACCTTAGCCACCTGGCACAATTCGTTGGCAGCAGTTGGGTTATAGGCCCGTGCCATGTCCCACGAAAAGTAAAACCAAATAAGCATAACAAAAGACATGCCAGTAACAATCCAATACCAGCCACCTAAGGCTTTAGCGGGGTTACCAAATACCAGATCAGTGCGCTCTGTGGCCATTACTCTGCGGCCTTTAATGATCGACAACGCAAGGGATACTAATAAACCAATAATAAGGAAAGCTACGATAGTGTTTCGTTGTTCAAATAGAAAGTCACTCATTATAAAGACCCCCCACCCATAATTTCTTCTTCCATATCCCAGATCATGGAAAGTATTTCTTCTCGAGTTTCACCAAAGTGTTGTGTTTTTTTGATGTCTCGTGGGTCTTCAGTTAAGCCCATTTGGGCAAACGGCAATCGGTATTCTTTATGTAAACGTCCAGGACGTGGTGCCATTACAAATAGACGTTCGCCTAACATGAGCGCTTCTTCTACAGAATGGGTGATAATCATGATGGTCTTGCCAGTTTCTTTCCAGATTTTCAATATCAGCGATTGCATTTTTTCGCGGGTAAGGGCGTCTAGAGCGCCCAAAGGTTCATCCATCAGGATAAGGTCTGGATCGTTAATTAAACAACGAGCCAAGGCAATACGCTGTTGCATACCACCTGAAAGTTGGTAGGTTGGTGTGTCTCCAAAGCCGGCTAAGCCTACTATTTCTAGCCATTCATCTACTTTTTTAGCAGTTTCAATAGGGTCTGCTCCCTTCATACGTAACCCAAAGTCTACGTTTTGAGCAACGGTAAGCCATTCAAATAATGCGCCTTGCTGAAATACCATGCCTCTATCCACACCAGGAGCTAGTATCTCATTGTCGCCAAGCTTAACAGAGCCTCCGGTAGGGTTAAGAAAACCAGCAATAATATTGAGTAAAGTGGTTTTGCCGCAGCCAGAAGGGCCTAAAACGGATAACAGCTCACCTTTTTTAAGGGTAAAACTCACATCTTTTAAAGCATGCACAACCAACCCTGAAGGGGTAGTGAACTTCATATTTAAGTTGTCTGAAACTAGGTCACTCATAATAGGTAACTCTTATAGGTATGGTTTGAGGGAATAGCTCTCGGCCGCAGAATGCCACGCTCCTAGTATTAGCAAAGTGTCGATGCCATTACTAGGGAGCGTGAGGCGCGACAACCTGGGGTTGCCGCTTAGCACTAATACTATCTAGTCTAGGAAAGACGTATCGATAGTCACGTTGTAGTCAGCAAGAGCTGGCGCATCGCTGGTTGCGAACATGTTGCCCATAAAGGCTACCATGCTGCGCGCAATGCCGTCTTTGCCAAAGTAATCACGCTTTTGCTCAGCTACCGTTGGGAAGACAAAGCCAGCCATTTGAGCAGTGGTTGCATCTTCAGACATACCAGCGTCTTTAGCAATAACACTAAGTTTAGACTGGTCAGCAGCCCAAGCAGCATTTGCTTCGCTTGTCACTTCAACGAATGTACGCACTAGATCTGGATGCTCTTGAGCAAAGCTTTGAGTGACAGAAATAATGTCGAAGCTGCTAATACCAGCAGCGGCTTTTTCGGCAGGAGTAAGCATCGGTGTACCTACTTCTTTCATCTTGGCTAGCGAATTAGCACCATAACCACAGGCCATTACTACAGCGCCGTCTGCTAAAGATACTGCAGCATCTGCAGGCTCTTGATCAACGATGGTTAGCTGAGAAATATCAACGCCCAGGTTAGTCATGGTCATGCGGAAACCAAAGTCAGCCATTGTGTTTAAAGGCACAGCAACTGCTTGGCCTTCAAGTTCTGAGGCGTTAGCTTTAGTAATGCCTGCATCGTTACGAACGACACAGTCATCAGCAGCACCATAAGCAACAGCGATTGCAATCATCTTAATTGGTGCGTTTGCGTTAACAGCGTTAGCAAAAGGTGTAAGACCTTGTGAATAGGAGATATCAATATCGCCTGAAAGCATCGCTTCAGTCATGCCTACGCCAGTACTAAAGTTTGTCCAGTTAACAGTTTCGCCCATGTCGTCATCGTATGCCTTTTCTACCTTGGCGATTTGGTTTGGTGTGGCCCACTCTAAAAAGTACGCTACGTTAACATCTGCAACTGCGTTGCCAGCTAGTGCAAGTGCGATAGCGGCTGTTGATGTTTTTAATAAAGTTTTCATAACCCTGTTCCTTGTGTGGTCCTAAAGCCTGTGGCGTTGAACCGTTATTGTAGTTATTGATGCAGATCGAGGATCTGGCACAAAGCTTCGGTGAGTTTGGCGCAATCAGTTTTGGCTGACTTTACCCTACTGAGGTTTATAGTAGAGTGGTTGAAGATATTTGCAATAGAACCAGACTATTTTTTTATCTAGGGCCAACTATAAATATTGAGTACAAATAGGAGTGAAAGGTTAGATTGGTTCTCTAATCAGGTGCCAAGCTTCGCCTTGTGGCCAGCTTAGATAATCAAAATGACCGCCCCAGTCACCTAATACAATGCGCTCTCCTGAGTCTAGGTGGTGAACTTTTGGTCGATGAGTGTGGCCGTGTATGAGTAAGCTCACTTGGTGTTGATTCATTACTTGGGTAACAGTATCAAGGTTGACGTCCATAATATCGTTGGACTTGATAGCAGTCATAGCCTGGCTTTGCTGTCGGTAATGCGCAGCTTGCTGCATACGTAAAGCTGGAGACATAGCTAAAAAATTATGTTGCCAGGTTGGGTCTCGAACGAGTAGGCGAAAGTCTTGATAACTAATATCATCTGTGCAAAGTGTGTCGCCATGCATGAGCAACACGTTTTGGCCATCAAAATTTACCACTGTGGGGTCTGGTAGAATTTGTACGCCAGTGGATTGACTAAATTTTTGTCCAACTAGAAAGTCACGATTGCCGGCCATAAAGTATACTTTAGTACCACTATCAGTCAGATTTTTTAGGCAGGCAATAACATCGGCATAAGTAATTACGCCAACGTCATCACCTATCCAAGCTTCAAATAGGTCGCCTAGTATGTAAAGCTCGTCATCAACATTAATACGCTGCTGACAAAAATCGATCAATGCACAACTGTGCTCCGGTCGGGCCGGATGCAAATGTAAGTCGGCAATGAATAGGCGACGCATAGTTTTTAGCCGTCTATCATGGTTGCAGAATCAATCACTACTGGCTCTGCAGGTACGTCTTGATGGCCAGATTTGGTAATTGTAGTTACATTTTTAATTTCATTAACTACGTCCATACCTTCAACTACCTTACCAAATACTGCATAACCCCAACCTTGTGAGTTTTTGCCAGAGTGGTTAAGAAAGGCATTGTCACCAACATTAATGAAGAACTGTGCAGAGGCTGAATGTGGATCCATAGTACGGGCCATGGCCAGTGTGCCTTCATCGTTAGTGAGGCCGTTGTCGGCTTCGTTTTCAATATTAGCGCGGGTTTCTTTTTGGTCCATGCTCACGTCAAAACCGCCACCTTGAACCATAAAACCGTCTATAACGCGGTGAAAAATCACCCCGTCGTAAAAGCCGTCGCGTACATATTGTTCAAAGTTAGCAGCTGTAATTGGTGCTTTTTCGTAGTTAAGTTCAATGGTGATGTCACCAAAGTTGGTTTTCATTAATACATTTGACATGCGGCAGCCTTAGGAAGTAATTGTTAATAATTAAGGGGGAGTATTATGAAGCCCGTAGCCTATGGATGCAATCGTTGGTGTGGTTTTGGCGTTTAAATTGTGACTAATTTAGGTAGCAAGGCAGGCCGCAAAAGGCATATAATTATTGGTTTTTCAGTGCAAGCCTCAAGGAGACCCATTCGTGGCCGAAAAAACCGTCGTACAGGCATCAAACTTTGTTCGCAAAATCATCGCCAAAGATGTAAGAAAGGGCAATAATGATGGCCAAGTGGTGACTCGTTTCCCGCCAGAACCTAATGGTTATTTACACGTAGGTCACGCTACTTCCATTTGTTTGAATTTTGGTATGGCGCAAGAGTTTGAAGGCCAATGTAACCTGCGGTTTGACGACACCAACCCTGAAAAAGAAAGTGACGAATACATTCAATCCATCAAACGTGACGTGCAATGGTTAGGCTTTGAATGGGGCTCACAAGAATGTTATGCCTCCGACTACTTTGAACAGTTGCACAGCTTTGCTGTTGAGCTAATCAACAAAGGTTTAGCCTATGTCTGTGATCTAAGCCCAGAGCAGGCAAGGGAATACCGTGGCAATCTTACTCAAGTGGGTAAGGACAGCCCTCACCGTGAGCGCAGCATTGAAAACAACTTGGACCTGTTCGCCCGCATGCGAGCTGGTGAGTTTGCCGATGGTGCACGGGTATTGCGGGCCAAGATAGATAACGAATCACCTAATATGAATATGCGTGATCCTATTATTTATCGTATCCGGCATATAGAGCATCACCAAACAGGTAATACATGGTGTATTTATCCTATGTACGACTTCACCCATGGGTTGTCAGACGCCTTAGAACAAGTGACTCACTCTATATGCACCTTAGAGTTTGAAGATCACAGGCCTTTATACGATTGGTTTATTGACCACGTTACTTTACCTAGTGGCCCTCGTCGCCCCAGGCAGTATGAGTTTGCCCGTTTAGAGCTTAACTACACTATTACCAGCAAGCGTAAGCTGAAACAGCTAGTTGACAGTAACGTGGTTACGGCTTGGGATGACCCACGTATGCCAACGATATCTGGTATGCGTCGTCGTGGTTATACACCCCAGTCTTTGCGAAATTTTTGTATGGCAACGCCAGTTGCTCGTAGTAAGGGTATTACTGATTTCGGTCGTTTAGAATCAAGTGTGCGTGATGACTTAGATTCATCAGCGTCACGCGCTATGTGTGTACTTAAGCCGTTAAAAGTCACTATTTCTAATTGGGAGCAAGGCAGAACTGAAACGTTGATAGTCCCCAAACACCCTAAAGATGAGACTATGGGCGAACGTGAAATAGTAATGTCTAAGCAGGTATTTATAGACCAAGCAGATTTTGCGTTGCAACCAGAAAGTAAATGGAAACGGTTGGCGCCGCAGCAGTCTGTGCGGTTGCGTGGAGGCTATATGATTACCTGTGAAGAAGTCATTAAAGATGCTACTGGCCAAGTGATTGAGCTGGTGTGCCGTTATGATGAAAATACTTTAGGTAAAAAGCCAGAAGGCTACAAGGTAAACGGTGTCGTTCATTGGGTGAGTGCAGATTACCATCAGCTAGTGGATGTGCGTTTATATGATCGTCTATTTAATCACGCCAATCCAGATGGTGACAAAGACGTTGATTTTATGACGTATGTTAATCCAGATAATTTACGTTTAATCCAAGGTGCTATGGCCGAGCTATCTTTAGCCGATGCTGCTGATGGTGATCGTTTTCAGTTTGAGCGAGAAGGTTATTTCTGCGTTGACAAAGACTCTACCAAAGAGCGTTTAGTATTCAATCGTACCGTCACCTTGCGTGACTCTTGGGCCAAGAAGGACTAACGGAAAAGTTAATTATGTTGCAGCTTCACAATACCTTAAGTAATAGCAAGGTTCCCTTTACACCTATTGAAGAAGGTAAAATACGCCTATACGTTTGTGGTATGACAGTATATGACTATTGCCACATTGGTCATGCGCGCGTAATGGTGTCGTTTGACGTAATTACTCGTTACTTACGGCATGCAGGGTATCAAGTTGAATACGTGCGTAACATTACCGACGTTGATGACAAAATTATTAAACGTGCTGCAGAAAATGGTGAGTATTGTGATCAGCTTACCGATCGCTTTATTGCTGCCATGCATGAAGATGAGCGTGCCCTTAACGTATTGCGGCCCAGTCAAGAGCCAAGAGCAACGGCGCACATACCAGCCATCATTGACATGGTGCAAAACCTTATTGATAAAAACTATGCCTATGCTGCAAATAATGGTGATGTTTATTATCGTGTCGATAAATTTGAAACTTACGGTGCATTATCTAACCGCAAGCTAGAGGATATGCGTGCTGGTGCACGGGTAGATATCAATGACATAAAAGAAAATCCATTTGACTTTGTATTGTGGAAGGCAGCCAAAAATGGCGAAGTATCTTGGGCATCTCCGTGGGGAGAGGGTCGCCCTGGGTGGCATATCGAATGTTCAGCCATGGCTAAATGCTGCTTAGGGAACCATTTTGATATTCATGGCGGTGGCCCAGACTTACCTTTTCCGCACCATGAAAATGAAATAGCTCAATCTGAAGCTGCTAATGGCGAAACTTTTGTTAACTATTGGTTGCATGCTGGTGCGGTGAGAGTGAACAAGGAAAAAATGTCTAAGTCACTAGGTAACTTTTTTACTATTCGTGAGGTGTTGGCTAAATTTCCTGCAGAAACCGTGCGGTATTTACTGACAGCTAGCCATTATCGCAGCCAGATCGATTACGCAGAGAATGCTTTAGTGGAAGCCCAAAGTGCGCTAGATCGATTGTACACTGCGATGGACCAACTTGAGTTGAGTGACGTGCCTCTTGATGGGCCCTATTTAAATCGTTTTAATGCTGCCATGGACGATGACTTCAATACCCGAGAAGCTATTTCGGTATTGTTTGAGATGGCGCGAGAGGTCAATCGCCTCAAGCGTGACACCAACCCTCAAGCATCGGTCTTGGCTAGCCAGATGCGCAGCCTAGGTAATATTTTAGGCCTGTTGGAATTAGACCCGCAGCTACATTTAAAAGGCGAGGCAGGTGAGGGTGATCTTGCTGATGCATATATAGACGTATTGGTTACAAAGCGTAATCAGGCCAAAATAGACCGAGATTTTGCATTGTCTGACCAAATTCGTGATCAGTTAAAAGGCGCTGGTATAGTAGTAGAAGACAGTAAAGAAGGTACCCGTTGGAAGCGCGAAGTCTAGTTTTTAAGTTTATTTTAACAGTTTGGTTTTATTGAGAAAAAACCAAACAATAAGCTTGACGAAAGATGGTGGCAGCTATAATATACGCACCTCTTCAACGGCATGGCAACACGCCAGCAGCGTTGTAGGGAATGTCGGGGTATAGCGCAGTCTGGTAGCGCGCCTGCTTTGGGAGCAGGATGTCGGGAGTTCGAATCTCTC
>MDSY01135602.1_pt1 | contig 11395 bp, 6 predicted proteins | sample 811131 | NCBI WGS metagenome assembly MDSY01 (sample SAMN05326643, study PRJNA326480) | marine metagenome | isolation source: seawater | place: Atlantic Ocean: South West | collected 2010
ATAGGACAAACTTCTATTACACATAGTAGACCGGGGCTTAGAACAGTTATATCTCCAACAACAGTAAATCTACAAGGTGGTAACAGACAAGCTGGTTATACTTGTATATTATCTAACTCTGCAATAGCAACACTAGCAGTAGCTCCTGGTGGTGAAGTTGATGCAGATACTAACTTCTCTGCGATAGGCGATGATTCAGCAACAGCAGTATCAGTAGCAGGTACAAGATTCGTATTAACCTCGAAAACTGTTACAGCAGATACAACAACTAATATTACTATAATAGGAAATGAAACTGGTGGTTTTGTAACAATACCTTACACAGTTAAAAGAGATCCTGAATTAGATGTAGTAACTAGTTCATAAGAGGAATAAAAAATGGCAAAAAGAATTTCAAGAATAAATAAAAGAGCTTTGAGAGAAGCAAGATTAAGAAGATCATTTAGAGGAGTAGGTGTTAGTGCTTTTAATAGATTCGATGAAGAAGATGTAATAGAATCAGATGTAGCTAAATCGATTACTTCTGCTTTATGGTCTGGTAACACTAGTACAATGGCATATGGAGGTTTTTATACAAGCTCTACACAAACAGCTTCTGCAGCTGGTGGATATCAATATGAAGTATATTCTTCCAATCCGCAAACTAATTCATCAGCATCAGTTCAGTTCAGTATTGCTTATGGTCATTATGCTGGGTCTGGTTCAGTAACTTCTTCTGGTGCATCTAATCAAGGTAACACACCATCAAAAGCAGTTTACACAGCTTTTGCAAATCAATTACTTGCAGCAGGCGATGATAAATTTACAGTAGATTCTGCTGATCAAGATTTTATGTATTTCTTAACTGTTCAAAGAGAAAGATTTAAAGAGAAAATGAACCCAGGGGGTTGGGAATTAAGATTAAAGAATGGCTCAAAGCAAGTTCATTTAATAGATGATAGTTCGATAAACTCTTCTGGAGACTCAAACGGAAACAGAGTATTTAATATTATATCCGGTACACTAGCTACAGGTCAATCTTCAACTACTGCAAATCACGGTTTCTTTTACCCAGACTTAGGTATACTTGCTATAGCAACTAAAGTTATAAATGATAATGCAAATTCTGGTGGAGATATAGGAGATAATACTCCAGATAATATGTCAGCAGGTGGATCTACAACAGATCAAAATTTAGCTATGTATACAGCAATATCAGGATCATCAGCATTAGGTGGATACTTTAAAGCAAGAGCAGAAGAAGATATAACTTCTACTCATTATTTTGTTAGAGTTAAAAATTCAGAATACAATTTTTCAAATAATCCAACTTTTTCTACAACAACTGGTCAATTGCAAAACGCTTCAATGCAAGGTGATCCTTCTGTTTATATAACATCAGTTGGTTTATACAATGATGAAAACGAATTAGTAGCAACAGCTAAATTAAGTAAACCTTTATTAAAATCTTTTGCAAGAGAGGCAACAATTCGCGTAAAACTTGATTACTAATAAGGCTAGGGTATGTTATGTCTGAAGTCTATAAACATTTTAAGTCTGGTGAAAAAAAGATAACTAATGCGGTTACTCACAAACACTGGGAATTAAATTCAAATACAACTGCTTCTTTAAAGGTACTAACCTTAACTGGTAGTCTGTCTTCACAAGCTGGCGGGATAGCTTTTGCTTTAAATGATGATAACCAAGGTGCTAGTGCAAATGAAATTTTAAATACGCATAACGGTTTTTCATATTATCCCTTTTTATTATATCACTCTATATACAATCTGTATTACGACAGAGGAGATACTAGTTATGATCAATTTTGTAATTCTTCTCCAAGCAAATCTTATAGATTAGAATATGGCGACAAAACTACAGTTTTATCTATACCTGGTAATATATATGGAGAAAAAATAAAACCAGGTAGTTTAATTATATCTCAATCGGAACATTATTATACAGACGATAAATTTGGTAATTTAATAGATACAACTGACACTTCTGGGTCTGCTGCATTACCTATAATTTTATCTTCTTCTATAAATCTAACATTCGATAAAAATATGGTTGATTTATTGAATATAAATGGTACAGCAAAAACAAGCGGATTAGAATATGAGAATCAAACAACTGCTTCAATAGCAGGTGGAAATTATGGATTATATGATGGTAGAGCATTTAACGTATCATTTGCCAACGACACTTCAGGTGTTAATGGTCCTTATGTAAGATTGCATGGTTCTCATAGTTTACAAGAGTCACACTCTGTAGCTGTACCTCATGATAATAGCATTATAGAAATATATGACACAAAAGGCTTTGAAATGCCTGATGATTGGAGTATTTCTTTTTATGTAAATTGTCCGCCTTCTCAATCGGTAACTTCATCGTACTCTGGAAACTTTAGTGGAGATAATTCAAAGATAGTTAGAGAATTTAAAAGTAGAGATACAAATGTAATATTAACTTCTAGAGAATGGTTCGGAGGAAATTGCCCATTTGAAATAGCAGTATATAATAGTAGTAATGTTGATAATAAAGGAAAAGTAAAATTCTTTGCTAAATCTAAATCTGGTCCACAATCTTTAACTATAAATTCAACAGCAACAATTAATGATGGAGATTGGCATCACATACTTGTAACAAAAAATAGCAGCTTATCTACAAATAATGTACAATTTTATATTGATGGAGCATCTCAAGGTCAAGGGACATACCCAACGAATAACACTAAAGCTCCTATCAATTTTCACATAGGAGCAAGACCCTATAACTTTAAACAGAAACGCTACGACGATAGAACACAAAAATTTAGAACCGATAAAAAGAATAGAAATTATTTAGATCCTTTTTCGGGTTCATTAGACGGTTTGATAATTTCCAATTATTATGTTCCAGATACTAATGTAGCAAATGTAAGTTCAAGCTTTGGTCACAATTACGTTGGAAATGTATTTTATGATCACGGTATCATTAACATTAATCATAATACTAAAGCTGGTAAATATAATCAAAAATATAGAAGATTTAATAGTGCATTTACAGAATTAAAATTTAGAGGTACTCATATGATTAAAGAGCATCTATATGTTTGTAATATATTAGATGGTGAATTTAATGCAACGTACAATCCAACAGCAAGAGAAAAATTTGACCCAAGGAATTCTAATTTACAAGCTTACACTACACATTCTGAATTTAATCCTTATGTAACTTCTATAGGTTTGTACGACGATTATAATAATTTAATAGCAGTTGGAAAATTAGCACAACCTATAAAAAATCAAGATGATTATGATAATTCTTTTGTTATAAGGTTTGATACAACAGTTTAAAATGAGTCATTGGTTATATAAAAATAAAATCTTAGAAGAAGCGCCTGAAGGAGCTTTTGGTTTTGTATACTTAATTACAAATATTGAAAATGGTAAAATGTATATAGGAAGGAAATACTTTGGAAAAACTAGAAGAGTTAAAAAGAAAGGTAATAAAAGAAGAAAGGTTATTAGAAAAGATTCAGACTGGAGAACATATATAGGAAGCTCCAAAATCTTACAAGAGCAAATTCAAAAAAATAAAAATAAGTTTACATTTGAAATATTAGTATTTGGAAAGACCAAAGGGCAAGTTAATTATATAGAAGAAAATATACATCATAAATATCACGTAGCAAATTCAGATAAATTTTATAATGATTGTATAGGGCCTAGAAGATTTGCAAGGGTTTCATTAGATTCAAAAGTAATTAAAAAAATAAAAGCTATAAATTTGGATAAGTCATAAATTTTTGTTATATTTAGATTGATGATAAAAACACGATTAAAGCGGTTAATGACTGCATTATTAGGCAGAGGCCTAGAAAGAAATAATGATGACGTATGGTACAAGTGCCCATATTGCAATCATCCTAAACAAAAAATGAGTGTAAACTTAAAAAGTGAAAAATGGCATTGTTGGCATTGTAACGCTAAAGGTAGAAAACTTTTTGTTTTATTGAAAAAAGCTAACGCAACAAAAAAGCAATTAGAAGAATTAAAAGATATAACTGGCGATAAAACTAATTATGTTGTATCAAAGAAAAGAGATGAGCACGTTTCTTTACCTTTAGAATTTATACCTCTTTTACATGGTAATATTAATTCGCCTCATTATAAAAATGCAATACATTATTTAAAGAAGAGAGGTTTAACTAAAATAGATATATTACGGCATAATATAGGATATGCTGAAAGTGGAGAATATAATGGTATGATAATAATACCAAGCTATGACGACGAAGGAATTGTAAATTACTTTGTTAGTAGAGCTTTCTATGATACAGATTATAAGCACAAGAACCCAAAAGTATCTAAGGATATAGTGGGTTTTGATTTATTAATTAATTGGGATGAACCTGTAAATATAGTAGAAGGAGCTTTTGATGCAATAGCAACTGGTGAAAATTCAATACCCTTGTTTGGTAAAATCTTACCAGATTCACTAAGAAAAAAGATAATAGAAAAGAAAGTAAAACGGATAAATATAATTTTAGACAATGACGCACTAGCATCTGCAATAAAACATTCTGAATTTTTTATGGGTTATGGCATAGACGTACATTTAATTTATTTACCAGATAAAGACCCAAGTGATTTAGGTAAAGATATCGTAAATGATATGATAAGCAAATCAGAAAAATTAACGTTTGGAAAGATTATGGAGTATAAGATAAATGCAACATATTAAAATTAACTTTGATGAAGTAGATAAGATTTTACATATTGCTGACGTTCATATAAGAAATTATCAAAGGCACAAAGAATATAGATCTATATTTAAAGAGTTGTACAAAGCTGTCAAGGCTTTACCTAATAATTCTTTAGTTTATATTGCGGGTGATATAGTTCACAATAAAACTGATATATCACCAGAGCTTATAGAGATAACCTCAGAATTTCTAAAGAATCTAGCCGACCTAAAACCTACTATCATTATCAAAGGTAATCATGACACTAATCTAAACAATGATACGAGGCTAGATACGCTGTCACCTATAGTTAAAAATTTAAATCATCCTAATTTATTTTATTTAGATAAAACTGAAGTTTACAAAATAGCAGATTGTAATTTCTCTGTTTTCGAAATATCAGATGATCCAAAAAATTATATTAAAGCAAAAGATATAGAAGGAAATAATAAAATAGCTTTATTTCACGGAGCTATAGATTCATCAGCAACAGATGCAGGTTTTAAAGTTGCAAACGAAGAACATAAAATTAACATGTTTGATAATTATGATTTAGTATTACTTGGAGATATACATAAAAGACAATTTTTAAATAAAGAGAAAACTGTTTGCTATGCTGGCTCTTTAATACAACAAAACTTTGGTGAAGCTTATGAAAACCATGGTTACATAGTTTGGGATGTAAAAACTAAAACGCATAAGGAATATAACATAAAAAATGAATATGGATATTATACTGTTCATATACAAGATGGGCATATAGAACAAAATTTAAATGATATTCCAAAGTACCCTAGGTTAAGATTTAAAACTATAAATACTACACAAGCTCAAATAAAAGAAGTTGTAAAAGAAATAAGAAAAAAGTGCAAAGTACAAGACGTTATAGTAATAAGAGAAGACAAGATAAAAGGTTCTTCAGAAAACAAATCTTCTAGGAGATTAACTAAAGACGTTAGGAATGTTGATTATCAAAATCAAATGATACAAGAGTATTTAGAAAAGAATCATCAAATACAAGATGATATAACAAAAGAGATAAAAATTATTAATAGGAATTTAAATAAAAATCTATCTGATATAGAAGTGGGTAGAGGAATAGACTGGAAACCTATAAAATTTGAATTTTCTAATATGTTTTCTTATGGTCCTAACAATTCTGTAGAATTTGAAAAGTTAAATGGGTTAATAGGTATATTTGCTCCAAACCATATAGGTAAATCGGCATTATTAGATGCATTATCTTTTTGCTTATTCGATAGATGCAGTAGAGGAAAAAAAGCAGACGATATAATGAATACACAGAAATCAACCTTTTCCTGTAAACTGCATTTTAAAATAGAAGAGATAGATTATTATATAGAACGTAGAGCTAAGAGAAGAAGAAACAATACAAAGATTAGAGTAGACGTTGACTTTTGGTACATAGACGAAGGCGGAGAAAGAGTAGATTTAAACGGTGAACAAAGAAGAGATACAGATAAAAACATTAGAGGTATAGTTGGTGAATATGAAGATTTTATCTTAACAGCTTTATCTGTACAAGGTAATAATACAGGGTTTATAGAAAAAACTCAAACTGAAAGAAAAGAGTTACTTTCACAATTTTTAGATATAACAGTATTTGAAGAATTATATCAATTGGCAAATGAAGATATAAAAGAAGTTCAAATATTATTAAAAGACTTCAATAAAACCAATTATGATTCTGAATTGATAGAAGCAGAAGAAGAGTTAAAAGTTTTTCAAAAAGAATATAAATCAAGCAGTTCTAAAGTTTCTAAAATCAAAGAAAAGATTAAATTTGTAAATGAAGAAATTAAAGAAATGTATAAATCTTTGAAAAAGATAAAAAAAGATTATGATATAGATGAGCTTGAAGCAAATAAAAAGCAACTATTAAAAGAAATAGAAATTGACTTGCAAAAGCTTGAGAAGTATTCAAACTATACAAATGCTAATAAAATAAAATACAAAGAATTAGATACAAAGATTTGTTCTTTAGATATAGAAAATGAAAGAGAAAAACATAGAGTAGCTTTACTAAAAGAAAAAGAAATACAATCTTTAAAAAGTAGACTAGAAGTATTAAAAACAAATGCTAAAAGCGCAAAGGAAAAAATTGAAGCTATAGGAACATTCGACCCAAACTGCAGTTTTTGTAAAGACAATTCTTTTGTTAAAAGCGCAGAAAAATTAAAAAGTGATTTGTTATCGTATAAAGATTTGTATATAGAAATAAGTAATAAATTAAAAGAATGCGAAAAAGAGTTTAAAGCTTCTGGTGATACTGAAACTATATTAGAAGAATATGCAAAATGGATGTCTAATCTTTCACAGATTAAAGTTTACCAATCAGAGATAAAAGTTAAGACCGTAACTAGAAAGGCAAATATAAAACGTTGCAAATCGGAAATAAGAGCAATAGAAAAAGATATAAAGAAATATTACGAAAAAGAAGAGGCTATACTTTTTAATGAAAAAGTTAATTCGAATATATCAAAGAAAGAATTTGAAAAGAAAAAATGGGAAGCTGACTTAGAGTTAAAAGAAGAAAGCTTATTGCAAAATCATTCTTCTGTTAATTTATGGAAAACAAAAGTAGAAGATATAAATAACACAATAGAAAAAGCGCATCAATTAGAAATAAAATTAAAATCGTATGAATATTATTTAGAAGCAATCCAAAGAGATGGTATACCCTACGAAATAATTTCAGAAGTGTTACCTTATATACAAGAAGAGGTAAATACTATTTTATCTCAAATGGTAGATTTCAAAATAGAATTTGAAGTAGATGGTAAATCTGTTTTAACGTATATTGTTTATGATGATAAAAGATGGTCTTTAGAATTAACTTCTGGAATGGAAAAATTTATATCTTCATTAGCAATAAGAGTAGCTTTAATAAACGTTTCTAATTTACCTAGACCAAACTTTCTAGCTATAGACGAAGGCTTTGGAACATTAGATTCTGAAAATCTAAGTTCAATGGAAAGCATGTTCAGTTATTTAAAATCTGAATTTGACTATATTATTATCATATCTCATATAGAGTCACTAAAAGATGTAACAGATTCTTTAATAGAAATAAATAGGAAAGGAGATTTCTCTAACGTTATTTGTTAACTTGATATTTATATATGAAACTTAAGGTAGACTTAAGTTGATATAAATAGGAGAAAAAAGTGATTCGTAAAAGAGCAAAGAGAAAGAACCTTGCCGGTGGTCAAAACTATTTGATCACGGATAACAAGTACGATTCAGCCTATTTTAAAGTATCAGAATTAAAATCAGAATTACATGGTGGAAAGAATATCTTTAAATTAAAAGGTAATTCAGCTTTATTAGAAAAGGGTTATCCTGTAGAAATAGAAGTAACTATGGAAAACCAGGAAGAGCCAATCTATCATGAAGTAAATAAGTTTATAGATTCTTCTCAAAGGAGAATTATAACTATCTATATATACCCAGAGCAAGATCCAGGTATTGCAACAATAACAATTGTTGGTGTAGCAAGAAGAAGACCTAATGGCAGATTAATACCTGAATCTTTTAAAGGTAAACGGAATGTAATATGGCAAAGAGAAGTTTTTGTAGATGCAGAAAAACCAAACATTACCGATATACTATTTGCACAGCAACCAAGAATAACTATCAATGAACATGTAAAATCTGTTCTAAGTGAATCTTTCCAACAAGGTACAACATCAGAAGTAACATTACAAAACCAAGGAAGTATATCGTATTCTTATCCTCAAGAAAGCCCAGTTGGAGGTTTTGGTAGTAAAGGAGCTAATGTTCCCAATATAATTGCAACTGCAACGGGATTTACATTTTCTTCATCTATGGAAGGTGGAACTTTAACTATACCTAATCCAACTTCTACTGCAAACCCACAACCTAACAGCAATCTAACAAATATACCAGCTTTTAAAGCTAGTGGACAACCTAATACTACAGATTACACTGCTTCTATAGTCCAAGTGATTAATTCTACTACAGCAAAACTTTCTACGCCATATCAATATGAATATTTTTATTCTCATACTACTTCCCCTTCAAAAGGGTTCCAAGGTCCAGTTTCATATGATATAAGAATTACATACTCACCATTTACTTTTTCTTCTAATACTTATAAGATAGCTTATAATCAAGAAGCCATAGATTTAACAGTGTCTTCTTTAAACAAAGTTTCTTATGCAAATATTATATTAGCAAATATAGATCCAATAGGTGGAGATGTATATAGAACAAAGGTGTCGATGAGAACTGCTGGGCTTCAAACTTTTGATTTACTAGCAGATGAAGTAATAGAGTCTAATGAATTATTAGTAGATGAAAATAACGTATTTAAAATTCAAAAATTAGGCTTCTTCCCATCTGGTGATTCTGGACAAGCTATAACAAAATGGAATGCTACTATAGTAAAAAAAGACCCAACGTTTACAGCTACACCTGAAATAAAAAGAGACTCTGAAACGCTAATAGATGCAATGATGATATCTGGTTCATTAGCATTATCTGGTTCAGCAAATAGAGATCAAAATTATGTAAGAGTTAATTGCACTAAACCTATACAAGTTTTTAAAGATTGTAATTATGTAATATCTTTTAAAACAAGAGCATTTACTGAATTAGACGACGAAAGAAATTCTAATAATAAAGGTAGAGCTGAAATGAGAGTTTATTTATCAGGTTCTGCAGTTGACGAATTTGTACCAGGATTAGGTGCTAGATTAGATGCTGGTCAATTAAGAGGCCCATCAGTATCACCTGTTAATATATTTAATCCTATAGATTTTAAAAATAATAATTTTAATGCTAATCCTCAAATGTTTATGAATGTTGCTAAGTCAAGTACAGTAGCTTTTGGAACACCAACAACAGAAGTAGGAATACCAGACATAGGAGCTAATTCATTACCAGCCGTTGATAAAGATCTTATGATCTTTGATTTTACACCAGTTAGAGATGGAACTATAGTACCAGTATTTCAAGTAAAATTTGGTAAATGGGTTGTATCTCAAATTTCTATAAAGTCTGGTATAGAATCAGGTTTTACACCTAATCACACTATTATAGAAGCAAGAGTGCCAGAATATCAAAATGACGATATATTAGATTTTAAAATTGAATTTTTTAATATCAATAGTGTTAGATCCGATTTAATATTATTAAAAGAAAATATAAGTTTTGAAGGTGGTAATACTTATATAAATAATGAAGGATTTCTTGGTGAAGGTATAATTTTCGATGGGAAGATAGGAGCATAATAAATGGCAAATTTAAGAACACTAGATTATATGGGATTCAAAGCTGCTAGTTCTTCTTTAGGAACAAGCGGATGGATGTTCTGGTCTGGTTCAAAAGTTTTAACTGGATCTGGTGCAGCAAATGGTCTTGATACGACATACGATGGTATAGGGTTAGAAGCAGCTTTACATTCCGAAAGCTTTTTCAGATATTCAGCCTCTTCAGCTGGATCTGGTTTAGAAATTAGAACTGATACATTTTTCTTAGGATCTTCGGCACAATTTATTTCTGGGTCTGGTGGTAACATAGGAATATCTTCTTCTAACTTTGAATTAACTTCTGATGGTAATGTTACAATGCAAGGAACTATTACAGCTACTGCTGGTGATATTGGTGGCTTTACAATTACTGATAAAGCTATAGCAAGTTCTGATCTTGCTTTAGTATTATCTGGGTCAGGAGTTATAACTGCATCATCTGGTAAGATTGGTGGCTTTGTATTAAGTGCAACATCAATAAGTAGTTCTGGTTTATTATTAAAATCTTCTGGACAGATAACCGGTAGTAAAGTTCAATTTACTGGAGGAGATATAGGAGGATTCGCATTAACATCAACTCAAATAAGTAGCTCTGGTTTATTGTTAAAATCTTCTGGACAGATCACTGGTTCAAAAGTATTATTCACTGGTGGAAAGATCGCAGGGTGGACTATAGATGAAGAAAAACTATCAAATACTGGTGTACATGTAAGTGCAAGTTATGGTATAAAAGCTTTTGACGCTACAGCTGCAAATAACGATTTTGTAGAATTAAAGTATAAAGCAAACGATAATTTTGGTATTATAGGAAAATCTGCAGGAAATACAATTTTCTCTTTAGGTAAGAATCTAATATCTGGTGTTGCAAATAATCAAATAGCTGGCTGGGAATTTGACAATGAAAAACTTACTGGTGGTGCAATGATTATTAGAAAAGATGGAACTATCGAATCTGATGGTTTTGCTTCAAATTTAGCTGGGTCTGGTTTTAGATTAACTGCTGCAAGTGGTGGTTTCTTAGAAGTAGAGAATGCAAGGATTAGAGGAACTCTGTCAACAGCTGTATTTGAAAAAGAAGCAGTCAATGCAGTTGGTGGTCAATTGTATGTTGCAAACTCTACTACTTTAACTGGCTCTACATTCCCAACTACATTAGAACCTTCTGGATACACTTCTTCAGAGTATCCTGCAAATGAAACAACAATGTCAGTAGTAAATGTTACGGGCTTTGCAGTAGGAGAAATATTAACTGCAAAGAAAATAACTGATACAGGTTTTGCAACAGAATATATGAAAGTTGAATCTTCTTCTAGATTTGCTGGAAGTAGTGATAATGATTTTACTGGTGCAATTTATGTAGAAAGAGGATTAGGTCAAGGTTTTGGATTATCTG
>MDSY01024496.1_pt1 | contig 11394 bp, 9 predicted proteins | sample 811131 | NCBI WGS metagenome assembly MDSY01 (sample SAMN05326643, study PRJNA326480) | marine metagenome | isolation source: seawater | place: Atlantic Ocean: South West | collected 2010
ATCCGTTGTGCCTCATACAGATAATTATTTTGCAGCCTTAAATTCTGCTGTTTTTACAGAAGGATCCTTTGTTTATATTCCAAAAGACACCATTTGCCCTATGGAGTTATCAACTTATTTTAGAATTAATGCTGAACAAACTGGTCAGTTTGAACGAACGTTAATTATCTGCGAAGAAAATAGTTATGTTAGTTATCTAGAGGGCTGTACAGCTCCTAAGTTTGATACGAATCAACTTCATGCCGCTATTGTTGAGCTTGTTGCCTTAGATAATGCTGAAATCAAGTATTCTACAGTTCAAAATTGGTATGCAGGTGATCCAAAAACAGGAAAAGGCGGAATTTATAATTTTGTTACAAAGCGTGGAAAATGTTTAGGAAAAAAATCAAAAATTAGTTGGACTCAAATTGAAACAGGATCAGCTATTACTTGGAAATATCCAAGCTGCATGCTAATAGGTGATGATTCTATTGGCGAATTTTTTTCTGTAGCACTCACTAATCATCACCAACAAGCCGATACGGGCACCAAAATGGTACATATTGGAAAAAATACAAAAAGTACGATTGTATCTAAAGGAATTTCGGTTGGAAAATCGGTCAATACATATCGCGGTAAGGTACAAATGAATAAATCTGCGAAAGAATCAGAAAACTTTACGCAGTGCGATTCAATGTTAATAGGAGATGAATGTTCAGCAAATACCTTTCCATATATTGATGTTAGAAATGCGTCATCTAACTTAGGGCATGAAGCAGCAACCGTAAAAGTATCTGAAGAGCAATTGTTTTACTGTCAGCAACGTGGAATATCCTTAGAAGATGCCTTAACAACAATAGTAAATGGCTTCTGTGCTGATGTATTTAAAGAGCTACCTACTGAGTTTGCCGTCGAAGCAACTCAGCTTCTAAGTTTAAAATTAGAAAATACAGTTGGATAGGAGATTTTATTATGTTTGAAATAAAAAATTTAAAAGCAAGTATTGAAGAGAAAGACATTTTAAACGGACTTTCTTTAACGATAAAACCTGGCGAAATCCATGCAATTATGGGACCCAACGGGTCGGGAAAAAGCACATTAGCAAAAGTGATTTCAGGGCACCCTGATTTCGAAGATCCAGAAGGTGATATTAAGCTAGATGGTAAAGATATTTTAGATTTAGAACCAGATGAAAGAGCTAATGAAGGTGTTTTTCTGGCGTTTCAATATCCTGTTGATATCCCCGGTGTTAATAATTCTGAATTTTTAAGAATGGCATATAATGCCAAACAAAAATACCAAAATCAGCCGGAAATTGATCCGTTTGATTTTGAATCGTTAATTAAAGAAAAATTAACAGTCTTAAACATGAAAGAAGCCTTTTTAAGTAGACCTGTTAACCATGGCTTTTCTGGTGGAGAAAAAAAGCGCAATGAAATATTACAAATGTTAATGCTTGATCCAAGAGTTGTAATTTTGGATGAAACAGATTCAGGCTTAGATATCGACTCATTAAAACAAGTTTCAGATGCAATTAATCATTTTAAGTCAGAAAATAAAATGATTTTAATTATTACGCACTACCAACGTTTACTAAATCATATTGTGCCAGATACTGTTCATATTATGGCAGATGGTAAAATAATTAAATCAGGGGACAAGTCATTAGCGCTAACCCTAGAGGACCAAGGTTACGATGCTTTCAAAGACAACCAATCCTAAAACAATGGAATTAGAAACATTACAAAAACAGGCAAGAGATATCTTTAATAAGCTTGGATTTCCTACCAAACGTCATGAAAATTGGCTTTATTGGACGCCGGATAATGAACAAAAAGCATTAGAAAGAAAATTTTATGAACCAAGTGATTCGATAAATGAAAGTGATGTTATTTTAATTAAAAATGGTTCATTGCGATCAAAACCTAACAACAATAATCTAACCGTCTCAAATGATACTCATGACTATCAAAATGAAAATCTTTCATTTAATCTTGATAGTAGTTCTTTATCATACTTAAATACCTCAGAATGTAGTGAGGTGATAACAATTCGTTGTAGAGGGATCATAAATGAGCCCCTTCAAATTAGACTAGAGTCTGATCACACACAAGACGATTCGACAGTTAATACTAAAGTTAATTTAATTGTTGAAGAACATAGTTCTATTACAGCCACTTTCTATCATCAGCAGTTAGGAGGCGCGTTTAATCTAACTAATACATCATTTGAATTGGTCTGTAAGGATAATGCCAATGCAAATATTTCTCATGTTTTTAAAGATAATAAATCAAAAGCATTTTTTCATTCTATTATTCATATGCATGAAAAAAGTAAGTGCAACCATATTAGTTATGTTACAAATTCATTACTAACCAGACACGATACAAACGTAACTTTTTATAAAGAAGAGGCGTCATTAAATTTAAAAGGAATTAGCCTTTTAACAGGGGAGGAGCAGTTTTATAATCATTTAACTATTAATCACAAATCAAAAAATTGCTTTTGTAAGCAACATTTTAAAACTATCCTTGATGATAAATCTATTTCTGAATTTTCAGGATTAGTTTATGTTGCCAAGGGATCACATGAAGTTGATTCCCAGCAAATGAATCAAATTTTATTGTTTTCTGATTCTGCAAGAGCGTTATCAAGACCACAACTAAAAATTGATGCTGATGATGTTCAATGTGCTCATGGAAGTACCATTGGGCAATTAAACCCAGAAGAGATTCATTATATTAAATCGAGAGGATTAACAGAATCAGAAGCAAAAGCATTATTAACCTATGGTTTTGCAGAAGAAATCATTGAAGAAATTCAAGATACTCGTTTAAAAGAAGCCTTAGCACAGGATATTAAAGAGACGGTTCGTAAGATAAAGTCATAAGCATGATACAGAAAAAAAATAATATTCGTGATGATTTTCCAATCTTTAAAAATCACCCAGAATTAGTTTATTTAGATAGTACAGCTACTACTCAAAAACCAAAAGCCGTTATTAATGCTATGACAGCATTTGTATCAGATGACTACGCAACAATTAATAGAGGGATTTATTCATTAAGTTATCATGCAACACAAAAGTGTTTAGCTGCAAGAAAAGCAGTTCAGAAGTTTATTAACGCAAAATCAGAAAAAGAAGTTGTATTTGTAAAAGGAACAACAGAAGCCATTAATATAATAGCAAATAGTTATTTAAAACATGTTATTACAGATAGCGATAGTATTTTATTATCAGATATGGAACATCATGCAAACATAGTTCCATGGCAACAGATTGTAAGTCCAAACCAAATTAAGGTGTGTAACATTACCAATTCAGGAGAACTAGATTGGGATGATTTTAAGAAAAAGTGTCAAAATAATCCAAAGTTAATTAGTCTTACCCATGTTTCAAATGTTCTGGGAACAATTAATCCAATTAAAGAATTAATTGCATATGCAAGAGAGCATACCGATGCCATTATTGTTATTGATGGGGCACAAGCCGTTGGCCATATGGCTGTGGACGTTCAAGATCTTGATTGTGACTTTTATTGTTTTTCAGCTCATAAGTTATATGGCCCAACAGGGATTGGGGTCTTATATGGTAAATATGAGTTATTAGATGAAATGACGCCCTATCAAACGGGTGGGGATATGATTGAATTAGTTTCATTTGAGCAATCGACGTTTACAAAACCACCTGCAAAATTTGAAGCTGGTACCCCTGCGATTATGGAAATTATGGGGCTACATGCCTGTATTAACTATATTTCAACCATTGGATTTAAATATATTCAAGAAATAGAAGATTCTTTATATGAACAACTTATTAATGAGGTTCAATCCCTAAAAGATTTTACAATTCATGGTGAATCAAATCATAAGGCGGCTATTTTATCATTTAGTATTAAAGATATTCATCCTCATGATATAGGTACTATCATGGATCAAGAACATATAGCCATTCGAGTGGGGCATCATTGTGCTCAACCATTAATGAAACGCCTTGCTGTTCCTGCCACTGCAAGAATTTCAATAGGTTGTTATAATACAAGTGATGATATCACAAAATGTGTAACTGCACTAAAAAAGGTAGTTGAGTTTTTTAAATGAGCCTAAATAAATTATATGAACAGATGATCTTGGACCATAACAAAAATCCAAGAAATTTTAAGCAAGTAGATCCCTGTACGCACTCATCTCATGGCCATAACCCCTTATGTGGTGATGATTATGTGGTTTCAATTCGAGTAAAAGATGGGATAATTGATGATATCGGATTTGAGGGTATGGGATGTGCTATTTCTAAAGCAAGTGGTTCTTTAATGACGGAAACATTAATTGGAAAACCGATTGATTTCGTATTAGATATAAAAGACAAATTCATTAATTTAGTTACAGAAGATGATGCCGTAAAAGAAAATTTAGGAAAGTTAGTCGTTTTTGAGGGTGTAAAAAAGTATCCTGTTCGTGTAAAATGTGCAGCCTTAGTATGGCGAGCACTAGAAGATGCCTTGATTAATACCAGTAATAATAATACGGTAACAACCGAATAATAAGGAGATAATAAATGAGTGATGAAATAAAATTAACGGCAATGCCAACTCCAAACCCAAATACAATTAAATTTTTGCTAGAAAAAACATTTTTTGAAAGAGGAAGTATTGATTTTAATTCAAAAGAACAAGCAAAAGGATCCTTATTACCTGAATCATTATTTGAAATTAATGGCATAGCAGGTGTTATGATTGGTATCAATTTTGTTTCAATAACAAAATATGATGAAAATGGCTGGGAAGAGGTTTTAGAAGCAGCCAGTAATATTATTAAAGATCTTTGCTCAAAAGATCAATCTTTGTTTGATGAGTCCTTACTTGAAAAAGGAAATGAAGTTATCGAAAATGATTCAGAATCAGTAAAAAAAATTAAAGCTATTTTAGATAGTGAGATCAGACCAGCTATTGCAATGGATGGCGGAGACTGTGAGTTCCACTCATATGAGAATGGTATTTTAACATTAAAAATGCAGGGAGCTTGTAGCAATTGTCCATCATCAGTAATGACATTAAAAATGGGAATTGAAAATCGACTTAGAGAAGATATTCCAGATTTGAAAGAAGTTATTCAGGTATAAAAAAACCGGAAAAATGAACTAAGAAAGGGGGGAAACTTCGTTATCTTTCCGGTATATAATTATCGTAATGAGTTGTCTAAATATTTCACAAAAACATATCGAAATTATCTGTTTCTTCTTTTGCTCTTTATCTTAACGTAATTATTAAAGGAATCCCAGTATGAAACATTATCCAAAGATACTTCCATTTCATTAGGAAATGATTGGGTATCAAAGAGACTAATATTTTTAAATGATTTCCAATCTTTACCGCAAATAAACGCACCTGTGTCACGATTGACATCACAAAAAAACATCTTATTTTTCCATTGTCGAAAAATAGTAATAATTGAATAGTTAGTTATAGAATTAATAATAGGTAATTGAACTAAACCTGGCATGTTATCAAACTTAACGTCATTATTTTTTGAGGGTAACATTTCATTTAGTGTATTTGATTGGTCTAAACCAAATTTAAATAAATCAAAATGCTGAACATTTATTGGATTTGATAATGATAAAGTCATACAAATATATTTTCAGTATGAACTAACAAAAATAAATTGTCAAATTTGAGTATAAAAACCGTTATAATTTATAAATTATCACTCTATCGCTAAATTCCTAATCTTCACAATTTTCCCCTTCATTATGTAGCTATGCTACACCGCCTCAGGCAATAAACTACAAACCTTAGACCTTTGGCAACATCTCAATCGATCAAAATTTTCTATTTTGAAACAGACTCTTTAATATGAGGCTGCAATCGGAAAACGTCGACCCATAACAAAAGAGCTTGTAGATACACGAAGTAGGGTAGGTGCCTGTTTACGTTTATATTCATTAAAATGAATCCGTTTTATTACCATATCAACACAAGCCTCATCAGAGTGAATATCTGATAAAATTTGATCTTTTGATAAAGAAAGATTTATATAGGCATTAATAATAGGATCAAGAATATCGTAGGATGGGAGAGAATCTGAATCCTTTTGATTTGGTCTTAGTTCTGCAGATGGCGGTTTTGTAATTGATTTCACAGGAATAATTGAATCATCTTGATTAATAAACTCAGCAAGTTGGTAAACTTCTGTTTTATACACATCAGCCAAAACAGATAAGGCTCCACACATATCACCATATAACGTGCAATATCCCATAGCAATTTCTGATTTATTACCGGTTGATAAAACCAAGGCATTAAATTTATTAGCAATAGCCATTAACAATGTGCCACGACAACGAGCTTGAATATTTTCTTCAGTAATATCAGCTTTTTTATCTTTAAAAACAGGATTTAATTGAGAAATAAATTGCTCATAGAGAGAGTTAATTGGTATTACTGAGTAATGAATATCTAATGTGTCTGCTAATAATTTAGCATCTGTTAAACTGCCTTTAGATGAAAAAGGACTTGGTAAGGATACCCCTTTTACATGCTCTTTTCCTAGGGCAGCTACTGCAAGTGCACATGTAACAGCTGAATCAATACCTCCAGATAATCCAATAACAACATCATTAAAACCTGTTTTATGAACATAATCTCGAATTCCAAGAACTAAAGCATCATGGATGTTTTTTAGTTTAGAATGTGATAATGGGTTGTTTATTGGAGACTCAGTTTTAGATAAATCAATAATAGCTGTATCTGTAGTAAAGGATTTTAGTTGAGCTATAAAATCTCCATTAGCATTTAAACAAAAGCTACTTCCATCAAAAATTAAATGATCATTGCCACCAACTTGATTTACCATTATGACAGGTACTTGTAATGTTAAAGCATGTTTTTTAAAAACCTCATAACGCAACTGTTGTTTATCATGTTCAAAAGGAGATGCTGATAAATTAATTAATACATCGATAGGGTGCTCTTTGAAAAAACTAATTGGATCTAAGTTGTCTGATAAATCGTTACTCCATGCATCTTCACAAATTGTTATTCCAATACGGAACCCATTATATTCAAAAACACCTTGTTGGGTCCCTGAGTTAAAATAACGTTTTTCATCAAATATATCATAATTAGGTAAATTATGTTTAAATTGCTCAAAAATAATAGCGCCATTATTAATAATATAAGCCATATTAACTAACTTCTGTTTAAGCAGTCGCGGTGTTCCAATACATAATGCGGTATTTGGAAACTTGGATGTTAGACGTATTAATTGTTGTAAATAGTCCTCTAGACTAAGTATAAAATCCGGTCTCAATAACAGATCTAGAGGTGGATAGCCTGTTAAAATACACTCTGAAAAAATAATTAAGTCTACACCGTCATTGGCATAACGTTTAAATTCAGTTTCAATTAAACTATAGTTATAAGCAAGATTTCCAATAATAGGATTTAATTGTACTAAGGCAAGTTTCATATATAAAATTATAGCAAAAGCTGACACGCATAAACATATTTAAAATGATGTTCAAACAAAGCTATATTTGTTATAAAAGCAGTATGAGATTTATTGTTTTTATTATAACGCTTATGTTGCTAAACCCTTGTTTTGCTACAATATCTAATCAAAAACTTATTGGAAGTCACCTAATTATTGGAATAAATCATTACCCTGTTCATCCAACATGGTTAAAATTTATCAAAGAAAATAATATAAGCGGGGTTATATTTCTTTCAGATGCTTACAAAAATGCTAAGAATGTTAAAGAGGCAATCGATACAATCAAAAAAAACACCAATCATCCAATGTATTTTTGCATTGACCAAGAGGGAGGACGTGTAAGTCGAATAAAAGAAAATATGATTGAGGTGCCACCAGCAAGTCATGTTGCAACAACATTAACTCCATCAGAAGCGTTTGATTTATATCAAAAACAAGCTAATAATCTTGTAAACATTGGCATTAATGTTAATTTTAGCCCGGTACTTGACATTCTTAATCATGAGGACAATAACGTTATTGGAAGTAGAAGTTTTGGAGTATCCGCAGATACCGTTTTTGAGTATGCAAAGCAAGTGATTAATGCTAGCCTGATGAATGGTGTTTTGCCTGTTGCAAAGCATTTTCCTGGACATGGGTATACGTATTTAGATTCTCATTTTGAAATGCCGGTTCATAATAACCTTTCTCAGCTACTAAACAACGATCTAATCCCATTTAAAAAAAGTATAGCTATTGGGGTTCCTGCAATCATGGTAGCCCATATTTTATATCCTGATTTAGATAATACGCATCCAGCTAGCTTATCTAAAACAATAGTAACAGATTTATTAAAAAAGAAACTAAGGTTTAAAGGACTTGTTTTTTCTGATGATTTAGCAATGGGGGCTATCAAAAAAAAGTATCGAATAGATAATGCCTTAAGACAAACATTAAAAGCTGGTGTTCACCAGGCTATAATCATAGAAACCTTACCTGTTTTAAAACATATAATTCAATCCATATCAAAGACATTAGATAGTAATATTTCGTTTAAAGATAGTTTAAAAGAAAATATTATTACAATTCAAGCTTACAAATAACGCTAATTTTTTATATTTAAAAAATTCAAAATCTTTTTTATAATGATATTACTTATGAAATATTTGAAAGCGCATGTGCGATTTGTACATGACTCTCAAAAAAGATTGATTCTAACTTACGAGGTTTTTTTTAAAAATAAAAAAATATCATTAAACCTGACTGAGTTAATGCAATTTCTTTATGAAAAGGATCAATCTTTAAAAGAGAATGAATCAACATTTTTATACTTTATATCGCGTGCAACTAAAAAATTTAGTTACCAATCACGCTTAATTTACGGTATTGTGAATCAAGAAGAAATTCTTAATTTCTTTTTAACTGGCACAAAATGCAAAATAGAATTAGTCGTTTTTGAAAATAAACAGCAGTTTTCTTTTTCTACTAAAGAAGCGTTACCAATATCATTAATTATAGAGCAGGTTGGATATAAACTTGTTGCTAAGTTACTTAACAAAAAATACATTAAAAAACATATATCACATTTTTTAGTATTAAAAAACAATTCACAAACATTTCTTTACTCAACAGGTATTCTAAGAAAAATTGATAAAAGAATGGAAGGGTTTTTAAAACGATTACTTGATCGACAAAGTATTATCATTGAAAAATCAGAAGATATTTCAACATTTATGAAACGCTTATATGAACCTTATAAAGGGTGTTTTCATTGGGAAATTATTGGAAATGTTAAAAGGTTATTACCAGAAGAAATTTCTCCTACGCCATTATTAACATTGAACTATGATGGTCAATGCTTGCATCCTGTACTTTCATTTGAATATGGGAATGAAATTGTTGATTCTAGTAATAAAGAAACAGAAGTTATTGACAGACAAACTGGTAAAAAAATGATTCGACAACCTAATATGGAAGATATCTTTTTACAAGATTTAATGGGGTTGTTTGATGAAAACAAATTGCCATTTTTATTATCAAATCCAGGAGACATCGCTAAGTTTTTTGATACGCTTGTACCAGAATTAAAAAATAGAGAATGGAAAGTTAATTCGAATGTTGATGATTTTAATGTGTCTGAAGATCCTGTAACACTATCTTTTGAAATTAAATCAACACAAAATGATTGGTTTGAATTTGATCCAAATTGTAACATTGATGGAGAAAAGCGGTCTTTGTTAGAAATTAGTCGTTTATTAGTAGAAAACCAGGGTTATATTAAAACAAAAAGTGGTTTTGTAAAGTTAAGTAAATCAACACAAGAAGAAATCAAATTATTAAAGCAATACGGAGCCTTTAATATTGGTAAATCATTTTCTAAAAAAGAAATTTTACCAATTATGATGATGTCAAAAACAACCAGTGAAAAAGAAGATATCAAAAGCTTAATTAATAAAGTAAATTCATTTAATGTTGCTGAAACAGAAATCTCTAAAAATTTTAATGGCGTATTAAGGCCGTATCAACATTATGGTGTGCATTGGATGAATTTGTTATCAAATGTGCAACTTGGGGGAATTCTTGCCGATGATATGGGGCTTGGTAAAACAGTTCAAACATTAGCATTTACATCTTTAAGTAATAAAAAAGGCCCTGTATTAGTTGTTTGCCCTACCAACGTTCTTTACAATTGGCAAAAAGAAATTAAGCGATTTTTACCAAGTAAAACCTCGATGGTTTATAGTGGGGTACAACGACAGCAACTATTAAGTAAAGTAAAAAAACATGATTATATAATTATTTCATTTGGTATTTTAAAAAATGATATCGAAGTACTAAAGAATATTATGTTTGAAACTATTTTAGTAGATGAAGCTCAAGCCATTAAAAACCCTCAAGCACAGGTTTCTAAGGCCATTAAATTATTATCAGCTAACTTTAAATTGGTAATGACAGGAACTCCAATTGAAAATCATTTGCAAGATATTTGGAATTTATTTGATTTTGTTATGCCAAGTTATTTAGGATCAAAATCACAGTTTGAACAACTTATTAAGCAAGAAAATAAAGATTTTTTAAGATCAAAAATAAAACCATTTGTATTAAGAAGAGAAAAAAGAGAAGTTTTAGATAGTCTTCCAGAAAAAACAGAAATTACACTTGAATGTCCATTATCAAAAGAGCAAATGGAGCTATATCAAACCGTCTTAGATGTTGCTAAAAAAGGTGTAACAACAACTGGAAATAAACGGGATCGATTAAATATGCTTACTGCATTATTAAAATTAAGACAGGTTTGTACTCACCCCGGTATTGTTGAAGAGTTTAAAGGACTAGGAATTGAATCAGCTAAGTTTAATATGCTAAAAGAAAAAACATTAGAATTAATTGATGAAGGTCATAAAGTTGTGGTATTTAGCCAATTTACATCCATGTTAGATTTAATCGCTGATTGGTTTGATGACGTTAAGATAAAGCATTTACGAATTGATGGGAGTGTATCAGCTAAAAAAAGAATGGATTTAGTAGATACATTTCAAGAAAGTGATAACCCCATGATTTTCTTGGTATCCCTAAAAGCTGGAGGGATAGGCTTAAACTTAACAGCCGCTGATTATGTAATTCATATTGATCCATGGTGGAATCCTGCTATTGAAGCTCAAGCTACGGATAGAGTTCATCGGATGGGCCAAACCAATAAAGTAATCGTCTATCGTCTTATTTGTGCGGGAACCATTGAAGAAAAAATCAATCAATTACAACAAGATAAAAAGAAACTACTCGCAGAAATCGTAGATATTGATGGAACGACTGAAAAACAAATCAATTTTGATGAAATAAAATCATTAATTTTAAATTGAACTTGAGCATTGAATATTAATAAAAAAATAGCTATTATTATAACTTAAACAATTATTTGTAACCATTTTTGGAGATAAAAAA
>MDSY01042325.1_pt1 | contig 11391 bp, 10 predicted proteins | sample 811131 | NCBI WGS metagenome assembly MDSY01 (sample SAMN05326643, study PRJNA326480) | marine metagenome | isolation source: seawater | place: Atlantic Ocean: South West | collected 2010
AAGAAAAAAATGAGGGTAAAATAGATGTTAATAAAAAAGATTAAAAATAATATATAAATAATATTATAATAATATGACCCCACTATGGACGGAGGATGTAAGTATTCTTTATGAAAAGAAATTCCTTTTTGAAATTATTCCGATGAAAAATTTTGATTTAAACCGTAAATTAAACAGTTTATTTCGTCTTTCTATTTTTTATTCAATAATCATTTATTTATTTAATAAACAAAATAAGATATTAATGGTTCCCATTGGTGTTGGTATTTTTACAGTAATTATAAGTAGAAATTTTAAGGAAGGCACCATCAATAGAAACATAAGAAAACTACAAAATGATGAAAGTGAAGAAGGTTTTTTAATGGAAGAAATCAGTGGAGGATGTCGTATTCCCGAAAAAAATAACCCTTTTATGAATCCAACATTATATGATGATAAGAATTCAAAAAAACCATGTCTTTCATACAATAATAAAGGGATACAGAGAGATATAGCTAACAAATTTAATGAAGATTTATACAGGGATGTAAATGATATCTTTGGAAAGAATAATTCTCAAAGACAATTTTACACGGTCCCGGGAAAGACGAATCCGAATGATTTAGAATCATATAAAAATTGGTTATATTCAACACCCCCGACATGTAAGGAAGGGAATGGATTACAATGTGCCGCAAATGGATATGGTACACCCGGGGGGAATGGTGGTAGTCCCGCTTAGATAAAAGATGCCTTTGAATGAAAGTAATTCTTAAAAATAAAATATATTTTCATTATATAAATGGAAGTTATTAACGGATACCATGGAGGATTTGAAAAAGGAGTAAATAATATTCAATTACAGAAATGTTCTGATAATAGTATTTCTACAGATGATTTTGTCCTAAATTCACAGACATCGATAAATACAGATCAAGCAACAATAAATCATGAAGTGAATCAATCTCAAGGACCTGGTAATTATTTAGTTGATAATACATTCGCATGTGATTGTGGTTTAGAAAAAGCACGTGAGCTTCAACTGAAACAACAGAATGTTAACCTTACTGGGGGATTTGGTTGGATGGGTGAAAATGGTTGTTTAATTGATAATGATTCAGGTCTAAGGAGCAATAATCTCACCAATATGAAATATATTAATCAATTGGATTCAAAACAAAATGCGGGATTTTTTGGAAAAGGTCCTCATAAAGTTGATGTAGAATCTGAGATACGGGATTCTTTAATTATTAAAGACAAGAGATCATGTGGTCCTCTATCCGGTGTATCGACTCTAGATTACACGATAACCCCAATGGTTGAACGTTTAAAAAATGAAGTACAAAATATCAAACATATTATACCCGAGGAATCAATGGATTCTTGGGTAAGAGGTGGATTACCTTCTCGTCAAATAGTTAGAAATAAAGAATATATGCAAAGATTAAGTCAAAAATAAAATTTTTATATATATTATAGTATAATTAATGCCATACTGTGAGAACTCAATACAAATAATGAAAGCAGAAAGTCAAAAAATATCAAGTGGTATGTCCAATTATATGTTAGATGATGTAAGGGTAAATACAGATACTTTATATCCACATGATCCATCGATTAAATTTCAAAATAGTGGATTATATAAGAACAGTAATTCAAAATTTATGGATGTTAATTCGGAAATATTAAACATTACGCGACCACTTACAAAAGATGTCAAAGGTATTTGGACCGGAGGAAGTGTCATGGATGATGTTGAATTTAAGGATTCAAATCTTTCAAGTAAATATTCAAGGATGGATGAACCAGCATTCGAGTTAAGGGGACAAACTAAAAATAGATGGATTGAATTACCACTTAACCCTCAAGAGAATATCATCGAACCTTTTAAAAGATTAGGTACAAATACACACCTTACACTCGTTGATCATTATCAATGTTAAAATTTGATTTTTTATATTTAACTTTTGTAGTTTTTAATGTTCTTTTATCTTCGATGGAAAGATAGAAGACCAGAGAGTATTCAATTACTCAATAATAGTCCTAAAGAAATTAATTTTTCAGAAACTTTTAAAGTAAAAGAAGTTGAACATACAATATGTGGTTGGATTAATCCCGAATTCCATACATATTATCCTCCTGCGAAGCTAACTCATAAAAAAAGTCAATATTTATCCTCACACTTACAAAAATGTATCCGTCGAATGAACGATATTATGTCTATAAAAACGGCAAAAAACTTTATTGATTTGGATTATATAAGTTTTATTCGAAGGTTACCAATTATTATGCTTGAAGATGTTTCCCTCCATGAATCATTCCCTATTTTAATTTGGTTAATGATATCAAATACAAAAGGTTTTAAACTCAAGATACCTATATTCAAATGGTTATTAGGAATAGTTTATCATTTATCAACCTGTCGAGAAAAAACATACTATTCAAAAATAGAAGGTGAGATTGATCTAAACAATAATGATGATCTTATGATGAATACATTGCGATTCAGAAAATGCTATGGTGGGATGAAAGGAGACATGGAAATGATCGAATATTATACACAACAGTTAAAACATATGACGATTAATCGTGATAAGATTTCAATCATCAAACATACGGTTGATGGTTTAAATAAAGGAGAATGGATATTTGAAGCAAATGATTTTCATTGTAATCACTATCTATTAGATTATATTCAAAATATTTTCCCCGATTATAAAAAAGACTATATCAAAAAATTAATATGGATTTTTAGTAGTTCTCTTAATTTCCGCATCGATCCATTGGAATTTAACAATAAAGAGATGAATGATTGGAGTATTATTAAGAGGAGTGTCAAAAAATATCAAAAAAACTGTATTTATTATTAATCAATCAATTAAAGGAATAATAAATATTAGTAATAGAAATGAGGTTTTATTTGGATGATAATATATTTACTGAAAATGATATATATTACTATGAAAATAAGGGAAAAATTAATAAAGTAAAAGACCGCGATTGGCATATCAGACTCTCAAATTATGGATGGACCAAATTAAATAAAAAATGGATTATTCAATTCAATAAATTGTCAAAGCATAAACAAAAAAATTCATTATTTGGTGCCTTAGATTGCGGGGGAGGTGGTGATTGTTTATTTAATTGTATTAGTTATGCATTAAATGAAGGTGAAAATATAGATGCCGAAGGATTGCGTATTGGTCTTTGCGAGTATATTACAGAAAGTAAATTTAATACGATTATTGATATTTATAGGATTTTAAAAGAAACAGGAGAGTTTGAAGAAATATGGGATCCCGATATAACTTCTTTTGAAGAGTTTAAAGAATTGTTAAAAGAGGGTGGTGAAAATTATTGGGCAGATTCCCTTATCTTAGATTTCTTAAAAGAATTTTTAAATATTAACATCATTGTATTGTATAATAATGATATTACAAATGAATACTATCATTACCGTATGTTAGATAAATATGATGTAGATAAAAATACGATAGTATTACTCTATATAAATGAAATTCATTTTCAATTAATCGGTTATTTCTCTGAAAATAAGATGAATGTGATATTTAATAGGTCAAATATACCCGAAGAACTATTAAGTATGGTTGAAATAAGATAATAATATTATTTTTTTATATATTAAAGTATTAAATGGAAGCTGCTGTTTTACTTGGATTAGTTGCTGTAGGTTTATTAAAAAATAAAGATGATAATGGTGATAACCCTGTAATTACGCATGTAAATAGGGATATACATATGAGTAATGGAGAAAATTTATATGATTCTGGTAATTATTATCAAGAAACTAAAAAAGAAGTTACGGATTTAGTTAAGAAAAATTTCAATACATCCGCCGAAGAAGGTTCTAATATAATAAGTGATAAAAATTTAGACCGCAGTCTAAATATTGAGGGATTTCAAGAATTAGTTTATAGTAATAATTCAGGAGAATCTATTAGTAGTGAAGATTTTTTAAGAAATGATCAGGGGATATCATCACAACCCTTTTTTAAGAAAGCACCTAACCCGATTGATTTTAATGATACGAGGGGATTGGATAGACATCAAGGGGATAATAGATTAAAAGAAAGTAAGAAAGAGATTGGACAAATGTTTTCTTTAGAAAAAAATAATAATGTTTTTGGAAATAATTTTGGTGAATATATTGGTGATAAATCAAGGTATCTAGAATCACGTGTGAAAAATAATGAAATGTCATTTCAACAAGAAAAAGTAAGTCATATTGATACAAAAAGTGGTATTAATCGTGAAATAAAACAGATGATTGCTGATAAAACAAATATAGATATTTTAAGATCAAAAACAAATCAGAAGAAAACCTATGATGGGCGTATTATTTCCGGAAAGAATATGAATGAAAATAGAGGAAATATGGGTGAATTCAAACAATATGATCCTGATAAATTTTATGAAAATGATCCAGACAGATATTTTACGACAACAGGTGCAGTCCTAAAAGAAAGAGGAAAACCCGAACATATTATGAAAGAAACATACCGTTCTTCATTAAATAAACAAGAATTAGGAGGTGCTTCAGCAAACTATACAAAAGGTGAGAAACGTTCAAAATATAAAAAACCGCTGAAAATTCAATTGACAAGTGATACAAATAGAAATGTAGGGGCTGATCAATTTTCCGGAGATACTGATATTTCTAGAAAAGGGTACCGAGCACGACCCAATGAAAGGGAAATAACAGGTGAGAGAACATATGAAGGAAATTTAAGGACCAATGTGGGTAACCATACCGTTGGTATTCTAGATGATATTAAAGGGACTATCAAAGAAACAACCATAGATACCGCAAATAATGGTTATTTCGGGAATACCTCTATAAATACTACACTTGGTATTGGAGATAATGTAAGGGTTACTAAAAAACAAACCACAATAGATTCTGCGAATAATGGATATATGTCGGGTGGTTTTAATAAATTAACACAGGGTAATGAAGAACAACGGGTAACCGTAAAAGAAACAACTCTCAATGGTTATACGGGTGCTGCTGGTTCTCAAGGATACGGTGGTAGTATGCGTAAGGATAATTATAATAATGCAGAAACTAATCCTAATAAGGAGATAATCGCACAAGGAAGGATGCCAACATTAAGTAATACGAAGGTAGTAAATGGTGGTGAACATGTGAATATGGAGATAAAGAAAATAGACGCCGATTATATGAATCAATCGGAAAATAAATTATCAAGAGTATATTCAACAAATATTGATAAGGAACAAATACAATTGACGACAATGAAAAATAAATTAGATGATGATGAATTAATGTCTGATAGAATTGATAAAGAATTATTAAATCCTTTTAAAAATAATCCTTATACTCAGTCATTATCATCGTTCGCTTATTAATATTTTAATATATTATCATTATTATGGAAAATGAAGATACCGAATACATAGAAGGGAATGGGGATGATTTCCTTCTATTTCTTTTTTCCACTGAACCCAGAGATATGAATAGCGTAAAATTAGAACTAGACCCCCCTAAGGATGGAATCAAATTAGGACTACATATTTTTCAAGAATTATTAATGGTTTTTACCATCGGACTAAAAAATCTATACGCTGATAAAGGTGAGTTAAATATATCTACAGTTAGTTTAGAAGATATAGAAAAATTAAATAAATATTTTAAAAGTTTTGGACATACATTAAACATTGAAACATTTACAGTCAGTGATTATTTGAGCAACATGAAACTTCCTAATTATTTTAAAGATAAACATTTGATAGAAGATAATACACTATTAAGGGATATTTATTATGAAACTTTTGTAAATAATTTTATATATAGAATTACCTTTGATTTTTTAAATTAAACATTTTTTTAAGTTATTTTCTTATTCTCTAAATTATATAAAAAGATATATTAATATAAATTATATTGATATATGGGAGGAGGAACACTACAATTAGTTATCCAAGGCGGTCAAGATATATATATTACTGGGAATCCCGAAACAAGTTTTTTTAAATCTGTTTATAGAAGACATACAAACTTTTCAATAGAATCTATTGAACAAGTTCTACTTGGTCAAATAAAAAATACTGAATTTACGCTTAATTATGTAATTAAAAAAGGAGGAGATCTTCTGAGTAAAATGCATTTTGAAATAGATTTACCTGAACAACAAATACAAAATAACGTTTCCAATCTTAATTATTGTCACTATAATAATACAACCGCATATACATTTTTAAAAGATATTTCAATATCAATTGGTGAAAAATTAATAGATCAACATGAAGGTAGATATTATGATATATTAAATGAATTAAGACATATAGATGGTGGTCTTGATTATTTAATAAACCGTAATACGAATGGTAATGAAACTATATATAAACCTAATTCTACTAAGATATTTATTCCACTTGATTTTTGGTTTTGTAAAGATATAAGTCAATCACTCCCCTTGATCGCATTACAATTCCATGATGTAAAATTAAAGGCGACCTTTAGAGGTATTAAAGGTATCATAAATTCAGAATATAATGGTAGCGACTTTAACGATAACTCAACGGATACAACTGTTAGTGGAAATGATATATTAAACCCTAAAAAAGCAACTATAAAATTATGGACGAATTATATTTATTTGGATATAGATGAAAGAAAAAGGTTTGCCCAAGAACATCATGAATACTTAATAGAACAAGTACAATTAGTGGAAAAGGAATATAAACAATACATTGATATTAGTCTTAATCATCCAGTTAAAACATTATACTGGGTAATTCAAAACAACACCGCAGTTAAAAGTAGAGATGATTACAAATTAATTGATAATATTAAAAATACATTTGGTCTTACAACAAATAGTGTTTTCCAAAACACGTGGAGACATAGTAATGATTACTTAAACTATAAGATACATGAACCCGTAAATTCATCCCATTTAAATGGGATAACTAAATATGAACATTTTAAAACGATGAAATTAACATTTAATGGTATTGATAGATTTAAACCGAGAGATTCTACATACTTCCGAACGATACAACCGTTGGAGAACGATTACACATTACCAACTAAAAATATTTACATGTATTCGTTCTGTTTACATCCCGAGGATCATCAACCAAGTGGTTCATGTAATTTTTCAAGAATAGATAATTTCTCAATAACATTTACAGGAGATCAATCATATAATGGATATAAAATTTACTTATACGCTAAAAATTATAATGTTTTGCGAATTATGGAAGGAATGGGTGGTCTTTTATATGCTAATTAATATTCTAATTAATATTCTAATTATTTTTACTTAAAAATCATTTATTTATTTATAAATAATATAAACAAATGTCAGATAAATTATCTCTTAAAGGATTTATTGATGCAGAACTTCATGAATTGTGGAAAGAATATATGTTTGATATAGATAGTAAAATATCATTTTCTAAAGATTTATATGAAAATGATATTATTACATCTGGACATGTAAAAGAAAATACCGAATTAGAAAACTTTACATATTATATTTTGGTTGATAATGAAGAATATTTAATAGTAAAACCGTATAATGGTGGTCCTTTATTTTCTGCTATAGAAAATATTAAAAATAATTATACTGAAGGAATAGATATTAATGCGATCGATAATAGTTTATTAACTTCTTCCGATTGGCGTATATGTGGTAGTAGGGTATTTTCATTTGATAATATAGAAACTAGTTGGTATGGAAAATATAGAGAATTCGGTTAGGAAACTACGCGTATGATATCATCCTGGACCAACCATGTGGAAGGGTTTTACCGGGTAGCGTCCATCTCCATAATATATCATTTGTTCCGGACGTCGGACAGTCAACTTTAATTACAACCAGTATTTTACTATCCCCTCTTACACCATCGTAACTGGAACCAATTCTAATATTAGATGGACCTGATTGGTTGTTGTAGTGGGTCCAAGTAGACCCCTTATCTCTACTTATATAAAATGATATACCAGAGGTTGAATGCCTTGACATTATAAAGCTCCCACCAGAGGAGGTGTTGTAACACGGGGTTCCACTAGAACCTCCATTTGCGTGCGGAGCAGCAGCACCAAAGGAGTCATGCCAAAAAAGGTCCCATGGACAACCAAGTACACCCGAAGCCCGACTTTTTGCCTCATTCAAAGCGTCTGTGACCTTGAAACTTTGTGGACCACCCCATATCGCTTTCCACCCCCTGTCGTCGGTGGAGGTAGACGTACGTCTCCAATGTTTATATAAAAAATAGGCACCACCCGAAGCTGAAATATTATTTTTTAAGTGGACTACTTGGGGGAAATAATTCCATGGAATCGTCTTATTGGAAGTTGGAGGGATGTAGTATGCCGGATCATCATCTTCATAGATCGGATTCTCACTATATAAAGTTTTTGCTAGGGAGGTAGATCCTCCGGGTGGTCCATACGCGGCGACTTGTGTCTTGCTCGTGCCCCAGTAGTCTGTATTCAAGAAGAGGTTGTTGCTGTAGGGCGGCGGCGCCGTGTAATTCCCGGTGAATGAATGTGGTCCGAAAGGTTGAGTGACCGCGGGCCAAAGCCAACATATCCCACATGCACCACATAGGTCAGTATTGTGGACTAAATAACCATTCACAAAATAATATGAAAATGAATAAACTGATAAACAGATTGCATCTACATTTCCTTTTACTCTTTTAATACTTTTTATTTCTTCATATTCAAATATATCCGTGAATAAGAAGTATCCTTTTCTCAAACTTTTAGAATATCCCCATGTTGTTTCTCCTTCAAAATCTTTAAAAAGTATAATTGTATCTAAAGATAATTTTAAGTTATTATTTACTACGAGATATTTATCAATATTTTCTTTCCATTTTTTTGAAACTTTAGCCTTTTTTTTCTCTATTATTGGATTTATTTGAGACCATCCAATCGCCTCTTTATTAACTGATTTCGGATTTAATCCATCAATTTGACATGTTAATACTATATTATCATCTAATTTAAGTTCTTTAACATCTATTTTATCACCATTTTCTAAAGTTATTAGACTATCTTCTAAAATACCCATTTATATTATATTATTTTATATTTTTAAGTTATATTATAATTTATTGTTTTTAGCAGCACATTCATCACATAATGAAGCATTATGGACTAAATAACTATCCGCAAAATAATTCATAGCAGAACTCGTTACTCTTAAATTATAGACAGTGACCTCTTCTTTTACCTTTTCTATTTTAGTAATTTCTTCGTATTCACCCTTATCGGTAAATACAATATCTCCCTTACGAATTTCTTTAGCACTCAACCATGTATATTCATCATCCATCTTAGTGAATATGAGGTGTTCGTGTGTAACATGTAAGTTATCATTTAATATTATATATCCGGGGGATTTATCTGACCATATATTCGTGACTTCTGATTCAGTGAATTCACCTGTATCATCTTCTGAAAACCATGATAATACATCTACAGATTTAGTGTATGGATCCATATCATCTAGTTTATATGATAACAATGTATCTCCCTTTTTGAGTTTTTCAATATTGATCTTTATATTATTTGATAGTGTTATCTTTGTTCCAGGTAAGAAACAAACTTGGGAAAATGAATATAATTTTAGTTCTTCATTTGCTTCTACAACTGGAACCAGTGGCGTCGAAGAGGAAGAATTTTCTACATTTACCAAGTTTCCGGATGAGGCGTTAATCGCCATGAGTTTGTAACCGCTAGCACTGGCATTAGTTTGCATTACAGTAGTATTCATACCAGTAGTATCACCTACATACATCCCCCCTCCAACATTTAGAGTTCCGGTAGAGACTCCCGTAGTTTTTTTCACCGTTAATTCGGCGTTAACACTGAGTGTGTGGTTGGTCGCGGATGACTGATTCCCATAAATAAGAGAATCAGCGCCTCGTCTAGCTGTTCCAGAACAATCAATCAGTAAATGATTACCGTCATCCCTATTTGTACTAAAACCAGTAAAGCAACCTATACATATGTTCTTATCTCCAGAAATACCCTGTCCGGACTCCGAACCAACCGATATATTATACTGGTTGCCGGTGGCATTCGAGGCCGTGGCTTGCGCTTGGTTGAAAGACCCACTCTTATATCCTATAAATGTATTATAACTTGAGTGGGACTCCACCGACGACCCGGCTTGGCCACCTATTACAGTTGAGCCGCTGCCTCGTCCGAGTGCAACATTTCCTATTATAATTGTATCATTATAGGATGTCCCCGCACGTAATCCCCCCTGGTTCGAACCGGTGCCGTTCCAGTCCTCTATATGATTAGAAATAACTAAATTTGTGTCAAGACCGGTGGAAACGTGACCAGGTGAGAACATCCTCCAATAATGATTATTCCCGCTGTTCCCGTTGTTTGCTTTTCCGTTTCCAGCGAAAATAATTTGCCCGAACGAGCCGCCAGTGCTTCCGACGTCCACGAAACCATCAGCGGTGAAGGTTTCCCCTTTTGTATGTGCTGTCCAAGAAAGATTACCACTTCCATCAGTTTTCAAGACATCATTTGCACTACCGCCCGTATCAGGTAATGTTAATGTATATGTTGCTCCTAGTTCGGCAGCAGGTCGCAAAGCAATATACCTGGGGTTGCCGGCACCCGGTGCCGGACGCCCATCTCCCGATACATTATACTTATCATATAAACGAAGTGTTCCGCCTTCAGCAGTTTTTTTCGTGTGTTGAATTTGGACATAGGCGTTAAAATCTAAGAAGTTCTGGGAGTTATCGTTCTGCTGACCATAAATAAGAGAACTTTCCCCCTGGGGCTGAGGCGTGCCAGCGGCCGGAGAAGACGCGTCAATATATACCCTGTTGGACTGCGTCGTGAGCGCGTTAGGACCTGCTGACCTCCCCAAACATAAATTACCGTTACTCGCAGCATTTAGATATTGCCCTGCGTTCCTGCCCATCAACACATTATTCACGCCGCTGACTATGTTCTCCGCGACCTTGTATCCCACCATTGTGTTGTCTTTGCCGCCCGCGAGGGCGGGACCACACTCTGCTCCTATTAAGGTGTTCTGCGCTCCGCCAGTAAGCACTCGTCCTGCGCCGCCGCCAATGAGGCATGAATTCCCCGAGCTGGTCAAATTCATGCCAGCTTCGCTTCCCATAATAGTGTTTTTGCCACCCGTCGCTGTATTGATTTTGGCGATATCCTTGCCCATAAATGTATTATTTTTGCATCCCGTATTTTCAGGCAGTCCAGCATCAGCAGTAACTATCTGAATATTTGTGTCTTTGTTGTCCCCTGTCTGTCCCCCCGATGGTGAATTTATCTGCCAGAAGTGACCCTGGGAATCCCCTTCAGACTGATACTCCCCTGCTAAGTTAATACCGTGTGTACCCTTTACTGTTAAAGTAGTTCCA
>MDSY01135870.1_pt1 | contig 11391 bp, 9 predicted proteins | sample 811131 | NCBI WGS metagenome assembly MDSY01 (sample SAMN05326643, study PRJNA326480) | marine metagenome | isolation source: seawater | place: Atlantic Ocean: South West | collected 2010
CCTATGATTTTCTCATGGCCAGAAAAAATAAAAGCCGGTTCAACCTCCAACGAAAGAATTTCTAATATTGACTTTTACCCTACCATTAAAAAAATAATTGGATACAACGAGACAATTGATTTAGACGGAGAAAATCTGACACCAATTTTCAATTCCAAAGCTCTTAAAAAAAGAGAATTATATTTTCACTTCCCAATTTATCTGGAACCATATAATGTTCATTTAGACAGTGGTTCAGATCCATTATTTAGAACAAGACCTGGGTCTGTTATAATAAAAGATAATTGGAAACTACACCACTACTATGAAGATAATAATTTTGAATTATATAATTTAGAAAATGATATTTCAGAATCTAAAAATCTTATTGATATTAATAAGGAAAAAAAAGCTGAACTCTTAAACAATCTAGATAATTGGTTAAAGAAAAACAATGCTCCAATTCCAAACAAACTCAATCCTTTTTATAACCAGAAACATGTAGATAGTTTAATGATTTTAATTAATAAAAATAAGATTTCTGGCAAAGTAAATAAAAACGAGACGAGCTAATATTAAAAGATTACTAGTTAAATCGATCTGGGTTCAATTTGTTATATTGCTTTTGGGCCATTAGTCCTAAGAAAATTGGATCTTTTAAAGTTTTTAACCATTTCTTGTGTTCATTAACCAGCTTATTGTAAACGTCTATTTCTTCATTTTTTACATTATTTTTTTCAGAAATATCATTTTTTAAATCATAAAGAGCAACTGCTTCTTTGTTTTTAATAAACTTGAACTTTTGGCTTCTCACAGCAGATGCTTCAACTCTTAAATTAGGATCATTTTGCATTAAATTATTTCTCCAAAAAAGATGCTTGTGAGGAGCATGTGTCTTTTCCCCAGTTAAAAAAGGAATTAAATTTACTCCATGTAACTCATTTTTTGAACTTATTTCGGGTGAAGTTAAAGCTTTTGAAGTTGCAAAAATATCAAGAGAGATTACAGGATTATTATAAATTTGACCACCTTTTATTTTTTCAGGCCATTGCATAACAAAAGGCACTCTAATTCCTCCCTCAAACAAATTTCCTTTCTTTCCCCTTAATTCGCCATTGTCAGAATCTCCTCTTAATCTTCCCCCATTGTCAGATAAGAAATATATTATGGTATTATCATAAATCCCTTTTTCTTTTAATTTAGAAATAATATCTCCAACTCCATCGTCAACAGCACTAACCATTGCCGCGTAAGTTTTTCTATTTTTTTCTTTGATGTGATCATACCTTTGTAAATATTTTTCTGTTGCTTGTAAGGGACCATGTGGAGCATTGTAAGCCAAGTAAATAAAGAAAGGATTGTTTGAATTTCTTTCAATAAAATCTACACTTTCTCTGGAAAGTGCGTCAGTTAAATATTCTTTTTCTTCAATTCGTTTTTCATTTTTAAGTAGCTTAGTTCTGTAGGAAGCCGCTTGACTAGTAACCTTAGTTTCATCTTCTAAATCCCATTCGTGTGGAAAATAACGATGACCACCAGTCAAAAATCCAAAAAACTCATCAAAACCTCTTTTTAGTGGTCTTAAAGTTTCATGAGCCCCTAAATGCCATTTGCCGACTGCAAAAGTTTTGTAATTAGAAAGTTTTAACATATCGGCAATAGTTTGTTCCGATAAAGGAAGTCCCATATTTGGATCTTTTGGTGCAAATAAAGGATTTTTACCAAATCCAAAAGTGTCTTGGTATCTTCCTGTTATTAACCCTGCTCTACTTGGTCCGCATACCGGATAAGACACGTAGCCTTCTTTAAAGACAACGCCATTAGTAGCTATCTGATCTAAATGGGGTGTCATTATATCTTTTGATCCATTAAAACCCACATCAGCATAACCCAAATCATCGGCTAAAATAAGAATGATATTTGGAGATTTTTCCTTGATATTTTGGTCATCAATTATTGAAATACTAAGAAGGATGAATAAAAAAAATATTGATTTTTGGAACATTGTTTTTAATTTATTTTTTTTTAATATAGTTATTAATACAATTAAATAATAATTTCAACATAAATATGAATGTTTTAACCTTATTTATAAGCTAATAAACCTAAAAAATAGAACCTTGAATTATTATATTTATATTATGAAAAACATAACACTCCTTAATATATCCTTTTTAATTATTTTATTAATTTTTACTGGATGTTCAAATATCGAAAAAAAGAAAAGTCAAGATAAACCAAATATAGTTTTGATTTATTTAGATGACTTAGGATATGGTGATGTTAGTGCTTACAACAATGGGACACTAGAAACTCCCAATATGGATAAATTAGCAAATGAAGGAATTAAATTTACTAATGGCTATGCCTCATCCGCTACATGTAGTCCTAGCCGATATGCTCTTTTAACAGGCACCTACCCATGGAGAAATTCAGAAGCAAAAATAATTACAGGAGGTTCCTTAATTATCGATACTACAGAAGTAACCATACCTAAGTTATTAAAGAAAAACGGGTACGAAACTGGAATAGTTGGTAAATGGCATTTAGGATTAGGATCAGGAAAAATAGACTACAATACAACAATATCTCCTGGACCTAATCAAGTAGGATTTGATTATTCTCATATAATGGCTGATACACAAGACCGTGTTCCAGCAGTTTATATTGAAAATGGTAATGTTGTTAATTTAGACCCCAACGATCCCATCGAGGTTAATTTTTCAATGAAAAAAGAAAGAAAAAACTATGGTCTACCAACTGGGTTAAAAAATCCTGAGTTAACCACAATGAAGTGGCATCATGGACATAATGGCTCTATTATTAATGGTGTTCCAAGAATAGGATTTATGAAGGGAGGAGAAAAAGCCAGATGGAGTGATATAGACATGGCAGATTATTTTTTAAATAAAGCAAAAGAATATATCCAAAAAAAGAAAGATGAACCATTCTTCCTTTATTATTCTCTTCAACAACCTCACGTTCCAAGAACACCACATCCAAGATTTGAAGGAGCTTCAGGAATGGGACCAAGAGGTGATGTAATCGTCGAAGCTGATTGGTGTATTGGTGAACTATATAAAACACTAGAAGCTGAGGGTTTATTAGAAAATACCCTTATTATTTTGTCAAGCGATAATGGACCTGTGTTAAATGATGGTTATTATGATGATGCTGTTGAAAAACTTGGAGATCATACTCCCGCTGGAATTCTCAGAGGAGGTAAATACAGTTTGTTTGAAGCTGGCACAAAAGTTCCATTTATGGCCTATTGGAAAGGAAAAATCGTTCCTAATGTATCCAACAAAATAATATCTCAATTAGATTTACTTAATTCCATTTCTACTATTGTAGGTAGTGATTATCAATCTTCTGACGGTAAGGATTTATCAGAACTAATTTTAAACAACGAAGGAGACGGAAGAAAAGAACTTATTTTAGAAGCAACTACAAGAACTGCTTACAGAAATGGTGACTGGACAATGATTCCTCCGTACAATGGTCCTGCAAAAAATGAAAATGTAAATATCGAGTATGGTAATTCTTTAGAATTTCAACTTTACAATCTTAAAAATGATCCCTCACAACAAAATAACCTTGCCTTGAAAGAGCCTGAAAAACTCAAAGAAATGTTGTCAGATTTTGTGAAAATTAGAGGAAAAAATTTTTCAAACATTGAAAATCTGATTTTAGAATAGTCAACTATCTTAATCTTTTTTTGTTAATCCATTGATTAAATAAACTTATATTTATTTAAAATATATAATGATTAAAAAATCCAAAATAATAGTAACCGGTGGGCTTGGTTTTATTGGAAGTCATACAGTTGCAGAATTACACGCTCAAGGATTTGAAGTTATTATAGTAGATGACTTGTCTAACTCGTCCATTAATGTTTTGAATGGTTTAGAAAACATTACCAAAACAAAGTTGATTTTTGAAAAAATGGATTTAAAAAATAAATCCCTTGTCAAAAAATTATTTACAAAATACCATGATATTTCAGGTGTCATTCATTTTGCTGCTTCTAAGGCAGTGGGAGAAAGTGTTATAGATCCTTTGAAATATTACGAAAATAATTTAATAACATTAATCAATTTATTAAAAGAAATAAATAGTTTAAAAACTAAAATTAGTTTCATTTTTAGTTCCTCTTGCACTGTTTATGGTCAGGCAAAAAAACTACCAATTAAAGAAGACGAAAAAATAAAACTGGCGGAATCCCCTTACGGAAATACTAAACAAATCTGCGAAGAAATAATTCAAGATACTTGCAAAACATCAAAAAATTTAAAAGCAATTTCTTTAAGATATTTCAATCCAATTGGGGCTCATCCATCTAATGAAATTGGAGAACTTCCAATTGGAAAACCTCAAAATCTAGTGCCTTTCATTACACAAACAGCTATTGGAAAACATAAAGAGTTAACTGTTTTTGGAAAAGATTATCCTACAATTGATGGAACATGCGTAAGAGATTATATTCATGTTGTTGATTTAGCAAAAGCTCATATAAAATCTTTAAACAGATTATTAGATAATAAAAATAGTTCTAATTATGATGTGTTTAATATAGGAACTGGGAAAGGAAGCTCGGTTTTGGAAGTAATTACTAGTTTTGAAAAGGTTTCTAATATTAAACTAAACTATAAAATTGGTCCAAGAAGGAATGGTGATATTACTGAGGCTTATGCAGATACCCAAAAGGCCAATAACGTTCTTGATTGGAAAAGCGAATTAAGTCTGGACCAAGCAATTCTATCTGCGTGGCATTGGGAAAAAAAAATACAAAATATTTAAAATGAACAAAATAATTGTAGAGTCACCTGGTAGAATAAACTTAATTGGTGAACATGTCGATTATAATGGTGGTTCAGTACTTCCTGCTGCAATTGATAAAAAAATAATTATTGAATTTAATTCTATTGAAGGAAATGAGTGTTCAATTGAATCTGTAACAGTAGGTAAATCCTTTAAACTAAATCTCGAAAAAATATCAAAAAGTACGATTCAGTGGGAGAATTATATAATAGGAGTATTACACAACCTAATTGTTTTGAAAAAGAGAAAAATTGGAGCGTTTAATTGTAAAATAACAAGTGACCTACCAATTGGCGCGGGGATTAGTTCCTCATCATCACTAATTTGTGGCTTAATAAGTGGTTTAAATTATTTGAACAACTTAAAATTAGGTTCAGATGAAATAGTTGACATGGTCTCTAGTGTGGAACATAATTTTATCGGTCTAATGGGTGGCATAATGGATCAATTCACTATAGTTAACGGAAAAAAAAATAATTTAATTTTATTGAATTGTCAAAATAGAAAATTTGAATACATAAGTTCAAATTTCAACCCATATAAAATTATCTTAATTAATACCAATGTAGAGCATAATTTGGCTAATTCCTCATACAATCAAAGAGTAAAAGAATGTGAAGAGGCCTTAGGAATAATTAATAAAAATAAAAACAACTACAAATATCTTGTTGATGTAGAACTTAATATTTTAAACAAGTTCAAAGACTCAATGAATAGAAAAGTGTACAATAGAGCAAAATTTGTAATTGAAGAAAATAAAAGAACACACGATTCTTCAGTTGAAATAAGTAAATCAAATATTAAAGAATTTGGAAAATTAATGTATCAATCTCATAAAGGATTAAGAAAACTTTATGAAGTTAGCTGTGAAGAATTAGATTTTCTTGTTGACTTTTCAAAAAGCAAGAAAGAAGTTATAGGGTCTAGAATGATGGGTGGAGGATTTGGTGGTTGTACAATAAATTTAATTAGAGATGATTATGTTGATGATTTTATTTCATCCGTTTCAAAAGCTTATTTAAAAAAATTCAATATTGAACCAAGTCCACTTTTTGTAAATATTGGTGATGGTGTAACTATTAAAACAACTTAATGACTTTTAAAAATAGTTCTCACAGAAGAAAAAACATATTAACAGGTGAATGGGTTTTAGTTTCTCCACATAGAACTAAAAGACCATGGCAAGGAATGCAAGAGCTAGCAAAAGAATTAAAAACCCTTAAATATGATCCTAACTGTTATTTATGCCCAGGAAATACCAGAGCAAATAATGAGATAAATCCCGACTACAAGAATACCTATAGTTTTATCAACGATTTTTCAGCAATATTAGACATTAAAACAGAATACTATAATGATAATCTTTTAGAAGCTCACACAGAATCAGGAATTTGTAAGGTGCTTTGCTACTCTCCCAACCATTCTTTAACGATGCCACAAATGGATGAAAGTGAAATAGTCTCAATAATTAAATTATGGCAAAAAGAATATAAAGATTTAGGATCTTTAAAAAGTATAAATAATATTCAAATTTTTGAAAATAAAGGAGAATCTATGGGATGTTCCAATCCCCACCCTCACGGACAAATTTGGGCACAAAAATCAATTCCTACAGATATATTAAAAAAACAAAATAATTTAAAAAAGTTTTATAAGAATAACAATCAAAGTATGTTGTTGACTTACATAAAAAAAGAGTTGGAATTAAAAGAAAGAATTATTTTTGAAAATGAATCATTTGTAGCGCTTGTTCCATTTTGGGCAGTTTGGCCTTATGAATCAATGATTATTACTAAAAATCATCGTAAATCTATTTTAGAGCTTAACGAAAAGGAAGTAACTGATTATGCCAATATTTTAAAAATACTGACCACCAAATACGATAATCTTTTTCAAACATCTTTCCCGTATTCAACAGGAATTCATCAAGCACCAACAAATAATGAGCAAAATAAAGAGTGGCATATGCATATGTCTTTTTATCCTCCTCTACTAAGATCTGCAAGTATAAAAAAATTCATGGTTGGCTATGAAATGTTTGGTGAACCTCAACGTGACATCACACCTGAACAAGCAGCAGAAAGCTTAAGAAATTGTTCTAACACCCACTTTTCAAAAGTTAAGTAGCTATATGAACTGATCTTGTTTCTCTTATAACAGTTACTTTTACCTGACCTGGATAAGTCATGTCTGTTTGTATTTTTTGTGAAATTTGAAATGACAACTTAGCAGCCTGATCATCTGAAACTTTTTCACTTTCCACCATTACTCTTAGTTCACGTCCAGCTTGAATAGCATATGCTTTATTTACCCCTTTAAAATCATAAGCTACATCTTCCATCTCTTTTAATCTCTGAATATAACTGTCTAAAACTTGTCGTCTAGCACCAGGTCTAGCTCCTGAAATTGCATCACAAACTTGAACTATTGGTGATATTAAATTATTCATTTCAATTTCATCATGGTGAGCCCCAATAGCATTACATACATCTGGCTTTTCACCATATTTTTCAGCCCATTGCATTCCTAGTAAAGCATGAGGGGTTTCTATATCTTCTTCTGGAACTTTACCAATATCATGTAATAAGCCAGCTCTTTTTGCTAGTTTAGGATTTAAACCGAGTTCAGATGACATAATTCCACAAAGTTTAGCGACTTCTCTTGAATGTTGTAAAAGATTTTGTCCATATGATGATCTATATTTCATTCTTCCTACAGCTTTAATAAGAGCTGGATTTAATCCATGTATTCCAAGATCAATTACCGTTCTTTTACCAACTTCAATAATTTCATTTTCTATTTCTTTGGATGTTTTCTTAACAACTTCCTCAATTCTAGCAGGATGAATTCTTCCATCAGTAACAAGTTTATGCAAGGATAACCTTGCTATCTCTCTTCTAACTGAGTCAAAACATGATAATATTATTGCCTCAGGTGTATCATCAACAATAATTTCCACACCAGTAGCAGCTTCAATTGCTCTAATATTCCTTCCCTCCCTACCAATTATCTTACCCTTCAAGTCATCAGATTCAATATTAAAAACAGAAACACAATTATCAATAGCTTCTTCAGTTCCAACTCTTTGTATTGTATTAATAATGATTTTTTTAGCATCCTGTCGAGCAGATAACTTAGCTTCTTCTATTATATTTTGAGTTAATTCTAAAGCTTCTGTTTTGGTTTCTTCTGTTAATGTTTTTAACAGTTCTTTTTTCGCATCAGATGCAGATAATGAAGATATTGCTTCAAGTTTATCTATTTGCTCTTTATGCATTTTTTCAACTTGATTACTTTTCTTTTCAAATAATTCAATTTTTTTATCTAATGAATTGATTTTATCTGTAACACTTTGGTTATTTTTTTTATTTGAGGCAAGTTCATTTGAAATTTGAGATTCTTTATCTTTTATTCTTTTCTGTAACTCCGCTAACCCCTTTTCTTTATTTAAAATATGTTTTTCATGTTCGGATTTTAATTCTAAAAACCTTTCTTTAGCTTGAAATATTTTATCTTTTTTTAAATTCTCACCTTCAATTTCAGATGATTTAATAACTCTTTGAGCTTCTAATTTAGCGTTACTGAGTGCTTTAGAAATAGATGATTTTTCTAAGATTTTAGAAATTATAAAACCAATTAAAATTCCAGCTAATGTTATAATTATATTTGTTAGTGTGAAGATTCCTGTTGTCATAGTTTATTGTTTAAAAAAATGCCTGCACCATGAATGTTTGTATAAACTCTTGTCAGTACAAGATTAGGGCTAACACACTGATCAAGGGTCCTTTAAAAGGCATGCTTTAGCAGTATTGACTCACCCTTTATAAAAAATTCGCGTTGAGTTTATCAAAAAATTTGATGCAGGCAGTAAATTAATTATTTAAATGAACGTATTATAAGTCAATAATTTGCTGAACAGATTCGTTTAAATCCTCCAACCTTTTACTAACCTCTTTATTAACTTTAGCTTCAGAAATATTTTCTTGTTCAGATTGAGTAGCGAGTTGTAAAGCACACATTGCTAGAGCATCTTGCTTGTCTTTTACAGCATATTTTTCTTCAAAATGTTTAATCATAATATCAATTTTTTTGGATGCTGTTCTAAAACCTTCTTCTTGGTCTGCTTGAGCAGTTAGAGGATAGACTCTATTAGCAATTTTTAATTTAATTTTTTGCATCTAATTTATTATGAACTTAAATTCATTATACACCTATCCAATTCTTTAATCATGTTATTAATCTTCAACTTAGTTAATGATTTATCATTACTTCCTAAGAAAGTATTAGCCATTTTTAACGATTGATATTTTTCCTTCCATTGCTTTAAATCGTTAGCTTGTTTTAATAACAATTGATCTTTAGAATTTAAAACATTATTAATATTTAAATTTTCATTTTTTAATTCTATTATTAATAATTTTAATTTCTTAATATTTGATTCTAATAAAACAAGATTCTGAATCGATTTTGACATTAAAATAATACTATCTTAATCAAATTTAGTGTTAGTTAAATTGATAAACAAGTATGGTTATAATTTTAAATATATTAATTTTATGAATTAATGTATTTAATGAAAATTTTTAGATTTTTTATACTATTTACCATTATTAACTTTGGGTCATTGGCTGTAGGCAGTTTTCTAATGAGTGATGGAGCTAGTTCTCTTTGGTATAAAAACCTAAATAGAGCATTTTGGGAACCCCCTGGTTGGGTTTTTGGATTTGCTTGGACTGTTGTCATGACATGCTTTTCTATCTATTTGGCTTTACTGTTTAATATTAAACAAAAAACAATTATTATATCTTTTAAATCAGGTCTTGTAAAACTTTATATAATTCATTTAATTTTAAATATTTCATGGAATTATCTATTTTTTAATAAACATATGATTGAAATTGCTTTATTAGATATTATTCTTTTAACTATATTAATATTCTATTTTTTGTTTAAATACTTCCCAATAATTAAATTTAAAAGTGCTCTTATTATTCCCTATTGTATGTGGTTACTTATTGCAACTTCATTAAATTTATATATTGTAATTCATAATTAATGAGAATATTTTTTACCATTATATTAATCATCCCATGTATAATAAATTCGCAAACTAAGTTTCCACAAAATTATTTTTCAAATCCTGTTGAAATTCCTATAATATTAAGTGGAAATTTTGGAGAATCAAGATCAAATCACTTTCATTCTGGGCTAGACATAAAAACACAATCCAAAGAAGGGCTGAATATTATAAATTCAGCAGAAGGTTATGTAAGTAGAATTAAGATATCACACGGAGGTTTTGGAAAAGCGCTTTACATAAATCACCTAAATAACTTCACCACAGTTTATGCACACCTGAGGGGATTTAATAAAAAAATTGAAAATTATATAAGGAAAATTCAATATAAGAACCAGTCTTATGAGATAGATATTTATTTAAATAAAAATAATATTAAAGTTTCTAAAAATGAGATAATTGCATATTCAGGAAATACTGGTAGTTCTTCAGGACCTCATCTTCATTATGAAATTAGAAAAACATCAAATCAAAAACCATTTAACCCACTTTTATTTGGAATGGAGGTAAAAGATTCTAAAAGACCTGAAATTGGAGGATTGTATTTGTATGATGATATTGAAAAGAAGGTTGACCCTATTAAATTAGAACTAATAAAAATTAACGATAGCGTATTTAATACTAATGAAATAAACATAAAAGATTCTGCTGGTTTTGGAATAAATGTTTTTGACAAACAAGATTTTGCAAATAATAAAAATGGAGTATATAAAATTTCAACTTTTTATAATAATGAACTAATTAATTCGATAAATTTTGATGGTTTTCTTTTTGAAGAATCAATTCTAATTAATACACTTATTGATTATAAACATTATGTGAATAATAAAAAAAGAATTATAAAATTGTTTAAGAGCCAAGGCAATTCCTTAAGTTTTTATAAAAACAATAGCAATGGATTAATTAATAAAATGAGGGATTATTCTGAATTCAAAATTCAAATTAGTGATATAAAAAAAAATAATATTTATGTAATAATTCCTATTAACAGTAAAAAAAATATAATAAAAAACAAAGTTGATAAAAAATCAAAAATAGTTTATAATAAAAGAGTTAGTAATAGTTTAGAGTATAATATAAATATTGAAAAACATAAGATAAATATCCCAAAAAATACTTTTTTGAAAGATATAGATTTATTTATAAATGGATCCGATGATACCTTAAAAATCATCAATTCGAATATACCAGTATTTAAAAATATCAAAATAACATTTCCAAATTTAAATGATAAAAAAGGAAATTATTTAGCAAATTTTGATCAAAAGAAAAATGAATATTTCATTACATCTAAATTAAATTCCAAAAATAATTTTGAAGCAAAAACAAAAAAATTAGGTACTTTTTTTATAAAAAATGATTCTATTGCTCCAAGCATAAAAAGTTTGAGTTTTAAAAAAGGAGATTGGATTTCCAATAAAAATTATATAAAATTTAAAATATTAGATAAAGAGTCTGGTATTAAGACATACAAAGGAACCATAAACGGAAAGTGGGTATTATTTGAATACGAA
>MDSY01061690.1_pt1 | contig 11390 bp, 9 predicted proteins | sample 811131 | NCBI WGS metagenome assembly MDSY01 (sample SAMN05326643, study PRJNA326480) | marine metagenome | isolation source: seawater | place: Atlantic Ocean: South West | collected 2010
AACACCAGCACCGTTAGCGGCGTTAGTGGCAAACCACTCTTTGCTGCCAGCAGTTGGTCCAACGCCAGCGGCGCCTTCACCGTCAAGTCTCCAAGTACCTGCCAGTGGAGAAGGCTGCTGTTTAGCCAGATCAAAGGTCCAGAAAACCCCATCACCTGCTTCAACTACAACCGATAAGAAATCACCATCAAAGGTCAGTACTGTGTAAGTAATCGAGTCAGGCGCTTCAGACGATGAACCCAGCTCAGAACCGTTGACTACCTTGGCCAGACCCAGGTGCGCGCCTTGACCGTTTAAGGTAAGGGTACCTGCAGATTCATCATAGGCATAAGATGCAGAGATGCTGCCGTCGTGCGGTGCAACCGGTGCGCCACAACCATCAGCGTCGGCACCCTGCCAACCTTCAACCCAAGTGGCATCGCCCATTTGGTTAGAGAAGGAACCATCGTCACCAAACACAAACGCGTCATCAAACAGGCAAGGACGGCCTTCAACACCAGCACCGTTAGCGGCGTTAGTGGCAAACCACTCTTTGCTGCCAGCAGTTGGTCCAACGCCCGCGGCGCCTTCACCAGCAAGCGTCCAAGAACCGGTCAGGGTAATTGGCTCTGGCTCAACACAACCCTCTGTACAGTACTCAACAGCACTGCCATCGGTAGTTACAGTGCCATCAACACCCTCGACACCACTGATGTCCGTGTAAGAGATAGTGAAGGTAACCTCACCATCCATATCCAGTTCAGTCATCTCGCGAACAGCGGTCCAGTCGCCAATTTTGCCTGAAACATCTGCGGCAAAACCGCCGATAGTAACTTCAGGCTGCATCAGGCCTTCGCTGGCTTCAAAAGATACGGAGATAGAATCGCCCAATTTGGCCGTTCCGTCTTCAGAGGCATTTCGAGTCTTAGACTGCTTGATAGAAACATTCAGCAGAGTAGGTGCAACGCCGTCAGGACCTGGATCAGCAGGGGCATTGTCAGTGACAGCCTTTCCGCCGCCACCACAAGCCGTAAGAATTAAAGAAAGAGACAGCGCGAAGATCGCACCGAAATGATTTGATTGTCGCAATCCACTAATCCGACTGAGACTGCTTAAAAGCGATCGATATTGCATACTTCCCCCTGAATAACTTCTTTTTATAATTCTTGGAACCTGATACGGCTACTACAGAATTTCGAATCGTAATTCTCTGCGCCCTGCCCTTCAACCTCCAGCTTTAAACGGCGAAGGGGGATTTTTATGCGGTGAAGCGGCGATTGTTCTATGAGAAGCGAGGGATGAAGAAGTTTTGCGAGGTTTTAAGCGGTTTTGCTGGGAATATTAATCAACTTTTTTAGCACCGAGGCACTGGGGAGACTCTGGTGCCTGGCCCTGACTTTTAGCCCATTCATCTGGACTGAAGCTGTGCAGTGCCAATGCATGTATAGGCCCGGCCAGCTCTTCAGCCAGTACGGCATAGATAGCCTGATGACGCTGCACCTGACGCTTGCCGACAAACTGATCGGTGACCAAGACCACTTTAAAATGCGTCTCAGAGCCTGCAGGCACAGAGTGCATATAGCTCTCATTAGTCACCTGCAAAACAGCAGCTTTAAACTCACCGGCAAGCTTATCGGTAACAATTTTTTCCACAGGACCCATGGGCTTACATACCGCCCACAAGGTTAATCATTACGCCAGCAGCCACCGCCGAACCAATCACGCCGGCGACATTGGGGCCCATAGCGTGCATCAGCAGGAAGTTTTGCGGATTGGCATCCAGACCCACTTTGTTGGCAACTCTCGCAGCCATGGGCACTGCTGAAACACCAGCGGCACCAATCAACGGGTTCACCTTGTGCTGGGCAAAAAGATTCATCAACTTGGCCATTAGTACACCAGTGGCAGTGCCTATACAAAAGGCTACCGCACCTAGGGCGAGAATACCCATGGTTTCCGGGTTGAGAAACTTATCGGCACTCATTTTTGAGCCCACACCCAGACCCAGGAAGATGGTGACAACATTGATCAATGCATTTTGCGCAGTATCGCTAAGACGGTTAACCACGCCGCATTCGCGCATCAGATTACCAAAGCAGAACATACCCAACAATGGAGCAGCATCTGGCAGTAACATGGCTACCAGCACCAACAGCGCCAGCGGGAAGACAATGCGTTCGGCTTTGGTCACCGGGCGCAGCTGGACCATTTTAATCTGACGTTCCTCTGGGGTTGTCAGTGCGCGCATAATTGGCGGCTGAATAATGGGTACCAGCGCCATATAAGAGTAAGCCGCCACGGCAATAGGCCCAAGCAGATCCGGCGCCAGCTTGCTGGTAACAAAGATCGCCGTGGGACCATCTGCACCACCGATAATACCGATGGATGCCGCCTCCTGAATAGTGAAGTCGAAAATACCAAAATGGCTTAAACCAACCGCGCCAACCACGGTAGTAAAGATACCCACCTGTGCCGCAGCACCTAATAACAGGGTTTTTGGATTAGCTAGCAGTGGACCGAAATCGGTCATAGCACCGACGCCCATAAAGATCACTAGAGGAAACAGTCCGGTCTCAATACCCGCGTGATAAATGTAGTAGAGCAAGCCACCGGGGCTCTCCATATGACCTAAGGCATCATAGACTGGCGCGGCATCAAAACCGGCACCGGGAACATTCGCCAAAATAGTACCGAAACCAATTGGCACTAGTAGCAGTGGTTCAAAACCCTTGCTGATGGCTAGAAACAGCAGTCCCAAACCGACCAACATCATCACCAACTGGCCTGCTTGAATCTGTGCAAGGCCGGAACTGGCCCATAAATTGAGTAGATTATCCATTTTTTTAAATGACTCCTTAAGCCAGGGTTAGCAGAGTATCGCCGACAGTTACGCTGTCGCCACTCTTTGCTCTGACCTCAACGATTTGACCGGCTTTTGGCGCGCTGACCGATGTTTCCATCTTCATTGCCTCAAGGATCACGATGCTCTCCCCTTCGATAACCTGCTGTCCGGGCTGAACCAATACCTTGACCACAGTTCCCGCCAGTGGTGCTGAAACTGGATCGCCACCGGTTGCTGGCACTGGGCCGCCCGCGGCTACCGCAGCGGATCCCGCCCCAGCAATCGCCGTCACATCACCGCCATCGCTAACCGCAACAGTGTAGGAGACACCCTCCACTTCAACGGTGTAAATCTCTTCGCCCGCGTCATTGGTCTGAACCGCGGTTTTGGCCTTGCCGGTGGGAACAGGCTCAAAGGCATCTGGGTTATCTTTGTTCTGTAAAAACTTCAGTCCAACCTGTGGAAAAAGCGCATAGGTCAGCACATCATCAATCTGCCCTTCCCCTGCACTAAGCTGAAAACCATGCTCTGCGGATAGCCCTTCAAGCTCCACGGTCAAGGCTTCGAGTTCCGGTTCAATGTTGTCTGCGGGACGGCAGGTAATCGCCTCTTCACCATCATCTAACACTCGCGCCTGCAACTCGGCATTCATCGGCGCTGGTGTGGCGCCATACTCGCCGCGCAAGACGCCGGAAGTCTCTTTCGAAATTGACTTATAACGCTCGCCGGTCAGGACATTTAATACCGCCTGAGTGCCGACAATCTGTGAGGTGGGTGTGACCAATGGAATAAAACCAAGGTCTTCGCGCACTCGAGGAATTTCAGCTAACACTTCATCGATACGGTCTTCCGCACCCTGTTGACGCAGCTGACCTTCCATATTAGTGAGCATGCCACCAGGCACCTGAGCGACTAAAATACGCGAATCAACTCCGCGCATTGAGCCTTCAAATTCAGAATATTTTTTACGCACTTCTCTAAAGTAAGCCGCAATTTCTTCAAGCTTGACGATATCCAGGCCCGAGTCGCGCTCAGTGCCTTTAAAGATAGACACCACAGATTCCGTCGCCGAGTGACCGTAGGTCATAGACATGGAAGAGATCGCGGTGTCTACACGGTCAATACCTGCTTCAACACATTTCATAATGGTGCTGGTAGAGAGGCCGGTTGTGGCGTGAGCATGCAACTGAAGCGGGATAGAAACCGCTTGTTTAAGCTTGCTGACCAGTTCAAAACCCGCGTAGGGAGTGAGCAGACCCGCCATATCTTTAATACAGATTGAATGTGCGCCGGCATCTTCAAGCTGACGACCCATATCCACCCAGCGATCAATTGTGTGCACTGGGCTGACTGTGTAAGAGATAGTACCCTGAGCGTGTTTACCCACCTGAACCACTGCACGCAGAGCCGTTTCAAGATTGCGCATATCGTTCATGGCATCGAACACACGAAATACGTCGATACCGTTTATCGCTGCGCGTTCAACAAATTTTTCAACCACATCATCAGCATAGTGACGGTAACCGAGAATATTCTGACCGCGAAAAAGCATCTGCTGCGGCGTGTTGGGCATTGCCTTCTTAATCTCGCGAATACGGTCCCAGGGATCCTCACCCAAAAAACGGATACAGGAGTCAAATGTGGCTCCACCCCAAGACTCCATTGACCAGTAACCAATTTGATCGAGCTTCTCAGCGATGGGCAGCATATCGTCGATACGCATACGGGTTGCAAAGAGAGACTGGTGCGCATCGCGCAGAACAACTTCGGTAATGCCTAGGGCGGCAGGTGTCGAGGGCATATTCATGTCCATTTTGGTAAGAGTTCGATTAAGAGTTGGCAGGCTACTTCTTGCGGCGGTGCTGATCGATCGCCGCCTGAATTACTTTTGCAATACGCGGCTCAACCGCAGACTGCAGAGACGCAGATGCCGGGCTAACTGCTTCTTCCGGCTGTTCAATAACAAGCTTATTGACAACTGTCGACATCAGGGTGGTGACGCCCACAAGCAGAGTTAAAAAGGTAAAGACAGTGCCCATTCCATAGAGCATCAGATCCAAGCCTTGGGAGATCAGTGTTGAGTCCATTGAAGATCCTAGGTAATGCGAAAACGTTTTAAATGCCGACCACCGTTTGGTCAGACGGCAAAACTATAGCAATACCGCGATTTTTTGCAAGTAGGCCTTTGCTTTCCACCGCTGGAAACCTACAATTCACCTCAAATTTTCGTCTCGCCATTTATTTAACGCCTGAACCAGACCCAAGGAAAGCCAAAGTTATGCGCATCAAAGAGCTTCTCAATCAGCGATTTTCCGCCGCCATGCAGGCTGCGGGAGTCCCCAGCGAATGCTCACCGACTCTGGCCCTGAGTGGCAAACCACAGTTTGGCGACTATCAGGCCAATGGTGCTATGGGTGCCGCCAAGCGCTTAAAAATGAATCCGCGGGATCTGGCAGAGAAAATTCTGCATCATCTCGACCTTGAGGGGATTGCCGACAAACTCGAAATTGCCGGCCCCGGCTTTATCAATATTTATCTGTGCGATGAGTTTCTGACAACCAGCTTAGGCACCAATACGCTCTATACCAAGAGTGAATCGGATCAAGATAGTCATCAGCAAAGAGTCGTTGTCGATTATTCATCACCTAATCTCGCCAAAGAAATGCACGTAGGCCATCTGCGCTCAACCATTATTGGCGATGCAGTTGCTCGGGTACTGGAACATCAGGGTCACACAGTCCTTCGCCAAAACCATATGGGTGACTGGGGTACTCAGTTCGGCATGTTAATCGCGGAACTGGAGCAGCAACTCAGTGAAGGGGAACAGGCCGAGCTGGCCCTGGGTGATTTAGAGCTGTTTTACCAGCAATCCAAAAAGCACTTCGATGCGGACCCAGAATTTGCCAATACCGCCCGCGCCTATGTAGTCAAACTACAGTCTGGGGATAGCCACTGCCGTACTCTCTGGCAGAAGTTTATTCAGGTCTCAGTGGCACATAATCTGGAGATTTATGCGCAGCTCAATGTCGGCCTGAGCGCCGAACATATTATGCCCGAGAGCGCCTACAACGATGACCTGCAAAATGTTCTCGATAGCCTTCAGGAGCAGGGCTTAGCGGTTGAGAGTGACGGCGCCCAGGTAGTTTTTCTCGAGGAGTTGGCGGATAAAAATGGCAACCCCTCAGTGATGATCGTGCAAAAGTCGGGGGGCGGTTTTCTCTACGCCACCTCAGATCTCGCCGCCATGCGCTACCGCGTGGGTCAACTGCATGCGGACCGCATTCTCTACTTTATTGATGCACGGCAATCACTGCATATGAAGCAAGTCTTTGCCGCCGCGCGCAAAGCGAACTTTGTCTCAGATACCGTAAGTCTTGAGCACCACCCCTTTGGCACTATGATGGGCAAAGATGGCAGACCGTTTAAAACCCGCAGCGGGGGAACCGTTAAGCTCGCCGATCTGCTTGTTGAAGCGGTAGAGCGCGCCGAGCAATTGCTGCGCAGCAAAAACACCGATCTCGATGAACAGGAGATCAGCAACATTGCCCGCAGTGTCGGCATCGGCGCGATCAAGTATGCGGACCTCAGCAAGACTCGCACTAATGACTATATTTTTGATTGGGATGCGATGCTTTCTTTCGAAGGCAATACCGCGCCCTATCTGCAGTATGCCTTTACACGGATCCGCAGTATTTTCCGCAAGGCCGGAATCAATGCGGAAAACTTTAGCGCTGAGATCAGTATTACTGAGTCCCAGGAAAAAGCCCTGATTATGAAGTTGCTACAGTTTGATGATGTGATTGATCAGGTTGCCGCTGAGGGCTATCCCCATATCCTGTGCAACTATGTCTACGAATTGGCCAGTGCCTATATGACTTTTTATGAGCACTGCCCGGTACTGAAAGATGACGTGCCTGAGAGCATTCAGCAGAGTCGCCTGCAACTCTGTAAGTTGACCTCGGAAACCATTGCCAAAGGTCTTGATCTGCTCGGTATTGAAGTGATGGAGAAGATGTAGGGGCTTTTAAATTTAAGGTTTTTTAGATTGGGCTTTCGAGAGCAGTCTTTTAGAGCAGCCTTTCCAGAGCAGCTAGCTCAGCAACTACTTGCCGAGGCGGCTACGATAAAGCGCCGTGGTCACCGGATCAAAACAGCAAAATATCACCGATTCAATCAATGGGTTGCGGCGCAAACCCAGCGTCACCTGCTGAATCGCCACCTTAATGGCACGGTTGGCCGGGAAACCCATAGGCCCGCAGCTGATTGGCGTAAACGCGATACTGCGTAGATTATATTGTTTGGCGAGACCCATAGCCTTACTGTAACAGTCGGCCAATTGCTCTTCTTCTTGATATTCTCCACCGCGCCAGCGCGGCCCTACTGCCTGAATTAACATCTGATTTGTCTGTTGATACAGGTCTTTATATGCCTCGGAGACAACCTGCACATCCCCCACTCTCAGGGGCACCAAACCATCTCCACTAGCCACCGCCAGAGTCTCAAAGGCAGCGCCATAAGCAGGTGAACTGACAACAGCCTCAACGTTTAGCGTGGCGATTTTTCCCTGATAAATTTTAATCCGGTGCACTTTTTTTGCCGCCTTTCCCGCCTGAAACTAGATTCTGGGAGTATATGGCAAAGCACTTAGCAGAATGTTGACAGCTGTCTCAATATTAGCGGCAAGCTGTTACTCACCGCACAGAGACCTGCTAGGCGCGACCTCTTAGCTTTGTGCGCATCTTGTCAAATTCATTGCCAACGGCATCACTAACCGCGGGACTACTTAGACTCACCAGGACTACGGCAATGGATGACAGAATAAAGCCCGGAACCAGCTCGTACATGTCAAATATGCCACCACTGAGCTGAGACCAGACCATCACTGTCACCGCCCCGACCAAGACACCCGCCAAGGCACCCTGAGACGTCATGGAACGCCAATATAGACTGATTAAAATAGCTGGGCCAAGAGATGCGCCAAGACCAGCCCAGGCATAACTGACCACATCCAGCACCTTGGACTCGGGATCCATTGCCAGTCCCGAGGCAACCATTGCCAGCACCACCACGGCAATGCGGCCTATCTTCATACGCGCCTCTGGAGAGAGCGACCTCTTGACCATCAGCGGGTAAAGGTCTTCAGCCAACGCTGCAGAGCAGACCAACAATTGCGAATCCACGGTGCTCATAATAGCCGCCAGAATAGCCGCCAATAAAATACCGGCAACCAGTGGGTGAAAGACCAAGCTAGTGAGGGTGATAAACACTTTTTCTGGATCCGCGAGAGGCTCATTGAGGTAAGCAATGCCGCACAGGCCTACCAGAATCGCTGTCAGATAACCGAAGGATGCCCAGCTGACACCGATGATCGTTGCCTTGCTAGTCTCATCCGCAGAGCGGATCGCCTTAAAGCGGGCGAGAATATGCGGCTGGCCAAAGTAACCGAAGCCCCAGCCGAGCAGACCGATAATTGCCATCCAACCGAGCGGCTCTCCTGCGGCATCGGTAAACATATTTAATAGCTGCGGATTAACCCCATCGATCTGCGCCACAACGGCAGAGCCACCACCCAGATTAAATGCAACGAGGGTGGGCACCGCAATCAGAGCAATTAACATCAGAGAACCCTGAAACACATCGGTCCAGGACACGGCCAAAAAACCACCAAATAAGGTGTAAAACAGAATCAGGATAACGCCGACAAACACCGCAATATAGTAGTCGAAACCAAACACCACATTAAATAATTTGCCACCGGCAATCAGACCTGAAGCCACATAGAAAAGGAAGAACAGCAAGATACTGATCGCAGCAATCGACTTTAACCACACCTTTGAGTCCTGAAAGCGACGCTGTAAATAGGCTGGAAGGGTCACTGCATCATCGAGCATCTCGGTATAGATGCGCAGACGTTTGGCGACTAGTATCCAGTTGGCGGCGACACCAATGGTCAGACCCAAAGTTATCCAAGCCGCTTCGAGACCCGCCACATAGGCGTACCCGGGTAAGCCGAGCAATATCCAGCCACTCATATCGGAAGCTGCGGCACTAATTGCGGCGACCAGTGGTGAGAGTTTACGCCCCCCCAGAAAATAATCGCTGGCGTCTTTGGTCTTGCTGTAGGCATAGATACCGATGGCCAAGACAATCATCACATAGATCACAAAAGCAATGGTTGTGGGCAGTGACAGTTGAGACATAAGACCTCTCTATGGCGTTATAATTTTTAATTACTCAGTAGGCTAACATGTCCGTTAAAGATTAATCGCTTTAATCTCAATGGACTGATCAATCTCTGGACGTTCAATCTGCAGCGTCTCAAAATCAAAGAGCTCAGTGTCGGCGAGTTGAGACGGTGAAATACTTTTTAGGGCGCTAAAAATACTCTCAACTCGACCCGGATACTGGCGCTCCCACTGCACCAACATGTCTTTGACCACATTGCGCTGCAGGCCATCTTGAGAGCCGCAGAGGTTGCAGGGAATAATGGGAAATTCTTTGAGTTCAGCCAGTGCCACCAGATCATTTTCTCGGCAGTAGGCCAGAGGACGAATGACTATATTCTTTTTGTCGTCTGAGAGTAATTTTGGCGGCATGGCTTTGAGCTTGGACTGATAGAACATATTCAAAAACAGCGTTTCGACAATATCATCCCGGTGATGACCTAGGGCTACCTTGGTGCAACCGATCTGCTCAGCAAACCCATACAGAGTGCCGCGACGCAGACGTGAGCAGAGACTACAGTAAGTTTTACCCTCGGGGACTTTGCTAGTGACAATGCTGTAAGTGTCTTTCTCAAGAATATGGTATTCGATATCGAGTTTATCCAGATACTCGGGCAACACATGTTCTGGGAACCCAGGCTGCTTCTGATCGAGATTCACTGCCACCAACTCAAACTTAATCGGTGCGCTGCTCTGCAGGCTCATCAATATATCGAGCATGGCATAGGAGTCTTTACCACCGGAGAGACAGACCATAATGCGGTCCCCCTCTTCGATCATATTGTAATCGGCGATCGCTTTGCCGACATTGCGGCGCAGGCGCTTTTGCAGTTTGTTGGCTTCCAGCTGGTTTTTGCGGATCGACATTGAGGCGGCTCTGAGTGGGGTGGTTTAAAAGGCGCTCATTGTAATTGCAGGGTGGGGGTTTCACCAAGTCGGATATTGGTATTCTGGGTTGGGGAGTTTGAGATCTCTCACATAGGTTCGAGATGGCAGGCTGAGGCTAGCTTGCCATCCCAAAAACTCTCTAATATGTCATCCCGGCTGAGCGTCAGAGACGAGGGGGCTCAGACCACAAACACCATACTAAAGCGGCCAGCGAGTCTCCGGCGCATTAATGCGTTTATCATAGACATATTCGATATCCTCACTAAAACCTAAAATATACAGCGCCTTATTATCCTCAGCATAGTGAGTAAACAGCCGAATCAACTGCCGATCCTCACCGCCAAACTCATCCCGATACCAGGAAAAAATACTCGACACCCGCAACTCACCCTTAGATACGGTCAAACCTCGGGGATGATTAATAAACTCTCGGGCATACTGCTTGAGTAATTGATTGGTATTGGATGCGGTAAACGCCTGATCATGGATCGCCGGGCAGCCAACAGCGGCACAGCTGAGACCAAAGACCATTTTATAGTCCTGCCAGATTGGCCGCAGAATACGCTGATCTATATCCGCTACCGATAACTTTTTCCCCGCCACTGAAATCCGCCGCTTGCGACTGAGCTTGTCGCGGTCCACCGCAGTTATTGGATAGACTTTAAGCAGCTCCTGTAAAGTCAGTGCGTTATACAGATTTAGCCAATAGGCCTTTTGTTCGAGTCTCGGATAATCACGGGGATCGATCGAAGCCAACTTGGCAATATACTTGTTTAGTCGCTTCGTATCCCGGCGGCTCACATCAGCATAGCGAAAGCGATTAATGCCCGATGGATGGTTGCTCACCACATAGGTTTTTAAAAAGCCATCAAAGGCCGAATGATCTATAATGCCGCGATTAGTCTCATCACTGCTATTCCATATAGATCCAACTTGACTGTCTTTTTTCGCTATCGCATATGAGGCGCAAGAAAGACCGATCAGGACTATCAAGGCTATTTTAAACCGCTGCATAATCAACTCCGTGTGACTGTGTTTTTTGAGGTGCAATATTGGTCTACATTTGGTTTAGATAGGCCTATTTGAATTGGCGAGATAGCTCTCAGCAAAAACAAAAATTCCGTAGACAAGCTTTAGTAACATTGCCCCTAGCAGCAATCAATTTGGAGTCAGTAGAACTTTGAACAGCATCACCAAAACCGAACAACAAAACGCGCAATTACTGCAAAAAGACCAACAATTCGTCTGGCACCCCTACTCCTCACTGAGTGCTCCCATACCCGCTTATGAAGTGGTTTCAGCTCAGGGTGTCTATCTAAAACTAGCCGATGGCCGCGAACTTATCGATGGTATGTCATCTTGGTGGGCGACAATTCACGGCTACAATCACCCGACGTTAAATCAGGCGGCGAAAGATCAGATCGATAGGGTTAGTCATGTCATGTTTGGCGGCATTA
>MDSY01002863.1_pt1 | contig 11389 bp, 13 predicted proteins | sample 811131 | NCBI WGS metagenome assembly MDSY01 (sample SAMN05326643, study PRJNA326480) | marine metagenome | isolation source: seawater | place: Atlantic Ocean: South West | collected 2010
CCGTTATTATTTCCGTTGTTATTGCCACCGTTGTTATTGCCACCGTTATTATTTCCGTTGTTATTGCCACCGTTGTTATTGCCGCCGTTGTTATTGCCGCCGTTGTTATTGCCGCCGCTGTTATTTTGGTCATTTTCTGAAACGCCGCCAGAATTTATCGACGTACTTGAAGAACCAAAACGCCTAAGAAATAAATAATTCAAGGGGATGGTTTCAGTGCGCATACCTGCTGGAAAAACTCTTACCGTATTGCCTAAGCGAGAAACGTCATAACCATAAACATCTTCTACGGCTGACAGGGCTTCATCTAAAGTAACGTTATTTAAATTCAGTGTTATTTCACCTGATACATCGGGGTGGATAATAATGTTGTAACGTGAACCTTCCACAATGGCTTGAAAAAAGTCTTTAGCGCTGACTTGAGTGGCCGCAATTTCTAATCTTTTTTCAGCTAAAAGTCCCTGTTTGGCTCGATTAATGTCATCAAACATTAGTTCTTGTTGAACGGCATTAGGCACTTGCGTTAACGCTTTAGGCTCATTAACGGTATTCATTTCAGCTAGGGTTTGATCAAGGGCCTGCTTCATGTCAGTGGGGTCTTCAGGTACCGATTGGCAGGCCATTAAAATAAAGGCTAATGAAGGTAACATAATTTTGTGATGTATTTTTTTCATAAAAAAACTTTTTTTATTCATTAGTTTACTACCATATTTTTAATCACTTTGCTTTTAAAACCTGTGTGCTTGAAAATGTTTAACTTTAACCGTTCTGATTTATTCCGTAATATTACGCTGTCACTATTTATTGCGGTAATTTTATATTCACCAATGTAATCAAATAATTGGTATATATTTTTATTAATAACGGCTGTATGTATGCCATCACCATGAACAATTGAACTCAGAACAAAGCCGTTATTGCTGTTTTCTTGCCCTATTATTGCACCACTGTACTCAAATGGTTTAGTCGGGTCTAATTCTGCAGCCGATGAGGTTTTAGCTACAGTAAAAGCTAACAACAATAAGTTCAGACTAAAGGCTATTTTAAACACCAACAAACTCCTTTTCTGCGCCTAAGCTATAAATAGTAATATCGACTTCATTAAGCGGATAGTCTTTCACTTGTAGGTGAAAATCTTGCCAAAAAAAAGTCCAATTCAATTGCTCCAATTGTGCTAAATAATTGCGTAATTGAAAATATTGACCAGACAATTTTATTTTCATTACATGTTTATAAAAATTTAAACCAGATGCTTTGTTGTTAGCTTGGTTGGCGACAATTTTTGGCATAAGTTTAGGATCAGACTTTAATAAGGGTTCAGCTTCCATTAATTCGAAAGAGAGTAATGATACCCCAGGCTCTAATGCTAAAAGCTTTATTAAAGCTGTTCTCATTTGCTTAGGACTAATTAAATTTTTGTTGAGTAAACTAAATTTGTTATCTATTTCGCTGAGTTGAACATTCAATTGTTCTATATTTTGTTGAGTCTCAAGATCTGTATTTCGTGCAAGAGCCAATTTATAGTCGTTAATAATAATATCAAGGTTCGAATTGTCTGAGCGCATTGTTTGAATTTGTTTGTCAAATTTTATCATGTTGGCTTGTTGTTGCTCGATAAAAACAAATGACATAAAGAAAAATATTACCGCTAAACCACTGAGTAATAATAAAATTTGCTCTCTACTTGATAGCTGTAAAAATTTTTGATTGTAATCAAACCATAGCTGTTTCATTGACTTATGGCCTCTTCAATTAATGAGCTGACAACAAAACTAGTCACTCCTTGCTCATTTTTAGCTAACTCAAAATTAGCAAAGCCTTTACCTGATAATAGACGAGATTTTTCAAAACCGTTGAGCCAAGCAGGCACATCCTGAGGTTTTTTAGCTAAGCCTGTAAATTTCATGCCTTGGCCGTTGATACTAATTGTTTGTATAGTGATACCTTGATTGTGCATACTCGATAAGTCGTTCATGGCCATAACAAATCCGCCAGAAAAAGTTTGTTCGCTATCGGTTAACTTTGCAAATAAGGCTTTTTTTCGGCTTAACATATGCTTAACTTCATCAAATTTTATTAATAAAGCTGGGCTAACTTGTTTGTTAGCCAACTGTTTTTCTAATTGTTCAGACAAGGCTTGTTTTTGATTTTTGACCTGTAATAAAGCTTGGTGCTTAATTGCTGATTGCGAAAAGCTTAGTTGTGTCATAAATGCCCAAGATACCATAATAATTAACAATGCCAACCAAACCATAGCGATTTTATTAAGTGTTAATAACGCTTGTTGAGGATAAAGCTCAGCTTGTAATAAATTGATACTCTGTTTAACTGGCATTGACTAGCTCCTCAGAACTTTCAACATCAAAAGCAGTGTTTTGTAAACTCACACCTATGGCCGTAGCAAACTCTCGTTGTTGATGAAATGGCCGAGGGATTTCAAGTAAACTGACAGGCACTAACGAGTTGTCTGCTAGCTTTTCTACTACCATATTTTCAAGTTCTATCGGTAACAAGACTTTGATGGCTTTAATTGGTGCTTGTTTTAACTGGCGTTCAAAGTAATCACTTGAACGCTGTATCTCTAAACTTATTTCATCAATAACAGAATAAGATAACTCTTCAGCTGATTTAGTGGCAATGTTGGCAAAGCCCCGCAAGCGGCGATGAAAAAAGAGTTGTTGGCGCTTAATAATAATCAGTACAATTTCTTCATTTGGTTGCTGACAAACCAGTAATATTGCATCATTTTGCGCGGGTAATAAATTAGCAAAGGCAAATTCTTGGGTCGTAATATGACTGATTTTTAGGCCATTTTGCTCAGTGACTTCTACCAGTTTTTTAAGTTCATTGGCGGGCGCGCACACCACATTAACTTTCTCTTGTCTGCCAGTAAGTAAAGGGACATCATAATAATCAAGTATCATGTTGTCGGGTGCTATGGTCACTAAATCTTTAACTAACCATTTTAACGCGGCATTAATTTCATTATCGGGTAGGTTAGGTTTGTCAACTTGAACTATTTGTGATTGTGCTTCACCCAAGACTAAAAACGCTGTACCGTCTAATGGTGAGCTAGCATGCAATGATTTAATTGCATTAACATAATCATTAGCAATCACTTCAACATGTTCAAAGACCACCTTGGCTGAATTATGATCTTCACGTTGATCACCAACTTGTGCTTGCGGAATTGAACTCACGGCTAAGCGTTGATGTTGCAGAGCAATACCTACATGTTGAGTTGAATTACTTTTTGAAAAAAGTTGAGTTATTTTCGTTAAAAATGACATTTGTCAGCAATACCGCATTTTAGCAAAAATGATAGTTGATAGTAATCTTATTACCCGTATAGAGCAAGAAATCGTCATAGCTATTCATTAAGCTTATTAAGTGGTTAACTTATTTGCAAGCTTTTAATTGGTTTACCTTATTTTTAGTCTTATATTTATTTTCCATTCACCTATAATAATCCGTAACTGCCATTGATTGCTGTTATTGTGTGTATCAGCATCAGCAATGTTTTATTCATACTTTGTAGTCTCCTATCATGTCTAAGCCATTATCAATTATACAAAAAATTGAATTACCATTATTTAAAAAACACAATATTAATGTGCAAATAAAACGTGATGATTTAATCCACGATATTGTTTCTGGGAATAAGTGGCGAAAACTTAAATACAACCTGTTAAATTTGAAACAAAAAAAGTATAACGGCGCGATAACTTTTGGCGGCAGTTTTTCTAACCATATTCACGCCTTTGCTTATGCTTGCAAGCAACACAGTATTCCCTGCGTAGGGATTATTCGTGGTGAACCTCACTATGCCAATAATTTTACCCTGTCTTGGGCAAGGCATTGGGGCATGCACTGTCATTTTGTTGACCGCCTAACCTATAGGCGTCGCTTTGAAGACAATTATCTCAACGAATTAACGCAACAATTTCCTGATCACTTGATCATTCCGGAGGGTGGCACTAACACCGCGGCCATTAAGGGAGTTGCAGAGATAATTAGCGAGTTAAAGTGTCAAACTGCGTTTGACACCTTAATTACCCCTGTGGGCAGTGGTGGAACCTTAGCTGGTTTAATTAGTGGTGATAGTCAGCAGCATACAAATAAACATAAAATTCTTGGCATTGCGGTGTTAAAACAAGCTGAATATTTAGTCCACGATATTAATCAGTTATTGCCTGATAATGCAAAAATACACAATAATTGGCAGTTACTTACCCAATTTCACCGCGGTGGCTACGGAAAAATCAATGACGAAGATATTAAGCGGCTAAAACAAATAAACCAGCAAACCGGTATTGTTTTTGAGCCAGTCTATTCTGGTAAAATGATGTTAGCGCTCTGCGAGCTTATTGAACAAGGCTATTTTCATGCAAACGAGCGTATTGTATTAGTGCACACTGGAGGATTACAGGGCCTTGGCGGCATGATTGAACAGGGAAGAATCAGCGCTAATGACTGGCCTAAGCCTGCTAGGCCAGCATAAACTTCAAAACAGTTATCTCCACTAAAACTTTAGCTGGTAACGCCCTTGCTGATCAGCACGACCAATGAATGTCATTGCTGGTTTTAATGCTTCAGGAAATTGACTGCTTGGTTTTATAAAACCTTCACCTGTGGCTCGTTGTGAAGGCATTAACAATCGTGCTGTAAAACTTAAGCCTAAATTATTATTAGGGTTTACTTTAGCTAAAAAATCTCCCTTCTCGCATGACAAATCTGCACCGATATTGCCAAGTTTTATGGTGTTATCTAATGCAATAACTGAAGAACGCAGCCAAGTCAGCCTGCCACTTGCTTGGCGACACGTTAATCCGTTGTCAGTATTTACTGATAGTTCGGCAACATTGAGCTCAACATTTCCCATTGCATTAACGGGAATAGGCAAAGGTAGCTGACTGGCAACTTGATTAGCAGCCATAAATAAACTTGCGTTTGACAGAATTAATGAATCTGATGATACCGTTAAAGTAAATTTTCCTTCAGGTCCCGAAGATATCGCATCGCCAAAACTAATATCTATAGCTGGTGATAAACGAATGAATGACCAAAAACTTAAAGCGCTATTTACATCTTTTATATCAATATTGTTAATAGTAACTTTAGCTATTTCACCTTGCCAAATTGTTCCTGATACACCAGATATTTCTACATTTTTAGGAAGTTTTACATTATTAGTTAGCAGTAACAAAGGCGCACTAGCCACTAAAAAAACTAAATAACTACTCAAAAAAACTGCGCTAAAAAAAAACCATTTTTTCATTAAATTTCTCTATTTTTTGTTTAACTGTTTCGCATGATCATGGCAAGATAACGCTGTTATTAGCGAGTTAAGTGCAAGCGACGAACCTTGACTTCACCAACGACATCACCTTGGCTCAAATCAATAGCCTTCACTTGTAACCCTTCATTATTAGCTAGGTGTTCTAACCAAAAAAGTAACTGTGTAAAGGGTGTGCTATCTATCCAAACCTGCAAATCATTACCCTGCGGTTGCATGCGCGTAATGGTGAGCTTATATTTACGGGCACTACTATTAGCAACACTGGAAATACTGCCCGAAAAACTACTTTTACCCACAGATTTTTTTGCTTGTTGATACAAGGCTGTATTTTCCTGTACCCAAGATAAAAGCTGTTGTTGTCTGGTTAGTTTACTTTGGGCGTCAACTAAACCATTATTTAAGGGTTGCCAAATAGCGCTATAAAAAACAAATATCATTATTGCAATGCCCATGGCTGTAACCAATTGTTGTTCGCGACCATTTAATTGTTGCCACCACGCTTTCATGAAGAAGCCTCCTGAGATCTTGTCACACGTCGAGCTTGCCCCGAAGATTTTCGTGTATTGGTTTTGCTACTGGTATTGTTTTTTTTATTAGAAATACTAAACGAGCCAGTTACTTGGTCACCTTGATTACTTTGCGAACCTTGTTTCACGTTAAAGTCTGCTAATGCTGAGCTAAATTGTTCAAAGGCTTGATAATCTTTTGCTGATGCCTGAATTCTTAGCTCTTGACGCTTACCATCAAACTTTAAGGTATCAGGTTTTAAGGCAGGTACTTTTGCAAAGGCTGGTTGCAACTTAGCTAACATGGCCAAAAAACCTTGTTTGTCAGTGCTACTGCCCAGTAAAGCTAGCTCTCTGTTTAATTGCGATTTTATAGTTGATAGTCTGACACGCTTGGCTTTTGGGAAAGCTTTTTTATATTCGGAAATGATCTGTTGCCCAGTTATTTCCTGCGCGCTATTAAGTTGCCACAATTGCGTGCCTTTAAAGCCTAAATTTAACACTAATGCAAACATAGCGACACCAGCCACCAAAAGCCATTGTTGACTGGTATTACTGCGGCGCTCTTTTAACTTATATTGGCCTTGCATTAGATTAAATTGATGGCTTTGTTTACTGTAGTGTTTGGCCATTAACGCCAGTGGCAACTCTTCAGGCATAGCAACAAGCTCAATGTGTTCGTTTACCTCAATAGGTGAATACGCATTGATAGTAACACTGTTAAGCCGCTCATTATTTTCTTCATCATTTTTTTTGGCTAGGTTTGCAAGTGATTGTAGTTGAATTTGCCATGAATTAGCGTCCAATACAAAACCCTGCCATAAGCCTTTGCGCACAATCACTTGCTCCTGACGTTGACCAATAGCAATAACTTGCCACTCATCAGCAGTTATCGGCATGGCTAATGTATCAGGCAATATTGTTTTGGTAGGAATATCAGCATCAGCTAACCAAACAAGCCATTGCTGCATTTGTTGATGGCTAACAATGGCAGTAAAGCAGTTATTTTGCTCGGCATCTGTGGGTAATTGCGCGTAAGCAAAGAATAAGTCATCGACTTCTTCAGCTAAACTATCTTCAAGCATGAAAGGGGCAGCTAAGCGCATTGCTTTACTGGACTTTGCGGGCACATTTAATGATTTTAATAATACATCACTGCCCGGCACGAGAACTTTGACGTGTCGGTTGTCAGCCTTACTGGTTAGTTCAGTTAATTGACTTGCGTTGCCTAACTGACCACTGGCAATAATTTCTTGCTCATCAAGGGCAGTTTTATTGGTGATTAACCAATGCACCGTATCCTGTGCTTGACTACCCAAGCGAATAAATAATGTTTCTGTCACTAGTTACGTCCTATAGTACGACTAATTACTTGTATTTTTTGGCTTTTATCAACCTTTAATATTGATTGCATAGCAAAATAGCTGTTGTTAAAGCGGGCATTCGCCTTTAATGAGAAATATTCGCTATCTACCTCAAATTGTCCAGTTTGCCAGCTTTTCAGCGCCACAGCAGTCACTTCTGGCAAGTTTAAAAAGTCTTGCACATTTTCAAAGCCAGCACTGTCTCTGGCACTTAAAATTTGCTGAGCGTCATCTAGGCTTGAATCAATTAATGCTTGCAATAATTCAGGTAACTCAGCATCTAGGGTATTAATATTTATTTTATGTTGGTTATTTTGCGGTATAACACAAACGTAAGGTGTTAACGCTAGAATAACAGCTGGTGTAAAGTTTTCAATCAACCTTAACTCATTAACACTGCCTAAATAAGAGTTAGCCGCTAAATAAGGGAATTCTCTAGACGCATAATCGTTATCTTCAGCGCCACCTGAACTGGTAATTAAATCATCGCCATCTAACCAATCCGTTAAGGCGTTAACCATAGCTTCCGCTTCAAAATCACCTACACCTTCTATATTTAAATTGACAATCAAGGCTTCAAGGACTGTAGCAGCGGGTAATTGCTTGTTATTTATTTTTCTTTTTGGTGGTGCTGCTGGGGCATTAGTTTTGTTAACGTCTACTTTGCTTTTAGTTGCGGGTGAATTTTTCTTTTGTTGCTTGGTATCCTCCTTAGTGACTGCCTTGGGATGTAAGGCATTGAGGTTTAAACAGGCCTGCAAATCAGTTATCTCACCACTTATTTCACCAAAGTCAACGGGAAAGCTTCGCTCTTCTTGTGCCCATACTTGTTCAAGGTGAGTTATTTCTGGTTCATCTTTAAAAGCCTTCATTAGTAAGCGTTTGGCGAGTTCTTCAGCGCCCATTGCATACCAGTAAGCTTGTTGATTAAAGCTAATATTGGTACTGCGTTGCATTTGTGTTTGCAATCGTATCGTCATTTGCGATGCAATAATGGCGCATAATGCAACAATTAACATGACGGTAATTAAGGCAATACCTTGTTGCTTTTTAGGGTGCCTGGCACTGAATTTTTCATTAAGATGTTGATTCAGTTTTTGCTGAGTTAATGTTTGCCTTAACATGCTAGTTATCAGCCTTGTTATTAACCATGCTGTCTCCCGCCACTAAAAATTGACGGCGAAGATTACCAAAATCATCTGTTTCTATTTCAATGGCAATAGCCAGTGGTAAAGTATTACCAGACCACTTTGCTTGCCATTTTTGACCATCATAAAATTCAAATGACAATTCAGAAACATTACTTATTAAAGGTCTAATTTTCGGTTCTTGGCCGACGACAGCATCAACAAAATTATAATGTAAGCGCTCTAGGGTATTATCTTCAAGGCGATAAGCAACACTTTGCATATCACTTCGCGGTAATAGTAATCCTGGATTTGTCCAACCATTGCGCACAAAAGCCATGGCTTGATTATCGCCTAAAAAGCTATCATCTGCGGTTTGAATAAACACATTACTTGGCGCTTCGCCATTAATTCGCATACTACGCTTGGCTATTTGTGTCACATCACGCTCAATCAGCAAAAAAGCGCGTTGTAATTCATTTTGTCTGTCACTGCGTATTTTTGAACTCTCATCACCACGCAACACAGTATCAAAAATAGTAAAACTTGCTAGACTGACTACTGAAAAAATAGCAATAGCTATTAACACTTCAAGCAAAGTAAAGCCCTGTTCACTAGTGTGCTTATTTTTTTTCAGTAAACCAGAAATCATCAGGGTTTGTCCTGACTTAAATAGGTTTCAAGGCTAGCACTCACTAACTCATCATCCTCGTTTAAACGCACTTCCATAATAACTTGTTGTAATAAGTTGTTATCTGTTTTAATCACTTTTTGTTGCCAATACCATGTACGTCCGGCCATATCAACATTACCTTTAAGGTTATTCTTAGGTGGCCAAGTAGTTACTAAACTCAATTCAACTAATTGATTGGAGGCAACCCAGTTAGCTAACATTTTTTCTTCTAAGAGGCTAATATGCCGGTAGTTATTATCGGCCACACCAAGTAAAGCTACACCAGCAACAGCAAACACCGCCATGGCCAACATGACTTCAATTAAGGTAAAGCCTGATTGTCTCAGTATTTTCAACAAACCCAAGTTTTGTTTGGCCTTAGTCATCAAGAACTGGGCCTTCAATTGTCAATGGGATACTGTACATACCAGTAACGCGATACGCTAAATCATCAGTGTCTTCCGCAAAGTTAAGGGCTTCGTTTAAGCGAAAGGTAACGCTAAAAGGCGTAAGATCGCCACCAGATAGCAAATAAACTTGAGGAATTATTCGTTTTTCCTGGTCTTCCTTTGACAATAAAGTGAAATCATCTTCATCTTGATTTTTAAAAGTGTCAGCATTAAATAGCAGTGGCTCTTCAATAGGTAAATCTTCTAACTCAATACTTAGCTGAACTTCTTCTGGAAGGGTAACTTTGGCAAGCCAGTCTTGATCAGGAATGTCGGCCCAACTAGTCCCGTCATAGGCTAAAAATTGATAACCATCTTTTTTAACTACCAAGCCTAATTCAATATTGTTAAGCATGCCATAATCGGTGGCTACCTCAAAAATAGCATTAAAACGGGCACTTTCATGTTGTAATTTATCTACAGGATTATTGCCCGCGACATTATACTGCACAAGGCTTGCCATGATACCAATCAACACAACAACGACCATTACTTCAATTAAAGTGAAACCATGGTGTTTTTTGGTTATCGGGAATAAAGTTGTAGCCATAATGGTTACCAATAGAAATAATGCCTTAACTAACGCAGTGCAACGTTATCACAGTGCCTATTATTAATAGGGTAGAGGCAACGCAGTTACAACCAACGTTTTATAAAACGTTAGTTATTATTGTTTATAAATTATGTATAAGTTATTGAAAATCGCCTAGATTCCAGTTACCAATATCATCTTCTGTACCCGCTTCTCTGTCTGGGCCCATAGAGAAAACATCCATTTTGCTTTGCTCACCTGGGTTAAGCAAAATGTACTCACTACCCCAAGGATCTTTAGGTAGACGTTTAATGTAGCCATCTTCAGGAAAACGGCGGGGCTCTGGTTCAAGATCGGTTTGCTCAACTAAAGCTTCTAAACCCTGCTCAGTAGATGGATAATCGTAGTTGTCCATTTTATAAAGACTGAGTGAGGTCTCAAGGGCAGTAACATCAGATACCGCTTTTTGCATATTTGCTCGCTCTTGGCTACCCATTAAGTTAGGCACTACCATACTGGCCAAGATACCTAAAATAACAATAACTACCATGACTTCTAATAAGGTAAAACCTTGTACTTTTTTCATATTCATATTACGTTCCTAACATCTCATTAATTAAGGTTTGTCACTCAAGTCAAACAGCATCACTCGTTTTCAATATACGTTAACCACCAACCAAACTATTAAGTTGCAATATAGGCTGTAGAATAGCCATCACGATAAACAACACTATTCCGGCCATAGCAACCATCAACGCAGGTTCAAATGCCTTTAGTGAAATGCTGACTAGAGCTTCAAATTCTTTATCTTGGTTATCTGCGGCTCGACCTAACATGTGCTCAAGCTGACCACTTTTTTCACCACTGGCAATCATATGCAACATCATAGGGGGAAACAATTTAGTTTGCTCTAACGACACACGTAAACTGGCACCCTCTCTTACTTTATCAGTAGCGCTATTGACTTGTTTTTTGATAAATAAGTTATCTAACACTTGTCCAGAAATACGCATACTCTCCAATAAGGGTACAGCACTAGCGGTTAAAATACTTAACGTACGGGCAAATCGAGCCGTATTAATACCGCGTGCTACCTTACCTATACCAGGAACTTTCAAAGTCAATTTATGAAAAGCCATTTCAAAATCAGGTTTTTTCAATAATTGTGAAAACACCAGCATTAATGCGGCAACCATTAATACTAAAACCAAACCATAATCACGCAGGAAATCACTACTGGCGATTAAAAACTGGGTAGTGCCTGGCAAATTTTCTCCCATATGTTCAAATTGGCCAACTATTTTTGGTACTACTGCGGTTAAAAGAATAGCAATAACACCAACCGCGACCACGGTCATTATAATGGGATAAACCAATGCCTGAATAAGTTGCGAGCGCATTTGTTGGCGTTGTTCGGTATAATCGGCTAATCGGTTTAG
>MDSY01018083.1_pt1 | contig 11389 bp, 18 predicted proteins | sample 811131 | NCBI WGS metagenome assembly MDSY01 (sample SAMN05326643, study PRJNA326480) | marine metagenome | isolation source: seawater | place: Atlantic Ocean: South West | collected 2010
TAGTAAATATTCAAATAATGTATTTTCATCCCATGTTATACCCGAACTTTTGTTTGCTTGAGAATAAGAATAATCTTCAATTGAACCTGCGACTCTTCCAAATAAGTGCCATAAATTTGGACCTTGCTTATGAATACCTCCTTTTTCTATTGTATGACATTGAGAACATTTTGTTTTGAAAATTTTCGCTCCTTTGCTTTCAGACATATTTATATTTATAATATAAATATAAATATTTAAACTTTTTACATTAATATATCATCATTTGAATTCTACACCTTCTCTTTCAGGAATACCTTTCATTTCAACGAGCTCTGAAGTTAATTTAATATCTTCAATCCTATATTCTCCAACACTAATAACATCTTCATATAATTTTTTGTATTTACTACTTTTTTTGTCTAGTTTATCGAGTGTAATCAACTTCTTTAAACTTTCATCAAGATAAATTCCATTAAATATTTCATTAAATACTTTATCATTATTTTTAAATTCTTGAATAAGATTTCTATTTTCACTATATTTTTCATTTTTTCTTTGTTTCATGAATGATAATAATAGCGAAAAATCTGATAAATTATTGATAACTCTATTGAATATATCTATATTTTCATTTAATATTTTATTTGTAATAATTTCTGTTACTTTTTCACTTACTTTAAAGTGTTCTTCATACACCTTAACACTATAAGCCAAATACAAATTACCCATAATCTCTGCCATATCAGCTGATATACTTTGTTCTTTTTTAATTTTACCACCTTTTAAAGCCACAAAATTAGACAAACAAGCAAAATAAATTATTTGTTTTTCTAATAAATTATTGCTAAATAAACTTTGGTAAAATGAATTACTAAGTAAGCTTAATGAATGATAAACAATCGATTTAAAGTTATGGAAAAATTCGTCTATATTATTTTCATCTATGGATTTTAATATTGGATATATGTGTGGATGGCTTTTGTTTAATCCTTGTCCGAATATTATTAAATTTTTTGTTAGTATATTACTACCTTCAACCGTTATTCCTATTGGTGCATTTTTATAAAACTTTTCCAACATATTATTTTCACCCTTACACAATCCAGAACCTGCATAAATATCCATTGCATCTTTAATAACTTCTCTACCTCTTTCGGTGGTTTGTTGTTTCATTATGGCACTTATAACCGATGGTTTTTCGCCACTATCCAAAAGTTGATTAGTTAAAAATATACTAGATTGAATAACCCATGTGTTACAAAGCATATTGGCTAACTTATTTTCAATCGCTTCCATTTCAATAAGGGGAATATTGAACTGTTTTCTATGTTTACTATACAAATACATAGAACATGTTGCCACCTTTGATGAAGCATTTGCTGTTGCAGGCAAGCATATACCTCTACCTGCAGCCAAACATTCCATCAACATCTTCCATCCTTCACCTATATTATCTTCTCCACCTATTATTTGATCTAAATCCATTATTAGTTTTCCTCTTATGGTACCATTTGGAAAGCCTACATCTAAAGGATTATGATAATATTCTTTTTTTAGACCAGTATGTTTTTTTTCTACTAAAGCCACGGTTATACCATTTTTTTTATTTTCAAGTAAGTTATCTGGATCTTCTAGGTTAAATGCCAGTCCCACTAAATTTGCCACAGGAGCTAATGTTATATATCTTTTATTTACACTTACTTCTATTTTAATATTGCCTTCTTTATCTTTAATAATTTTACCTTTGTCGATGCTTCCTGTCGCATCCGAACCATTATTTGGACCTGTTAAACCAAAGCATGGTATCATGTTTCCCGATGCTAATTTAGGTAAATACTTATTTTGTTGTTCTTTTGTTCCATAATTCAAAAGCAATTCTGAAGGCCCTAATGAATTTGGAACCATAGTAATTACCCCTAAAGTAGGATTACCACTGGTTATATATGTTAGAACATTTGATAATTGTTGAGTTGTTAGTTTGTTACCACCATATGTGTCTGGTATTAAATATGAAAAAAACCCATTCTTACCTAAATCATTAAATAAACATAGATCCTTTACATCAGTAAAAGGATATATTTTCTGATTTTTATATTTTTGTAATATTTTATCTGTTCTCTTTTTAAGTGTAAAATCTAATATATTGTCATTAATATCAAAATTCTGCTTTTGAACTTTTCCTTCGAAAAGATCCCTGTCTATTGATGTGGTTCCACAATTTAATGCAATTCTTTCTGTATCACTTATTTTAGGTATACGTCTTTTTACATTATCAAAAATTAATTTACGCATATTTATAATATTATACTTTAATATTTAAATATTAAATATTCAATATTTAAATATTAAATATTTAAATCACACCAATATCTACTAGGTTTAATACTTTTTTTATGATAATTTTTGATGTATATTCTAGGTCTTGCTTTAACTTTGTTTTTTTGATAATTAATAATATAAAAATCTTTGTCGGAATTATCAATATCCTTATTTTCTATACTGCATAATAATAAAAAATTATAGCACATATAAAATTGATTAATATTTAATATTTAATATTTAATTAATTAAAGAATATGTCTGTTGTCAATGTTAAAGTTAAATATATTCGTCCTTGTGGATATGATAACTTACATGAATGGTGTAATGATGAAAATAATTATTACATAGGTAGAAAAGGTGTTGTCTTTATCAACAATGTAAGATACCCACTGGTTCATTCTATATTTCATAATCCTTTTAAGGTTGGTAGAGATGGAGATAGAGATGAGGTTTTAAAAAAATATAAAGAATATATTCTTGAGAAAATAGAAAAAGAATCGGATTTTAAGAATGAAATATTAATGTTGAAAGGAAAAAAATTGGGTTGTTGGTGTCATCCCTTGCCATGTCATGGGGATATTTTACTTGAAATCATAGAAAATATATAGAGTTTTAAATTTTTCTTTTACTTCTGTGTTTCTTCAATCTTTTCCGTTTTTTCTTTTATTGCCGCTGGCGACGGTAATTCTTCAAAACAGCCATTTTATATACACATTATAAATTGAATACTAATAAATGTTATATAATTATATAAAGAATGATGTCAATGAAGCTTATCATGTTTTACATTTTTGTTTATGTGAATGGACTTAATATAGCTCGTATTAAAGGTATGTCGCGTTATCGTAAATCCATTGTTTTAAATGTAGCGAATAGCATTCAACATAAATCGTGCCCTCTTTTGGAACATTTTGACAATAGACCCAAAAGAGCTGATGATATTGATGTAAATAAAAAAATTATATGGAGTTCTATATCTGGCCCATGGAATATTGAATATTATGATGAAATAGACGAACTACTAATGCAAGAAGGCGAATTGTCTATGTTAGAGTGAATTTCTTCGATTATTCCAACTGGCATATTATTAATAACACATGCATGTGTTTGGTCCAAAGGCGCATTTACTATGATACTGTCATTAAAAATTATAATTACAGTATCAGGAATATTTTCAGAAATATTATTAACAGTTATAGCTTCAGGTATTTCGATAAAACATTGACAGTATTTTTTTATTTCACATATTTTGCTAACAACATCTATTGTATTATTAATAATGTATCCCCTATTATTTAAAATGTATAGTATATTATTGTAGATATAGAATATACAATTGTATATCGTAACCAATATATATATTAAACTTGTTATCCAACAATATAATGGTTTGCAAATAGTATTAATATTCTTATATTCATCTGTTTCCGCAAAACAAGGAATGATAATAAATATTATTACCCCAAACAAACATAGTAAAAACTTTAATTCATATTCTAAATTACTTTCATAATATATCTGAGTTGAGTTTGTGATATTCATTTCTATTTACATAATTGTAATACTTATTGATTCAATTTATATTAAATTGAATCAATAAGATTATGTAAATAGATTGGTAAATTATGTCGATTAACGAAGATCAAGAAGAAATTACAACCATTACACGATTCGGTACTAATTGTATTATATGTGGCACATGTATTCGCGATCGCGTGTCCCCATCTCTCGCTGTTGGTGCTGTTTTGACATATTATATACTTGCGATCAAATTTTTGGTTGCAAACTTTTATGATGCAATGGAATGTAATATTTATTTATGGATTTATGTTTTAATTTCTATCCTTTTATCTTTTATACATTCGTGCTCATTTAAATCATCAGATAGTAATGACGATAAAGAAACTCCATATATTTGTATTGGATTAATTGATGCAGGATTGGCTGCATGGGGTGGTGTGGAATTGTGGGAGAAATCTTGTGTTCTCCTTAAACAAACAAATCTATGGGATATTGGTTTTGCCACCTTTATTATTCAAGCTTCATCGGCAGGGATTTGTTTGTTTGTGATTCCTATGTCTATCTGTTGTATAGCAAAAAAATCAGGCACTTATAATGTTAGGGAGGGTGAATCGGTTATTGTTTGATTACTATTATTACTAGAATTAATGTTAACTATCCAAGGTCCTGCAATTCCAGTATTAACAATATTTATTGATTTTAGCCAATTTTTGAAAGCTTTTATGTAACCTTTTGCAACAGCACTTTTTTTAATTTCTTTATTAATATCATATTTTGGCATCATATGATATATAACATTAACTGATAAACAGAAACGTTGAATTCTTTTAATACAACTTTCATTTTTTTTAATTAAATCATTATCACTTTCTGCATCTAATACATGTATATTATTTTTAATTAAACGAACTTTCATAAAATCATTATATAAGAAAGCATTGGATGTTACAAAAGACAATAATATTAAATATAATTTCATTACTATATTTAATAAGAATAATATCTTTATATAATTATGTGTTAAGATTATCCCACATACTACCGACAAAATTTAAATTATCTTTAAAGTAAAAAACAGAGTCTAAATCATCCAATATCATATCTTTATAAACAAATTTAAAATTCTTAATTTTAACATTCATAATAACTGGATTAATTAATGTATTATCATAATAAAGTTTATCCAGAATTCCATTTTTGTAGAATATATTATCAGTGTATTCTAACAAATCAACCGATAATTTTGTAGGATATACACCATTAGATGAGAAATTTAAACACAAATAAATATCTGAAAAATATGATTTACAAAAAATGTTAAATATATCATCATTATTTTTATTAAAAACTAATTTTTTAAGATATTCATTTTTTTTAAATAACGATATAGGATCCATAGAAGGTCCATCTGTAATATAATCCAATATTAGTGTTCCTTTTGTACCGGTTTTATCCATTACATATGTATTTAGCTCACACCTAACTACATTATTATCTGTCATAAACACTGGGCTCGTCGAATTGTAAATATTAACACTCAAGTAATAATTTGCAGGTTTGTTTTCATACAACCTAATTGGTACCAATGTGATAGAATCATTAAATTTATTAATATAACTGTTTAAATTGTCAACTTGTTCGGTATTTAATTTAAAATTTATATATGTACTATGAGGTTTAATATCAATAGGCACATAAAGTCTATTATTAGCCAATGGATTATTCATAACATTAGGCATAGTAAAAGTTATTGCTTTAAATAAAGTTTTTAATACAAATCTAGGATTAAAAAACATATATTTACTAATTAGTAAATATATTTTTATATTATCTTATTAATAATCTTTAATAGGAGTTTTATGTTTTTTTTTTATTTTAGAAACTGATGTGAAATCTTCTACATCTGTAATGATTGGTCCAGGTCTTTTACTATTTAGATTTTTATTATATTTTGGTTTTTCTTCATATTTATCTTCCAGTTTCTTTTCTGACCTTTTATCAAAATTAAATATGGTTTTTAAAAATGATGTAAAACAATTGCACATATATAATAATTAAATTTAATTATTAATATCTTTTTTTGTAACTATATTTTTGGTATAGACTAATCTTTTCCTACGAACTGTACAATGACCTGGTCCAAATTCTTCCCTAAGTAATTTTATTATACTTTCTTTCGTTGGTCCTCCAAATCTCTCATGGTAGTTTCTCGAATAAGCTAATAATTCATCACTTCTATTAACTAAATTAAAACGATAGCTATCAGGCATATAATATTATAAACATTATTTTTCTATATTAATTTAAAAATTGAATATCAATTCTTTATGGTCCTATAAGTAATTATATAAAGATGATCGATATTCATGAAGAAGAGTTTGATGAAGAAACCGGTGTACTTGATTCTCGTATAACACTTTACAATGCTAAAAAAAGCGATGTCAACATGCATATTTCAAAATATATTAATACGAAAAATTTTTCAAATTTAAGTTATTACTATCATGAAAGTTTGGGTTCTAAAATCAGTGTAAATGGTGTGGATAACGGAGATACTACATATACATTCAAGATAAAAGTTCAATATTCTAAAATTGATGTTAATGTTGAATTTGTTGATAAGTTTGATTAATATTCTAAATCACAACAACATAAAAAAAAACTATAATTTTTTTTAATGTCTTTTCTTAAAGCAGGTTTATAGCAAGTAAACATTTAATAATAATATAAAAATGTTTTTATATTATTATTAAATGTTTAGATTGGTGGAATTGAATGATAATGCCAATGGCGTATTAGATAATCCAGCAAATTATAAACAACATCATAGTAATGTAGGTGATTTAGGAGTATGTACTTTATCTTGTTATGATTCAGGTAGAGAAATATATTGTGTATATTTTCCAAGAATTGATAGAGAAGAATATTGGTTCGAAGAGAGTCTTTATTTTTATTGACCTCCACGCAGACGCAGTACTAAATGAAGTGTACTTTCTTTTTGTATATTATAATCGGACAATGTTCTACCATCTTCAAGTTGTTTTCCAGCAAAAATTAAACGTTGTTGGTCAGGTGGAATACCTTCTTTATCCTGAATTTTTTGTTTTATATTATCAATAGTATCACTAGATTCTACATCCAATGTAATCGTTTTACCAGTAAGTGTTTTTACAAATATCTGCATATATGTTATATTTATAGAATAAATCTAAATTATTTTATAAATTTTATTAAAAGTAATTTACTAATAATTAATTAACAATACTAATATAAAAGCTTGAACTGATATTTAGTAATGTGTGGTATATTCTTTATTAAATCAACCTTTCATGATAAAGAAATATTGGAAAAATCCTTCAATAAAGCAAAAAGTAGAGGGCCTGATGATACAAAATTTATATTTTTCCCTAAATTAACTTTAAGTGACGTGGATAATATAACATATTACATAGGTTTTCATCGTTTAGCTATCAATGGGTTAAACGATAAAAGTAATCAACCATTTTATAAAAATGGTGTTTATTTAATTTGTAATGGAGAAATATACAATTACAAACAATTATATAAACATTTAAATAAGGAACCTGATACAGATTCAGATTGTGAGGTGATTATAGACTTATACATTGAATACGGAGTAGAATATATGATTAAGCTTTTGGATGGTGTTTTTGCATTTGCTTTGGTAGATATTACAAAAAACCTAATAATATGTGGGCGTGATCCTATGGGTGTAAGACCTCTTTTCTATTATCATAATAACAACGAGTTTTATTTATCTTCTGAAATGAAACAAATATCAGATCTTGTAAATGAAAATTCTATCAAACAATTCCCATGTGGATATTACTCTATTTTAAATGATAGCCAACTAAAATTTTACAAGTATTTTAATTTACCTTCTTTGACACTACCCGTAGGATCATATACTATTGTATGTGAAATGGTAAAAGAAATGCTCATTGATTCAGTTAGAAAAAGATTATTGAGTGATAGACCAGTGGCATGTTTGCTTTCTGGTGGTTTAGATTCGAGTTTAATAGCATCGATTGTATCCAGTTTAAGTGATAAACAAATAGAAACATTTAGCATTGGTTTAGAAGGTAGTCCTGATTTGAAGTATGCAAAAATGGTAGCAGAACATCTAAACACAAAACATCATGAAGTTATAGTTACAGAAAAAGAATTCTTGGAAGCTATACCTGATGTGATTAGACGTATAGAATCATATGATACAACCAGTGTTAGAGCTAGTGTAGGTAATTGTTTAATTGGTAAATATATATCAGAAAACTCAGATGCTAAAGTTATATTTAATGGGGATGGTGCGGATGAGCTTATGGGTGGATATTTATATTTTCATAAATGTGATAATGCTCTCAAATTTGATAAAGAGTGTCGTAGGTTGTTGGAAAATATCAGTTATTTTGATGTTTTACGCAGTGATAGGTGTATTTCATCATGGGGGCTGGAACCTAGAACACCATTTTTAGACAAATCATTCGTAACATTTTATCTTAATTTACCATTGGAGTTTAGATTTGAAAAAAATGTAATCGAAAAAAAAGTAGTTAGAGATGCCTTCACAAACTCTTTGTCTCCTTTTCTTCCTAACGATGTTTTGTTTAGAAAGAAAGAGGCATTTAGTGATGGTGTGAGTGCCGAGACAAGATCATGGTATAAGATAATACAAGAACATTTAGATAAGCCAGAATTTGATGGATGGTTTACTGAAAAAAGTGAACTAACAAAGGAGCAGCAATACTATAAGAAGATTTTTGATGATTTATATCCTAATAAGGATAGTGTTATACCATATTATTGGATGCCTAAATGGAGTGACACAAAAGATCCAAGTGCTAGAACATTGTAAGTATTTAATTATTTAAATATTTTATTAAAATATATATAAATAATGAAAAATATGAAAATAAATTTTGTGGATAATGTTGAATTAAAATATAAGGTACCAGAAGTTCCTAAGGGAGCTATGTGTTATGCAAAGCATTTTTATGAATTAATAATAAAAAATATTCCAAATAGAAAATTAATTAAACTTCCAATTATAAATAGTTAACCATTAAATTTAAATTAACATATATTTATATTAATGAAGGGTGAAGATTTAGAAAATCGTTTAGAATTAATAGAAAAAAAGTTGGACAAACTCATTTTTTTGACCGAAACAGAAGTTAAACCAGAGTGTAAGAAAATGGGGGGTCATATTGATTTTGTAGAAAAAGTTTATGAAAATGTAAAAGCACCATTGGGGTTTATATGTAATAAATTAAGATTTTTAAGAGGTGGTTATGATTTGCATACAAAACCTAAATCTATTAAAAATTAATGCATAATTAAATTTTTCATTTTTAATATATGATTTATGATAAAAATGGAAATCCATAAGGGTACCATAAAATAAAGTTTACTTCTGTTTTTATATGGGATTGTTAATACCCAAAATACTGATGCCACCATCATACCTGATAATCCATCAGCTAAGAAACTTTGATATCTGGGGAGTTTATCATAATAGTATTTTTTTAATACTGGAAATATAGTGCTATATTCCATTAGTATTCCTGCAAATGCAGAAATCCAAAATATTATCGCCATATTTTTAAGATTAGCTTTTTTGTAATCAATCAAATATGCAATAGGGATGAAGGGAATTGCACCACCAACACCTGCTATTAATGCAGCAGCCAATATCGTATGATGGTCAAAGTATTCTCTTAATAAGATTGCACCAAATGGTGGTGGTGTAATATTCATTAGAAAATCAAATGTGGCTGTTATCACAAATACTAATATAAAATCACGATAAAAGTTTTTATTCATAATCTTCGTAAATAAAGCAGAGAAAAATTAATTTCCCTACTTTATTTTACAATAATAATAATAATTTTATTAAGGTGCTTAATTCGAGTAAGCGAGGCCACCCATACCGCTCATTACGCGGAGCACATTGTAATTGGTAGCATAGACACGTACTTTGGCGGTCTTTGTGGCTTCGACCGTGGCATTCGAGAGGACAAGCTGTAATGTGGCGTTGTCGATGCGCGAAAAGTTGCATGTTCCCGAAGGCTGGTGCTCTTCTGGGCGGAGAGCGAACGAGTAGACATTGATACCGGTGTCGGGGTGACGGGTGTGGTGGTTGAAAGGCTGGACGAGGTCGAAGTATGTGCCTTCGCGCTCCGAGAAGCGGTCCTGGCCGTTGAGCTGGAGTTTGGCGGTGACAACAGGATTTTCGCCCCAGCAGTGGAGTGTGAGCGATGTTTCGGTAAGGACGAATGTGCCGGCATCCGAAACGGTCGAACCGGTGCCAGTAGCAGGATCGACATCGAATATTCCACGTGCAGACTGGTTGTCCCCCCAAAGCGATGTGGCGAAGACACCTGAAGCATCAACAGCAGCAGCCGATTCGAATAGACCCGAGCTGTCGATAAAAGAAGCCTTGCTTCCTGCCACGGCAGCTTGGCCACCGAAAGCGTGGATTGCGTTAGGTAAAGCATCGACGGCATCGGTGTAGTTGAAGGGCTGGGCACCAAGAGTCTTGAAAAGTAAGCTTCCACCTTCGAGCGATGAGCAGTAGTCAACATTCTCATCAGGCTGGACAACCCACACGAGCTCTTTGCAAGGGTGGTTGAAGTTGAGTTTAATCTTGTTCGACGACGAACCGACGGATTCATCACCTGTGAACTGGAGCTGTTCGATAAGGTATTCGTGAGGATTCTGGGCCATACGGCGGCGCTCATCAGTATCGAGGAAGATGTAATCGACAAAGAGCGAAGCAGCGACGAGCGACTGGTTGTAAGCGGTTGTTACTTTCTTTGACGTTCCCACCGTCGACGGATCTATACTCTCGACGGCCCATAAGCATTCATCTATGGGACGAAGATCGAGGTTGATGCGGACCTCGTGGTACTGAAGGGCGATAAGGGGAAGAGCAAGTCCAGGGTTGCAGCAGAACCAGAAAAGGAAAGGCACATATAATGTGGTTTCAGGTAAAGCGTTGCGAGGAGCACAAACATTTTTCGGAGCAGTTGATTCACATGGCCCATCTACATCGGCAAAGTTGGGATCAGTTATAAATGTTAGCTGTGTGGTGTTACCAATCATCTTGTGGTATCCCTTTTCTTGTTCCGATGAAAGAGTGAGCTGATTCCAGATGTGCATCCAGTCGCCATATTGGCGGTCGATGCGCTGACCACCAATTTCAACTTCAACCTGCGAAATTAACTGTTCACCAGGGAAATCTAACCATCTCGCATAAACTGAATTATTGGCACCTGAATTACCAAGAGTTTGACCAATCTCGGGTAAAGTTACCTGTAAATAAGTACGATAAGCTAAATCACCGTTACGTGAAATGGTGCAAGTAACACGGCGACCGAAATCCGCTTGACCGTTGAAAGTTTGTTCGATCGATTCCATCGCGAAATTAGTGTGACGACGATAGGTAACTTTCCAGAAGGTAATTTGAGGATTACCTGTTAAATAAACATCTTGTGCGCCATAGGCAACCAATTGCATTAAAGCTCCTCCCATGGTTTATATATAA
>MDSY01154240.1_pt1 | contig 11388 bp, 11 predicted proteins | sample 811131 | NCBI WGS metagenome assembly MDSY01 (sample SAMN05326643, study PRJNA326480) | marine metagenome | isolation source: seawater | place: Atlantic Ocean: South West | collected 2010
ACCTGCTTAATCAATCGTTTATGATAATCAATTATTTCAGCTTGATCTAGATCTGTAAATTCTTCATTAATACCTTCTTTTTTAGCAACCAGCGAGGTAAATCGCAATTGAATTAAATCATTCATAGAGTTCAAATAATTAACAATAGATACAAGCGAGAATAATTCTTTTGATTGATTTGAGCTTAAGTCAGATTTGCTAGTTGTTATTAAATAATCACCAATTTTTTGGTTTAAAAAAGAAATTTTCTCGATCCGCTGGTTCATGCCACTCATCAAATCAATTTCTGAATTTTCAACATCAACCAATTCTTGTCCTTTGATAAATGGGCGCACCAGAGTCCCCACAACCCTCTCCATTAATCCCACAACCCCTTTGATTTCTGCTTGAGCGTTATTAATAGCAGCTTCGGGTTGATTAACTAGGCTTTCATCTAGATGTAGCACCGCTGGTTTTTCAATATTTCTATCCAAATCTTTATCGGGCAAATAGTGTATGATTGTTTTTGCGATAAATCCAGTAAATGGTATAAAAACAACTGAAGCAACTATATTAAAGAAAGTATGTGCATTTGCAATTTGCCTAGGAATATTTTGAGAGGTTTGAGAAATAAATTCTGCAAATGTTGGAATCCAAAAACAGAAGAGCAAAACTCCAATTACATTAAATGTTACGTGCGCAACAGCAACTCGCTTAGCATCTCGTGAAGCATTTAAGCCAGCCAAAAGCGCGGTGACACAAGTGCCAATGTTTGCACCAAAAATAAGAGGGATTCCCGCTTCGAGCGTGATGGACCCTCCGCTCGCAAGTGTGATCACAATTCCTGTTGTTGCGCTACTACTTTGAACAAGAGCAGTAAAGATAGCTCCCGCCATAATCCCTAAAAAAGGATTTTCAAAGCTTGTTAGGATACTGTTGAATCCAGGATCGGAGCGCAAAGGCTTCATAGTATCAGACATTACTTTCATTCCATAAAAAAGTAGTCCAAATCCTAAAATGACGAACCCTAAGTTTTTTATAGTATCTTTTTTTGAAAAAAGAGCCATTAGTGATCCTGCTGCAATCAGAAGCAATGCATAATCAGTTACTTTGAATGCAACAATTTGTGCAGTTACCGTACTGCCTATATTAGAGCCGAGTATGACGCCAAGGGCTTGTGAAAAAGCAAGAAGTCCAGAATTAACAAAGCTTACCAGCATTACAGTGGTAGCGCTACTACTCTGAATCACCATCGTGACAAATGCCCCAACAACTACAGCAAGATATTTATTAGATGTTAATTTTTCAAGGATAGTTCTCATGCTATTTCCAGCTGTCACTTTCATTCCATCGCTCATCATTTCCATTCCATACAAAAACATACCCATTCCACCTAGAAGGCCAGTTGCCAGCAAGAAGAAAGAGATTGAATTTGCATCACCATCAGAACCATAGAGTGATCCTGTAAAAACAAATAGTAAAATAGCAGCTGTTTTTAAAGTAAGCTTATTACGTATTGAATTCATGTAGTAAATATATATTATTATTTATTTGTTAATAAACTAATTATTTTTTGAAAAGATTTTTTAAAACGTACGAAATAATTTTCGGATTCTCTTTTAGTCGCCGAATGGAATAATCGAACCATGATTTTCCATATGGGACATAAACAGTTATTTTATATCCCTTAGATTTTAATTGATTTAAAGTATTGCCCATTGGAACACCAAACAAAACTTGAAATTCAAATCTATCTGGTGAAATATTATTATTTCTAATCCATTCTTCAAGTTTCCAGATTAAATTTAAATCATGCGTAGCAAGACAAAGATAGCCCTTTCCATTAAAAATAGCTTGAGCTAATTTTTCAAAATTCTGATTTATTTTTAACCGATCTTTAATTGCGATTTCAGAAGACTCTTTATATATGCCTTTACATATCCGCAAATTCAAATTAGGACTGTCCAACTGTTTTATATCATCAATACTTCTATACAAGTAAGCCTGAGTGACGGTACCTATTTTTGAATAAACTGATGATGTTTCTTGATATATTTTGTAAATATTATCAGTGTATTTTGAACTTTCCATATCAATAGTAATGCCAACATCATATTTTATTGCAGATTGAGCCAACTTCATCATTTGGTCTTTGCAAAAAGAATAATCTAACTCCAAACCTAGATGTGTAAGCTTGACAGAAATTGTACTATCTAGTTTAGTATTAGCAATTGCCTTTATTAACTCTGAGTAATGTTTCCGTATTTGAATAGCCTCATCTTTGGTTTTTATAAATTCACCAAGAATATCAATAGTTGATGAGAAGCCATTTCGATTTAGATCTTGAACTACACCTAAGACATCTTCTGTTTTCTCACCTGCTACATAAGGCTTTGCAAATGGCTTGATCACCCATTTGGGAAGAAAAGGCATAACGCGAGCTAATATAGAATTTATAAGAGGCATGTCTTAATGTAATTTAATCTTTCATTATAAAAGTCAAAAAATGTAATTGCTTTTCAATCAACTTTTCTTTCTAAATAAAAAACATAATAAAACGGTCAAGTTTATCTTGACCATCCTTGAGGAAAAGCTCTAAATTATGAGTCTCTAAATAAATTAATTTATTTATGTATCGCGACTTCGGAACTATATTTGTTTTTATTTTTATTGGCATTGCGCTGATCTATTTGCCTTTGCTTATTCAAAAACTTCTTGCTCCAAACAACCCTAACCCCGATAAGTTAGCCACATATGAGTGTGGAGAAGAATCAGAAGGTTCTGCATGGGTTCAATTCAATATCCGATTTTATGTTGTTGCTTTAATTTTTTTAATTTTTGATGTAGAGGTTGTTTTTCTTTTTCCTTGGGCAGTTGTTTTTAATGATTTAGGGTTATTGGCATTTGTTGAAATGGGAATTTTTCTCCTTATTTTACTTGTTGGCCTTGCCTATGTATGGAAACGCTCTGATTTAGATTGGGTAAAATATAATGTAAAGTACGGTCGGGGTCGCTATTCAAGCTTAATTCAAAAGTCAAATACTTCTAAGGAATAATTATGGGTGTATTAGAAAATAAATTTCAAGATAATGTAGTTGTTGCATCATTAGATAAGATTTTAGGATGGGCACGATCAACATCGCCATGGTATTTCCAATTTGGTCTAGCCTGTTGCGCAATTGAGATGATGGCATCAGCCGCAAGTAGACATGACCTCGAACGAATTGGTATGATGCCACGCTCATCGCCAAGACAAGCTGACGTAATGATTGTCGCAGGCACAGTTACCATGAAAATGGCGCTTCGAGTAAAAAAATTATATGAGCAAATGGCTGACCCTAAATATGTGATATCAATGGGGAGTTGTGCAACGAGCGGTGGCCCTTATTGGCAGCATGGCTATCACGTATTAAAAGGAGTTGATTTGGTTGTTCCGGTTGATGTTTATGTGCCAGGATGCCCGCCAAGACCTGAAGCTTTGATTGAGGGTTTGTTAAAACTTCAAGAAAAGATACAAACCGAACGCCCTTTAACAAGAAAACTTGCATGACATCTATTGAAATAAAAGAGGCTCTCAAAAATCAGTTTGGTAAATCAGTGATGGATAATGATGAATTACCTGAGAATCAAATTGAGATTAATGGAGATGACTGGTTGGATATAGCAACATTCATGAGGAATGATCCCAAGCTTTCTTTTGATCAGTTAGAATGCATAACGGGCGTTGATACGGGAGAGGAAGGCCCTCTTCAGAGTCACTATAATCTACATTCAATGGAGCATCGTCATAAGATTGAGATTGTAATCAATCACGATAGGAATGAGCCCAAAGTTCCTTCAATTGAGAAGCTATGGCGAATTGGTGATTGGTTTGAAAGAGAGACTTATGACATGTTTGGCATTGAATATATTGGTCATAGAGATTTAAGAAGAATATTATGTCCAGATGACTGGGAAGGCTGGCCTTTGCGAAAAGATTATGAAACCCAAGAATCTTTTCATGGAATTGTAGTCCCAAAAATTAAGGAAGAAGAAGGATGGGAGTAGTACAAGGGGATCAAATGGTCCTCAATATTGGACCGCAACATCCTAGTACACATGGAGTATTAAGGCTTGAAGTAACTACCGATGGGGAAATCGTTTCAAAAATTACTCCCCATTTAGGTTATCTTCACCGTTGTTTTGAGAAGCATGCTGAAAATGTAACCTATGAACAGGTTATACCTTTTACTGATAGATGTGATTATTTGGCTTCAATGAATAGCAATTTTGGATATGTTGTTGCCATGGAAGAATTAATGGGGATCGAAGCTTGTGAAAGGGTGCAATATATAAGAGTCATTATGGCTGAGCTAAATCGGATCGCGAGCCATCTTCTAGCGCTTGGAGTGTATGGTCTAGATATTGGAGCATTCACTCCTTTTTTGTATATGCTGAGAGATCGAGAGCGTATATTAGATATGTTTGAATATACATGTGGCGCTCGTCTACTTTATAACTACATGTGGATTGGTGGTGTTTCTCATGACCTCCCCAAAGATTTTGAAAAAATCTGTATCGAATTTCTAGATTATTTTGAACCGCAAATAGATGAATACAACAATTTGCTTACATATAATAAAATATTTATTGAACGTACTGCAGATGTTGGCGTCATACCTGCAGATATTGCTATCAGTTATGGAGTGTCCGGTCCAAATCTTAGAGGTTCAGGTGTAAAGTGGGATGTAAGAAAGGATGAACCCTATTCGATTTATGATCGATTTGAATTTGATATTCCAACTGGAACAGGCGAATTTGGAACATTGGGTGATTGTTTTGACAGATACTGGGTTAGAATGCTTGAAGTAACTGAAAGCGTAAAAATTATTAGACAAGCTTTAAAAGATATACCCCAAGGAGATGTATTCGAAACAATGCCAAAAAAGATTCGACCTCCAGTTGGGTCAATTTATAGAAGAACCGAAAGCCCTAGGGGGGATTTGGGTTATTATATTGTTAGCGATGGAAAGCCATCGCCTACTAGAGTAAAAATGCGATCCCCTGCATTTACAGCGCTATCATGCTTAGATGAAGTTTCGAGCGGGTGGATGATTTCTGATGTATTAGCTATATTAGGAAGTTTGGATATTGTTTTAGGAGAGATAGATAGATGACGGTTGATTATCTTATTGAATTGTTCTCGGGTCTAATAAATATTCCTGTGATAACTTTTTTATTAGCGGTAACAATTGCCGGAATTCCGCTCTTTATCTTGATGGCTTTAAACGCAACCATTGCTGTGTATGTTGAACGGAAAGTTTCTGCTTTTATGATGGATCGTATAGGCCCAATGGGTCAAGGTCCGGGCTTACATGCTGGTAAATGGGGTATCCTTCAGACAATTGCTGATGCTGTTAAGTTACTTATTAAAGAAGATACAGTTCCTGCTTCCGCAGATAAATTGCTTTTTAAAATGGCGCCCTTTATCATTTTTATAGGCGCATTTTTAGGTATAGCTGCCTTGCCATTTAGCTCAGTGATTCAAGTAGTGGACTTCAATGTTGGAGTCTTTTATATAATTGCAGTTGGCTCTGTAGGGGTTATAGGAATTGTAATGGCAGGATGGGCATCAAATAATAAATGGTCCTTATATGGAGCAATGAGATCTGCTGCACAAATTATTAGCTATGAGATTCCAGCTGGGCTATCCATAATTATTCCAATCATGATGTCTGGAACCATGAATCTTCAATCATTGATTGAGTTTCAATCAGGAACGGTTTGGGGCATCCTTCCTAATTGGATAATATTTAATAATCCTTTTAGTTTTTTAGCATTTTTCATCTTTTTCATTAGCGCGGTTGCTGAAACCAATCGCACGCCTTTTGATATACCTGAAGCTGAATCAGAATTAGTGGCTGGCTGGATGACTGAATACTCAGGTTTTAGATGGGCGGTCTTCTTTTTAAGTGAATACGCAAATATGTTTGTTGTTAGCGGTCTTGCAGCTGCAGGTTTTCTTGGGGGTTGGCAGAGCCCTATACCAGGATTATTCAACTCACCTATTTGGGGACTGTTTTGGTTTACTGGAAAAATCATCTTCTTAATCTTTGTTATGATGTGGTTTAGATGGACCTTCCCTAGGTTGCGCGTAGATCAATTAATGCATGTCTGTTGGAAGGTATTTATTCCAATAGCGATGTTTAATATTTTTGGAGTTGGTATATGGAAATTAATTATAGGATAATTTATGTCTAGATATTTTTCAAATATTTATGATACCGTAAACACATTATGGACAGGGATGCAAATTACTTTTCGACATATGATTAATATTCGAAAAGATAATGTCACTCTTCAATATCCCGAAGAACGCTGGCCGAGACCTGAAAGAAATATTGGATTCAATCATGAAGATTATAATGTGATTCGTTCTAGGTTGCACGTTGATATTGATGATTGTATTGGTTGCTATAGATGCGAAAGAGCTTGCCCAGTAGATTGTATTAAAATTGAAACTATTAAGTCAGATAGAGGTGAAGATATTCCAAAAGTAAAACATACTGGTGTTACCTCAAACGGAACCAAGAAAGGATTTGTGGTAAGTCGATTTACAATTGACATGTCAGAATGCTGTTACTGTAATTTGTGTACATATCCTTGTCCTGAGGAGTGCATTTTTATGGTTGGTGGACCAAATAGTTCAAAACACCCTATAGATTATGAGTTTTCTGAAGTGGATAGAAAAGATTTGATCTACCAATTTGCAAAAAAGTTAACCCCCAACCAAAAAGACAGCCTAACCAAGGTAGATGAAAAGGCTGAGGCCTAATGGCTGAATTTACTTTCTGGTTTATTGTTGCTCTAACTATAAGCTCTGCCTTAATGGTTGTTTCAAGCAAAAGCTTGGTCTATTCAGCGTACTCATTATTATTTACGTTTATTGGCGTAACGGCATTGTATGTGTTTTTATGGGCTGATTTCTTGGCGGTAGTGCAGGTAGTAGTTTATGTTGGTGGCATATTGGTCTTAATTATTTTTGGCATTATGCTTACAAATAAAATATCTTCTGCTAATATCAGTCATACGTCAGTTCAAAAACGGGCAGGCGTTTTTGTTGTGATTGGGTTTATTGGAGTTTTAGGATATGTGATTTTTAACACCCCTTGGATCCAGCTACCAAATACTGAACCGGTGGACACAACAAGATCTATCGGTAATCTATTAATGATAGATTATCTATTACCATTTGAAGCAGCTTCCTTCTTATTACTTGGCGCATTGATTGGCGCGACAACCCTATCAAGGAAGGATGATTAATGGATAGCTTAAGTAATTATCTACTGGTTAGCGCTATCCTTTTTTCATTAGGCTTATTTGGTGTTGTTACACGTAGAAACGGGGTAGCGGTCCTAATGGGTGTAGAATTAATCCTTAATGCTGCGAATCTAAACTTCCTTGCTTTTGCTAGATTTGGTGGCATGAATATGTCGGGACATGTTTATGCTTTATTTGTCATTGTGCTGGCCGCAGCAGAAGCTGCTGTCGCCCTAGCAATTATAATTAATATTTTTAATAATTTTAATACAATCAATATTGATGATGTAAGCGAGCTAAAGCAATGATTACTGGCAATTACATCACCGACTCTTGCTTGCTGATTTTATTTTTGCCATTAATTGCTTTTATAATCAACATTTTTTTTGGTAAACGACTTCCAAGGCAAGGTGATTGGGTTTCTGTAGGCGCAATACTTATAACTTTATTGCTTGCCCTTTCACTATTTATTGGCATGCTTTCAAATTGGGATTATAAGTTTTCTCATGAGGTTTATTTTTCATGGATTGATCTCGGTGCATTTAAGATTGATCTTGGGTTTTGGGTAGATAATATAACCATTGTAATGCTTTTAGTGGTTTCTTTGATTTCCAGTATGACCCATATTTTCTCCCTTGAGTATATGAAAGGGGATATCCGCTACAATCGATATTATGCATATCTTGGACTATTTACGTTTTCAATGAATGGAATTGTATTGGCAAATAATTTAATGTCATTATATATATTTTGGGAATTGGTTGGTGTTAGCTCATATCTCTTGATTGGGCATTGGTTTGAAAAGCATTCTGCTGCTGATGCAAGTAAAAAAGCATTTCTAACAAATCGCGTTGGGGATATTGGTTTCTTTATTGGTATTATGATCATGTTCACTGCAATTGGATCATTTAATTTTCAACAACTTTTCGAAGGAGTGTCAGGCGGGTTAATTTCTGGCACATTATTAACACTTGCTGGTCTTGGTTTATTTATGGGAGCTGTTGGTAAATCATCTCAGTTTCCTTTACATATTTGGCTTCCCGATGCGATGGAAGGACCTACACCCGTCTCAGCTTTAATGCATGCAGCTACCATGGTTGCTGCAGGTGTTTACCTTACTGTTCGCCTTTTTCCATTATTTACAGCTGAAGCATTGACAGTGATTGCTTACGTTGGCGGCTTTACAGCAATTTTTGCTGCTACAATTGCTATTACTCAAAATGATATAAAGAAAGTTTTAGCTTACTCCACTGTTAGTCAATTAGGTTATATGATTTTAGCTGTAGGCGTAGGAAATTATGTTGCTGCATTTTTTCACCTTCTAACCCATGCAATGTTTAAGGCATGTTTATTTTATGGATCAGGCTCTGTTATCCATGCTATGCACCATTCTTTACACGAGTTACATGACCATGATACTGACCCTCAGGATATGAGAAATATGGGCGGCTTTAAATCAAAGATGCCGATTACAAGCCTTACAATGACAATAGCAACGCTTGCGATTGCTGGCGTCCCACTTTTTTCAGGGTTTTTATCTAAAGATGCTATATTAGCTGGAACGTTATCCTATGTCGAGCATCACCCGCAACATTGGATTTTAGCTGTATTTGGTTTTGGCGCTGCAGCTATTACGGCCTTTTATATGTTCAGATTGATATTTTTAACTTTTTATGGTGAGCCCAAAATGCCAAAAGTATTTGATGGAATTCATGAATCTCCAAAAGTAATGTCTTACCCATTAATTATTTTAGCAGCTTTGAGTGTTTTTATTTTTTACACCTTGCCCTACTTTAATCCTTTTTCAGATTATGGGTGGTTTACTAAGTTGATTAAGGCCACAAACTCTGCTGTTCCTGGAAACCCAACAGCCAAAGAGATCTATGATGGCGTTCATCATGCACATTATACCGCAATGGCCCTATCGCTAGCTGTAGCTGCTCTTGGTATCGGTTTATCATTTATGATGTATTTCAAAAAGAAATTATCAGCAGAAAACTGGGCAAATAGATTTGGATTTCTGTATAAGCTTTCCTTGAATAAATATTATTTCGATGAAAACTATAATCGGTTCCTATATCAACCATTCTTAAGACTATCCCGAGCTGTTGCCTATGTGGATTGGGATCTATATGATAAATATTTTATTAATGGGTTTGGATACATAACAAAAATCTTATCAAAAATTACAGGCCGGCTAGATTTTGATGGCCTTGATCAGACATTGGTAGATGGCATTGGACGGACAGCGCATGGTGCTGGGAAAAATTTAAAAACGGTGCAAACGGGCCGGTTGCAGAACTACATGCTCTTTGCGCTAATTGGTGTTATCATAATTTTGGTTATTCAAGCAACCTAGAGATTTTATAAAGGAAAAGATATGGATCATTTACTCAGTTGGATTATTTGGCTTCCTATCATAGGCATGGGTATTATTACCTTAATTCCTAGAGATAGATCGAATTTAATTAAACAAACTGCCGCTTTAGTATCAGGTATTCAGTTGATGCTTGCTATTTATCTATGGAGCATTTTTGATGCAAGCAATGGTAATCTACAATTTATGGAACGAGCAGAATGGATTCCTTCATTCAATATTACCTATATTTTGGGTGTAGATGGATTAAGCTTACCAATGGTATTTTTAATGGCATTAATTGGATTTATCGGTATTTTTGTAAGCTGGAATGTCACCAATGCTGTAAAGGGATATTTCTCGCTTTTTTTACTTTTAAATACAGGAGTGATGGGGGTCTTTTTAGCGTTAGATTTTTTCTTGTTTTATATTTTTTGGGAAGTCATGCTTCTGCCAATGTATTTCCTTATTGGTATGTGGGGTGGTCCGCAACGTGAATATGCAGCGATCAAATTTTTCATTTACACTTTGGCGGGCTCTGTTTTAATGCTCATTGCAATTTTGGCTCTATACTTTACTTGTGGAAATACTTTTGATATGCTTTTACTGATGGAGCGAGCGCCAGTTGCTCTAGATGGAATGTTATGGTGGGGTATGAGCGCTATCAAAGTTATTTGGGTTCTATTATTTATTGGTTTTGCAATTAAAGTTCCAGTTTTTCCTTTTCATACATGGCTACCATTAGCACATGTTGAAGCACCCACAGCAATTTCGGTTATTCTTGCCGGTGTATTGTTGAAATTAGGTGTATACGGAATGCTCAGAATCAATTATACAATGTTGCCGGACGGTGTATTTTGGTTTGCTGGAGCACTTGCAGTATTAGGCTTGATTAATGTGATCTGGGGTGCAATGTGCGCTCTGGCACAAAAAGATTTAAAAAAGCTAGTAGCATACTCCTCAGTGAATCACATGGGCTATACTCTCCTAGGCATGGCAGCGGTAATCGCGGCTTCCGAGATGAATGGAAGTAATCTTATCAGTGCCCAAGCAGGATTAGGTGGAGCAGTCTTTCAAATGTTCAACCATGGAACTATCTCTGCGATGTTATTTATTCTTGTAGGTGTTATATATGAAAGAGCGCACCATAGAGACATTGATGGCTTTGGTGGACTCGCAACGCAAATGCCAATCTACACTGCTTTTGTAGCAGTAGCCTTTTTTGCTGGTCTTGGCCTTCCTGGCTTTAGTGGATTTGTAAGCGAAGCAATGATATTTATTGGAGCATTTCCAGTGTTTAAAGCGATTGTAATTATTTCAACTTTAGGAATACTACTCAATGCTGCATACTTCCTATGGGCTTTTCAAAGAATGTTTTTTGGACCAGCAAATGAAAAATACAATGACATCCCTGAAATAAATAGAAGAGAAGTGTTTACTTTAATCCCTCTTGCAGTTATTACCCTTTTCTTAGGTATATATCCTAGACCTTTTTTAGATCTAATAGCTGCTACCTTGAACGTGTTAATTGATTCAGTGGTATCATTTGGCGGACTTGCCTTAGCAATGTAAATAGGTAATGGATGAATAATTTAAATAGTTTAGCATTCTTTTGGCCCGAGCTTATTTTAAGCGTTACTATACTTGTAGCTATAGTCGCAGACCTTATTTATCAAAGGAAAGATTCTTATAAGGTTGCGTATTGGTCATTAGGAGGTTTGTTTCTCACTTATTTTGCTATTCGACTTCAGGAT
>MDSY01003002.1_pt1 | contig 11387 bp, 10 predicted proteins | sample 811131 | NCBI WGS metagenome assembly MDSY01 (sample SAMN05326643, study PRJNA326480) | marine metagenome | isolation source: seawater | place: Atlantic Ocean: South West | collected 2010
ACAGTAGAACCCACAACCTTTTATGGCTGTGGGTTTTTTATTTTATATAAATCCTCCCTAAAATATTTTGAATTGAAATTAGAGATTTCCAAGCTAAACATATGTTTAAAATAATTAAAAAATAAAATAAAGCATTTGAATACTTGGAACTTCATAGTGCTCCAAAAACAAGGCCGCTTATCGTTGTTTACAGTAGCTTCACAAAGTAAAAAGAATTGGATGAAAGAAAAATAGAAATATATTTTTTTTCATTAATATGAATTTTTAAGCATAGATTTAAAATAATAAAGACTCTTAATTAACAATATTTCACATTCAATTTGCTCTGGCTGTGAAAAAGTAATCATCTCGTGAACCTCCTAAATTCCAATCGCCAAAAGTAAATTTATAAGCACATTCTTCATTATAAATTTCACTAATTTGAACCTCTTCCCAGTATTTTCCGCTACTGACCTGAGTTTCATATATACGAAAACAACCATCATTGTAAAGATGAGTTGGTTTTTTCCCTCTAATTCTAACACTTACAGAGTAGTTGTCGCCATAGGTGTTTCTAGTACTTGCTGTAGTAACATACCAATCTCCACTCACCCCCCAATGGTCATCTTGTGAAAAACAAAAATTAAAGCAAAGAATTAAAAATAAAGTGAATATATATTTCATTTTTTTGAATTATAAAATTAATTATATTAAAGTAATGTTTTTTAATTACAATTTCTGTGCAAAATGGATCTAATAGACTGAGCTTAAGAGACAATCTGTATAAATTTAAAAACATTCTTTAAAAGAATAAACCTTAACTCCAGAAGAAGAAAGTTCATTGATTTCTTCAAATTTAAAATCATTATTAAACTTTTCTATATCAATAATTTCAAATCGATTTATTAATATATTGTTATAGCCAATAACGTATTCAAGATTATTTTCTCTTGCTGTAAAGATATCAATTGAATCACTTTTAGAATTTAGCATTGATATTAAAACAAAATTATCATGAATTGCTATTTTTTTATCATTTTTTGGTAATGAATCTATTTTCAAATTTATGTTATGATATTCTGAAAATTCTTCTCGCCCAAAATCTTTTAAAATCTCAAAATTATTGATAATTAAATATGAACTAAACACTAATAAAGTAGTAGAAATAATATATTGAAATTTTTGTTTACGTTTATTCCCGAAAATAAAAAATCCTATCATTAAGGGTATTGTATTAAACATATATCTAAAACTCTCGAAATGAGATATTTCCCCTGCTATAATTGCATATTGTCCTCTATAGTGAAAACTATAAAGTAAAATGAATGCAAACCATATTGAAATCAAAATCAATGATTTTTTAGTTGGTTTTTTCGATAGTAAAACGAAAACTAATAAAATAATAAATCCATCAAGTTTAAAAAATGATTTTAAATAAGTTGGAAATTGAAAGATGAAATAATCAAGAGAAAAAGTATTCCTGCCCAAATGTGAAGCTTCTAAGCTTTCAGTATAAAATGGATTAATAAAATATTGAGATGTTATTAGGCAAAATGTAAAAACCCAAAATCCTATATTTTTAATTAGAAATTTAGGACTGTATAACAACAAAACACTAAGATAAATAAGGTTTTCACGTTTGACAATGACTAAAATTATAAGTAGAACAAACGATACCCATAGCCACCATTTATTTCCCTTAGATAAATGTTGATGAAGACTTATGATTAAAATCAAACCTAAAGAAAATGATAAATTTTCTATTAATCCACTATTGAAAACATAAACAGCTGGTAAGCATGAAATTAGACATACCATTAAAGTTATGCTCATAAAGCTATTTTCATATAATATAAATACTAATAAAAAACATAAACTAAATAGAATTGCATTTCCTAATTTATATATTAAATGTGGGCTTTCTATATTAAAAACTTTTGCAATTGAATATAGATATGCGGAGTATGTAATGTAGTGTCCAGTATAAGATGAAACCGAGACACACTTACCATTAACTCTGGACTCACAGCCTTGAGTCCTATATTCCTCCGTAAAAGGTATTAGGCTTTCTTGACTAGAAACATGAGCACTTATGAAAGAATCTTCATATTCAAATCCGAAAAATTTTGTTAAATGTAACGGCTTGAATATTAAAAATAATCCAAAAAATAAGATGATAAAGGTTAGGTAAATCCTATAGCTTTTCCAAAATCGGTTTAACTTCTGCATATTTTATATTCCAAGTGAAAAATCCTGAGCAATCTTTTCTCAAAATACATTTCTCACATTCAGGTTTAAAACTGTTTTTCCAATCAGAAATTGATTGTTTAGCATAGCTCCAAAGTGATTCTGGTATATGACATAAAGGTGTGTTGTAAATTGAAATATTATACTTCCAACTAGAGAGAAATTTTAATGAATCTAGCAGGTTTTTCTCTGCCATAATATGGTCTTCTTCAATTAATTCTAATTTATTAGCTTTAGTGTAGCCAATGATTTCAAGCCCCATGAATGTAACATGATAAACAAAAGGGAAGTTTTTGTGTATAAATTTTGAAAGTGAAAGTAATCTTGGATTTGATAGTTTGTGTAAAACTACCCTAACTTCAAGAGGAAATCCTAGGCTACTTATTTTATGAATTCCCAAACAAGTTTGGTGAAATGCGTCTTTAGCTTGAACTATATGGTCGTGAACCTTGTATACATCTGAGTACAATGGTATTGCAAATACTACATTTTTTTTTAATTTGATAGAACTTAGAATACCAATTGTGTTTTCTAGAGCTAGCATTCTTCCATTTGATAAGATTGTAATTAATAAATCTGGAAACTTTTTTAAGATTTTATTAATTAATAGCACTAATCTTTCCCCTAAAAGAGTTGGTTCTCCTCCAGTAATAGTAAGATGATTAGGAGATTCTTCAAGTAAATTAATGGTGTAATCCCAAATGAGATAATTCTCTAAAGTATCATCAACATCTAAAGGTGGTTGGCTACACATTAAGCAATTTGAATTACATCTAATTGTAGCGAATATGAAATTATTATTACTTTTCGCTCTATAGACTGAGCGGATCTTTGAATTCTTTACTGAAATAATATCATTGATTTCTATATCATTAAGACCCTTGATACTGGATATAGAATTCTCTTCAATATTATCAGAGCTATTCAAATTAAACAGTTTAGATTGATTTTTCCCTAAATCTTTTCCCTCTAAAATAACATTTATCTCATTGTCTTCAATCTTTTTGGATAACACTCGCCCTACAAACAATTCACTGCTTGATAAGTATACTTTACCTTTCCAAGATAATTTTATCTCCTCATTCATTATTTACCCATGATTTAAAAATATCTAAAGCTTCAGGATCAGTATCTATTTTTTCAAATATTATATCTAAAACAGACATATTTCGCTGACAGAAGCTACTGTCTGGTCGAAAGCCATACATATCTCCTTGAGTTGCATGATGTAAGACTGGATCTGCACCACAATACATATTATATGTACACGTACTGCATCCTGCCATGTAATCATTAACACCAGCATCTCCTATTTTTTCAATAATAGGGTTACTGAGTAATTTCTCCCAGCTATCGTTTACAGTCCCGATTTGAAATGTAAAATCTTTCATCTGTGCTAACATTCTTGCTTCGTCACTTAAAAATATCTTTCCGTCATAGTCATACACTATAACACTATTTATTAATCCAGAAGGTGACATTAAGTCAACATAATTTTCAGAAAAAGCTGTAAGTATTTTCTTTAAAAGTATTGCAGTATATGTTTCTTTAAAATATTCTCCTTTTCTATTTAATTCTAAAATATAATCTAAACCTTTACTATAAAATTTGATAAATTCGTCAGTTTGATAATTGCTATTTTTATTTTTCGTGGCAAAGCCATAGGGAGAAATAGGTCTCAGGAATACAGAATTAAATCCAAATTTTCTATACTCATCAATTATTTTAATTGGATGTTCAAGAGAAAGTGTTGTAGTGGTCATTAAGGCAGAAACATTCTCTCTTCCTACAATATCAAATGAAAGATTTAAACCTTTTTCTACAAGGGAATAGCTATTTCTACCTGGTCTTTTTCTATTTTCATTATGTAATTCTTCGTGACCATCAAGAGAACAAGAAACAAGTATTTTTTCTAATTTACAATATTCAAGAATTTCATCATTAATAGGGGCTAGATTTGTACAAATAACATAATTTATTTTTTTATTCAATAACCTAGCTTTCTCCTTTGTATAGGATATAGCATCTTTAATTAGATCAAATGCCAAAAGTGCCTCACCACCTTGAAATTCCATTGTAATATTTTTTTCTGGGGATGCTAGCATGAGATTAATGCCCTTATATAGATTTAAGTGTGAGAAGTCAAATTTCTCCTTGTTTTGGGAAACTCTTGAAACTTGACAATATTGACAAGTGTGCTCACAACGTAATGTGATAACAAAAATATGAAGTTGTGCAAAATTAAAGGCATTAGTTTTTTTTGCCCTATATCTATTTGCTAATAATTCTAAAGATTTAACATTTTGACTATCACTTACTACATGATTACTTAGTAAATCATAATATAAACTTTCGTCTATGCTATCAATATTTTTTTTAAGCAAATTCTCTACAGTTCCATTTGGAACTATTAAGTAATCACCAACCATATTTACTATAAGTTGCCTTCCTGAATTAAGTCTTTTGAAGTTAAACGGTAATAGACTAAAGCTATTTGACTCTAAGTCGTCGTAAAAATGAAGTTTTTGGAATTTTCTAAACTCTTTTCTTATGGTCTTAATTTCCATTTCTTTTTAAAATATTGATGGGATCATCAAATTCACCAATATCCTTAAATTTAATCAGATCGGGATAAAACGCTTTTGAGACGACTAAATTTTTCACATCTTTAGTCTCAATGTTAATTTGTTCTCTTAATGAAAAATCATTCAATGATTGAATAAATTCTTTTTTGTTTTTCATATTAAATTCAGCACAACTTAACACAAAAATATCTGATTGTTCTGAAATTATGATTTCAAAATTTTTGGAAAACCAGTATACAGTATTCCTAATTGCTTCAATACTATATATGCTTTTTTGTAAAGTTACTACCACTAAACAAATGAAGATGAAGAATGTGAAGAATGCGAAGAATGCGAAGAATGCGAGGAGTGTGATGAGTGAAAACAACCAAAACTATCATCGACATTATTAAAATTTACTTTTAGAGTAAATTCTTTCGCTCTATTATTTTTAAAATCAATAGAATTTAATTTATTGTCATCAGTATTAATATCTGTTTTAATATCAACCACAGCGCTTGATGCAATTGCGCTTGAACCTAGGATTGAGCTTATTGCTAAGATTGCTTTTTTATTCATTTCTTGTGTATTAAATTAATAATATACATAAATATACAAATTAATTTTGTTTTAAAATAATTAAAATTAAATGAACCTATTAGATTTAATTAATTTCCATTTGTGTAATCGGTATACCAATGAAGCTATAATACAACCTAAACCATACTTTACACTTCTTTTAAAATTTATTGATGAAGCTTCTTTAAAGTATTTTGTTGGACAAGTTATTTCTCCAATCTCGATATTTTTCATGAATATTTGAGTTAACAATTGATTATCGAAAACAAAATCATTGGAGTTATTTTTGAAATTTATTTTTTTCAAAACTTCTGCCGAAAAACCTCTATATCCAGTATGGTATTCAGATAATTTCTCATTGATTATTATATTTTGAAATAGTGTTAATAAACGATTGAAAAAATATTTATAATAAGGCATACCTCCTTTTAACGCACCCTTTCCTAAAATCCTAGATCCTAAAACAACAGGGTATACTTCATTAGCAATAATATATGAAATTGAATGGATTAATTTTGGAGTATATTGATAATCTGGATGTAGCATAATAATAATATCTGCATTGAGCTCAAGAGCTTTTTCATAGCAAGTTTTTTGATTAGCTCCATAACCTAGATTAGAGTTATGTTTGTATATATGCTTTAAACCATATTTTTCTGCAACATCAATAGTGTTATCCGAGCTATAATCGTCAACAAGAATTATATCATCTACAATTTCGAAGGGTATTTGATTTAAAGTTTTTTCTAAAGTATTTTCAGCATTAAAAGCTGGTAATACAACTATTATTTTTTTATTGTTGATCATAATTATTTACTGTAAATAAATGTAATATAATTAAAATTGTAAATTAATAAAGCATCAGTAACGTAATTATACAATCAAATTTAACAACTTATTTCTTCCAAGTACCGCCATATTTATAAGTACTGTTATTTTCTTTAACTTTAAGTAAGCAGTCTTCGCATACAAACACCCATTCCTTAGGGTTTTTGTATTGCACCCTGTACATTGTCGGGAAATCTATATTGCAGACGTTACAGTGCTTAATACGTTGTGTCATATACTAACATTCTTCTTCTAATGGTTTTAATAATTGTTTAGCGATAGTATCACTTAATTTGTTTCTTGGTCCAAGCATAGCGTCATCAATATTCAAAAAGTTTAATATTTTGCCCAACAAAAACTTTAAAGTATCCCCGATAATTACCAAAATTGACATTTTCTCCTAATGGAGAATCTAAATCAATCTTCTTATCTTTTCTAACCACTTTGAGCTTACAAAACCCCATTTGTGTGCTATAAATTATTGAATTTATAAGATGTGAACCTATGGGGACTGATGTGATTTCCCCTTCTGCTAGCATCATTTTGTAAGCTTTATATCGTTCGAAGATAGCAGAATCTCTAATTTCCATTAAATCCTCTATGTTATTTTCTTTTAAAAATATTTCAGCCCCAAATATTTCAAACATGTTTAAAAGTAGGAGGTTTTTATAATAATAAAATTTAGAATTCCATTTTATGAGATTTAAAATACGATAAGTAAGAGCAAGAAACTTAACTTTTTGGTTTAAAGGTAAAATCAGTTCTTTGTTTTTAATAGCTAACAACATAATTGACACAGCATCATTAAGAAAAATAAATGTCAAATTATCATCTTTATACGATTTTAAGTATTTATTACTAATAAAACGATGATTGTGAGTTATGGGTTCTGAAGGTATTCCAGTTAATTTAAACTCTTCTTGGTTTTTTATAAATTGTTGAAGTTTATTAAGTTTAGAGTAATCTATATAATAACTCACTTCATTTGGTGCAGATTCAATTTGTGATTCTAAACGTTTGAGGTTAAAATATTTTTCTAATTTATTGAGATTTTCTAATTTTTCATAACTAATTTTAATTGTACTTATATCTTCTGAATAAGTTTCGTTCCAAAAATGTAATAGAATATGATATCCTATAAAAAGAGCATTCAAAGAACGAATATCTTGAGAAATACCAATTTGATTTCTTTTTTGAATCAATGAATAAACAGATTTGATTGTCTTTTCAATTTTATTAGTAATACGCTGACCTTCTTTTGTACTTGTATCTTTTTGAGTATGCTGTAACGTGGTGTTTTCATCCATACCGTCATCACCAGCTTTAAGTGCCATTTCTTCGCTATTACTAGAAATTTCTTCTGGATTCTCTCTTATCTTTAGTACATCTAGAAATTCTTCAACTAAAGATGTAATGTTTTCACTAGTAACCTGTTCATCAATAGGAAGACTCGCATTTTTATTGTATTCGTTTTCTGAAATTATTTCGCCTTTATCTTCTTTAATATCTATACTTGCTTGAAGGGGATATTGAGAAGTAGCACTATCTTTAAAAACTCTTTCTTGGTCTAGAAAATCTAGAACTAACTCATAGTTTAAGGAATTAAAGATATCTAGATGTTCAAAACTTTGTAGGCGAGCTAGGCGTTCATCAGGATTAGATTTTTTAAGTGCATTCGTATGCTGCACTAACCCAAAGGTTGAAATTCTTTCAAGTGTTTCTGAATCAAATAAGGCAACTTTAAATACACCTTTGATTTTTGTTAATTCATTTTGAATTATAGTAGAATTCAATGATAATTCAATACTCTCAAGGAATTCATTGGAATTATTGAAAGTTCTTAAGAGGTAAGGTTTCAAAAGACTCTTGCTTAATGTAAGTTTTAAAGTTTGATCATTAATTTCAGTATGTTTTATTTTTATCAAAAGGCTTGATGGTTCTAAATCTTGACTCTTGATATTTCGTTCTTTTTGTATATTCAAGGTTCCTTTTTTGGGGATATTAATGCCCAATTCTTTAAGAAAATCTCTAGGTTTTTCTGATTCCATGGTAATGACTACTTCATCATTTTTAAAGGGCCTATTGCTTACACCGTAAGCTTCTAATGTTGCGTTGGCACTACCTAGAATAAAAATAGTCTTATCCTTATATTCTATTTGGATCATTTTTGCATGTAGGCGCCGAATACTTTTTGAATTACCTTCTTTAATTACATTACCCCAGTCTGAAAATTGGCTTTTATTTGATTTGAAATCTACAGGGAGAATACCATTTGTAATATCAACTACACAATGTATTTCTAAAGGGATTAAATCATCAATTAATCTCTGTAAAAATGCTCCAGAACGATTGTAATATGGTGCAATGATTTTAATGCTTGTGGGATTTTTGGATAGTTTACTTATAACATCTTTATATAGAGAATTTTCATTTTGAGTATATGATAGATTGTAAACGATTTCTTTTATTGTTTCCGTTTCGTTTTGAATATTTTCTAGTTTATTTATCCATTGAGAATACTGATTTATCCAACCAATTTTAGTCGTATTGATTTCAGAACAATGTGATGATAACTTTTGAATATACTTCCAAGCAGATTTAAAAATAGGCTGGGTCTTTGTTCTTTCATTACTCGTGTAAAATGATGACCAGATTTCATCGTTATATAAAAGACCACTTGAAGTAATATTACCGCTACCAACAGAAAGATACCCTTTGTCTTTTCCTGCTAATAAAATTATTTTAGGATGAAAGGCTCCTGAAATATGAACAGGTGTAATGCTGTAATTTGCTTTGAACTTTATAGAACTAGTACTTAAGTGAGTAGACAAGTATTTCTCTAACATTGCAGCATCAACAAATAGATTGATATTTGTTATCCCTGCACTTCTTAATCTTGGTAAGATAAGCTGTTCAAAGAAAGCCAAATCAATACTATAACTTGTAATAACACAACTGTGATATTTATTCTTTCCTGTACCAATTAACTCTAAAATATTAGAACGTTCTATTTTCATTGTTCTAGATTTTTTAGATGTTCCAGTCCTTTAGAAGTCAAAGTTGTAGTTTTAGAATCTATAATATTCAAATCACGCATGAAATCGAATAGGGTGTGAATTCTAGGTGATGAATAATCATAATGAAAATCATCCACAAATCTTATCATACCATCGTCTCTATAAAATTTAGCACTATTTTGTGTAGCATTTAGCTTCCTTAAAGCAACAAAATGATGTCTATTGACGACATAACTGATAATAAAAAATTCAACAAACTGGGTTATAGTAAAATCATTTTTTAAATCAAAATCGTTATATGCGTTGAGAAAACTACTTGGTGTATGTATTTTGAAATTGTTAGAAATTGTGATTAGTTCGCTTACACTAGTCTTATTTTCGATAAATAATTTTTGAATAGCACAAAGCGTCAAAAATATTTTGATATATGGATCGTTTTCTTTTTTTGAGAGATTAACTAATTCCTCAACTGAATCTTTATTAAAGGATTTTCCAAAAAATAAATGCTCCTTTTTATTAGCACCTTTTGAATCAAATAGTGTTGAAACTTTTGAAACTATATGATCAATTAATTCGATTTCATCTATCCAGTTATTGCTAGACTTTTCATCTAATATTTTAAGAAAAGCATCCAAACAACCGGTGCAAGAAACACTCCAAAACTGTTCTAAAATAAAAAAGTACCATAATTTTTCAGTGGTAGAATAATCAGTTTGCCATCCATTGCCATAAATAGAAAAAGGAACATTTAACTGATTGTATTTTTCTTCTTCTTCTTCATTTTGAGTAATGTTAGATAGTAATAGTTTGATTGTTTCTTTTCTAAAATAAGTTTCTTGAGTCTCTTTAGGTCTATCCACTCCAGAGAATAGTTTCCATAATAATTTTTGTTCTTTACTTTTATCTGGTATATCAAGCATATTATAATCAATACTCAATAACTCAAGTTCTTTTTTAGTGATGTAATTGTTTTCGATGGCATCAGTAAAAATTTGAATATTTGATGACGTGTTTTGACTAAAAGCATCTGCCAACTGTTTCCCTGATACTTTTGTTTGGTGTTCAAAATCTGTACGTATATATAATCCTTCTTTATCACCTTGATCTCCAAGAATGCCCATTTGTTTTATGGAACTTATATAATACTGACCAAGTACACCGCGAGGGTTTTTCCAGTATGAACCTTCACTATTAGCATCTTCTTGAGTTCCTAATTTAAGATTAATAGTTTCATCACTACTTTCAAAAACAGCTTGAGCTTTTGTAATACCAGGAACACCTCCCAAATTTTTATAAGCTGCAATAAGCGCCAGCAAAAATTCAGCCCGCCTCAAATAATTATTTTGCTTACTCCTTGATGTATTTCTAATTGTTTTAGCGTACCAATCGAAAAACCAGCAATAAAAAGAATAATAACGCACGCGTTGTGTTACGTTATTAAGACCTGGTAGTAATAAATCAAAAATACGCTCGCTAGTTAAATTTAAGCCTAATTGATCTAGACCAGAAATAGGATAATGTGGTTTTCCTAAAAAAGGTGCCTTTACTTGATTGCTTTCAAATTGACGTATACTCATTAATTTTAGTTTAGGCTACTTATCCTAGTTTTTTCAATTTATCTTCTTTGAAATAATTTTAGTTCTAATTTTGCAGGCGTTGTAATTTTTAAAGCGCGTGCATGATTAATTACTTTACTGTAATGTGCTTCATCCTTAAACTGTGTCCAGGGTAGTAGCTCTAATTTAGGCAATCCTTTAAGCTTTGCTTGTTCATTTAGTTTTTGCTGTATAATTCTATCAACAGGAAAGTGAGGGGGCTCTTTAATGTTACCCAAACACCACTGGTATTTTAGATATAAGTTGAGCATTTTTTGAGCAATGCCAAAATTAATTTTTCCGCCATTAAATATTTCTGAGTATTGTTTGCTGCTATCGCTTACCGCTTTGATGTTATTTATATGTTGCCCGTCAGTTACTTTATCGGTTTTGTATTGCGCCAACATGTTTTCAACAACAACTGTTGTATTGTTCTTAAAAAGTACTTTAGTGTCATTTGAAGCATTATCAACGTAAGCATAAGCCCTTTGAAAAGAGGCTCCAAAGGTGAGCATCCAAATTTCTTTATTTATAAAATCTTCTTTCATAGACTATTTAATACCCCCAATCATTATGCA
>MDSY01013776.1_pt1 | contig 11387 bp, 10 predicted proteins | sample 811131 | NCBI WGS metagenome assembly MDSY01 (sample SAMN05326643, study PRJNA326480) | marine metagenome | isolation source: seawater | place: Atlantic Ocean: South West | collected 2010
AATATCTTCTGGTATATATTTCCTCATAGCTTTTCGTAAAATTGCTTTCCCATCATTAGTTTTTTGGCTCCCAGGTGTGCCATCATTCATTCGGGCCATAGCATTCATATTAAGCTTTAGATCAATAGGTATTTTTTGAGAAAAATCTACTAAATCGTTATCCAAAAAAGGAAGCCGTGTTTCTAAGCTATGCGCCATAGAAAGCTTATCTTCAACTACTAGAAGGCCATGTAAAAAAGTTTTTGCCTCAAAATAAAGCGAATGATTAATATAATCTTCTGGTGTTTGATTGGTGTCAAGAATTTTAAATATATTTGAAAATATATCTCTAGTTTTAACCTCTTTGATGTTTTCTGAAACAGGAGAAAACACTGATTTTATGTCTTTAGTATCAATTAACTTGTGCCAAAATCCATAATATTTGTCTATATAACTATCAAAATTTGTATTATTAAGACCATAAGAATACCTCCATGGATAACCCGCAAATAGCTCGTCCCCTCCCACACCAGCAAGAACAACTTTCACAAATTTACTGGCCAACTTAGCTGCGTAATAGTTGGGATAACTTTGTGATACTCTTGGCTCTTCAAGGTGGTACGCAAACTCAGGCATACACCTTTCCATATCACCAGATTTAAGCACCATCTCATAATGTTCAGTTTGGAATTGATATGACATAGCTTCAGCTTTAGCTCTTTCATCAAAAGCAAGCTCCATGCCACTAGCACTAGATAGATCAAAACCAACTGTAAATGTCTTAAGATACCTACCATTACTTCTAAAATTATGTGAAGCTATAGCGCTTATAGATCCACTATCCAAACCACCACTTAAATAACTCCCTATAGGGACGTCAGCGACAAGCTGCCTTTCTACTGCCTGAGTAAAAAGCCTATCCAACTCCTCCACATATTCTCTTTCATTTTTTATGATTTCAGGGTTGCTGAAATCAAAATCCCAATATTGTGTTTTATTAATTTTTTTTGAGAGTAAGTCTATTTCAAGATAATGCCCAGCTTCCAGAATATGAATATTTCTATGTAATGTTTTGTTAGTCAGGATATTTTGAAAAGTAAAATACTCAAATAACGCCTCTTTATCAACTTCACTTTTGTAATCCTTATACTCTAAAATAGATTTAGTCTCACTAGCAAATATGAAAGTATTGTCATTGGTAATATGATAATAGACAGGTTTAATTCCGTACCGATCCCTGGCTAAGTAAAATTTCTTTGAGTAGTTATCATATAGAGCAAATGAAAACATCCCATTAAATTTATTTACGCAATCAATTCCCCACTCAATATACGAATAAATAATAACTTCTGTATCAGTATTGCTTTTAAAGCGATGCCCTTTCTCTTCTAACTCTCTTCTTAATTCTTTAAAATTGTATACTTCTCCGTTATATGAAATCCATATATTTTTTGATAAATCACTCATAGGCTGATGCCCCGCATATGAGGTGTCTACAATAGATAATCTCCTGTGTCCCATGTATAGATCATAATCATGGCTATGAAGCTCTCTTTGAACAGAGCTAGATTCGATAACAGGGAGCATGTCATCAATATTTTTAAATTGTGTATCTGTCAAGTTATGATAGAAAGAAATATTTTTTTTATGCCTGGAGCCAGTATGAAAGCATAAGTATCCAGCATCATCTGGACCACGATGTGCAATCTGATCTGCCATTGGTTTAATATAATTTATATCAATAGAGGGTCTATTAAGAGATAAAGCGCCAACTATACCGCACATATTAATTCTCCACTTTTCTTAAATAATTATTCATTTCAAGCATTCACATTATCAGAAATTAATAGACAGATCTGCGTTTAGGAATTCTCGGCATCGATTTTAACTATTTAAAAAGATTTAACAACGGAATCAATGACATAACTTTGCTCGGCCTCAGACATTCCATGAAACAATGGCAAGCTTATACTACATTCATTAGAAATATATGCATTTGGAAAGTCTGTCGGACGAATATCATATTTGGTTTTATAGTAGGACAGCATATGCACAGCATGAGTCGCCGGCCTAGTGGAAATACCCACCTGCTGGAGGGCTTCCATCCAAACATTTCTTGCTGTGTTAACTGCTTTAATATTATTTAAGCTAAGATCATCGGGCCTAAACATGCAAGGATAACTTTGGTAACCATGCTGATATCCTTCTGGGCATTTAGGCGTTCTCAGCCATGCCAAATCACCAAATGCCTGATCATAAATTCTTGCTAATCGTTGACGCTCTAACACAATTTCAACCGCTCGATCCATTTGCGCAGAGCCCAAGGCCCCTTGGATATCAGTCATTCTCTGGTTATAACCTGCCTCAGGATGATCCGATAATAAATAGGGTTTAGCCCCTAAGTGTCTCTGCAGATCCGACATCGTCGCGCCATGATCTCTTAGACATCGAACTCTATCCGCTAACTCGGAATCTGAAGTTGTCACCATCCCCCCTTCACCAGTCGTTAGGGCCTTGCGAGGATGAAAGCTAAAACATCCCGTATCACCCAAAGTACCTACATGTTGTCCAAAGTATGTAGCACCAAAACCGCAGGCAGCGTCCTCTACAACCCAGAGATTATGACGTCTAGCAATTTCATTAATCGGGCTCATATCTGCCGACAAACCAAATAAATGAACAGGTAATATCGCTTTAGTTTTAGAGGTAATTTTTCCTTCGACTTGGCTAACATCAATATTAAAAGTCTCAAGATCAATATCACAAAAAACTACTTTTCCACCTAGGTGTTCAACTACATTTGCAGTCGAAATCCAAGTGAATGCAGGCACAATTGCCTCATCACCAGGACCAAAACCCAAGGCAGCCAGGGATAAATGAAGCGCTGAGGTGCATGAAGTAACGGCAAGTGAATTTTTAGAGCCTGTGAATTCTGACCATTTTGACTCAAATTCTTGCACCTTTGGCCCCTGCACTAACCAACCACTCTCAAGAGGAGCAATAACACTTTGAATTTCATTCTCAAGCAAGCTTGTTCTCGCAATTGGTATGTTCATTTTAGATATCATTATTTAAACGCCACCGTCATCACGCCACTTAATTAATCGTAAAAGACCTTCTCGAAGGTTATATGTATAATCAAAACCAAGATCTCTAGACGCTTTGATAGGACATCCAATACGATTCTGAACCATACGACGAACGTCATCTTCGCTGTAAGGTTGATAGGTGACTTTTAAATCTGATTCTTTTAGCTCAAGGATTAGATCACATAATTCTTTAATACTAGTTTGAACACCGGAGCCTACGTTATAAAACTCATCTGTTGAAACAGCTTTGAGAGCCAAAACATTCGATCGAGCAACATCTTCTACGTAGATAAAGTCATAGGCTTGAGTACCATCACCGTTAATGACCGGCGGTTCATTTTCATCAATTTTATTAAGCATAATTGGAACTACGCCAGTATAAGCTGCAGTTTGATCCTGATGGGGGCCATACACATTCATATACCTCAAACCAACATAATCTAAATTATATCGATCATAAAAAGCTCGACACATTGCTTCACAAGCAATCTTACTGGCTCCATAAAAATTTCGGTTATTAAACGGATGTTCCTCAGTCATCGGCACTTCAGAGGCATCGCCGTAAACTGAGGCAGATGAAGAGTAAGCCAAACGACTTACTTTATTATTTACGCAGGCTTCTAAAACATTAAAGGTCCCTTTAATGTTCACATCGAACGCCGTCCTCGGATAATCTTTACAGTGTAAAAGCCACATTGCCGCCAAATGAATAACATAATCACATCCAGTCATTGCAGTATTCAAAAGATCAATTTCTCTTAAATCGCCCTTAAAGTAATTACAACGGGGATCTTTTAGTTGCTCCTCAATATAAGACATATCTCCTCGAGCAAGATTATCGTAAATCACTACTTCTCCTACATTTTCCTTCAGTAACTCAGTCACTACGAAGCTTCCAATAAACCCCGCTCCACCAGTAACTAAAACTTTTTTATTTTCGAGTGTATTCATATATATCTCACTAATTAATATTTAATTTTTTAGCTACCACTTCAGCAATAGCTAGCGATGAAGTTAATCCTGGTGATTCTATACCAAATAAATTAACAAGACCGGGAACACCATTATCCCTGGATGAACTTATCATAAAATCTGGAGTTGCAGCCCCAGACGTTACTTTAGCTCTTATGCCTGCATAATCAGGTATCAGCCTGTCAGCATCAAAATTACGCCAATATTTCTTAATCTCTTTGCCAAAGGCATTTTTTCTACCTGAATTAACAGTGTAGTTGATCTCAGGAATCCATTCTACGTCCGGACCGAATCTTGCTTGACCGTCCAAAGACAATGTCAGATGCACTCCCAAGCCACCAGGCTCAGGAACTGGATAAATCAGCCTTTGAAATGGTGGCTTACCAGTCAAACTAAAATAGTTTCCTTTAGCAAAACCCTTTGCCGGTAATTCAGGAACATTTTGACAACCAAGCCTTTTTGCTAGACACGAAGCAAAGATACCTGCTGAATTAACAACAAATTTAGCTTTGATTTCAAAATCATTAACTCCACGAGTCTTAAGCAAAATACCCCCTGGGACTGCTCTACCAGATAAAACAACAGTCCTTGGAACAAAGACACCTCCATTTATCTCTATGTCAGCCAAAAGATTTAGCATAAAATCATGCGAGTCGACTATGCCTGTCCGTGGAGACACAAGCACCTTCTCGGCAATTAACTCAGGCTCTTGCTCTTGAGCTTCAGGACCATTCAACCAATACACTTCACTACATCTATTCACCTGAGCTGTTGAAGCAATTTTGTTTAGCTGCTCAATTTGGGCAGGGCTATTAGCAACGATCCACTTCCCTAACTGCGAATGGCCTATATTCCTTGATTGACAGTAACTATATAGTAATTCGCGCCCTTCCCTGCAGAGCTTCGCCTTTAAAGAGCCAGCTTCATAGTAAAGTCCAGCATGAATTACCTCACTATTTCTTGAGCTCGCACCAAGGCCAAACGCATCTTCTGCTTCAAGGACGATAGTTGACAACCCTGCAATAGCTAATTTTCTAGCGCAGGCTAAACCAACAACGCCACCACCTATTACAACTACATCTGTCGTGTCCATAGTCACTTTGCTCTGGCAATTGCAGCGGTCAATTCGTCAATAATAATTTCTTGATCATGTTTAGTTAAATATGGACCTATAGGCAAACTCATTACATGCTTAGCCGCATGTTCCGAAACCGGGAGATATGACTTTGTATCTTCCACTGCTGGCTGCCTATTGAGCGGCATGGGGTAATAAACCGCAGTAGGGATATCTCTATCAGTCAGATATTGTTGAACCTTATCTCGGTTTTCAGTTTCTATTGTAAATTGAGCCCAGACACTTTGATTATGTGGCCTAATATCAGGGGTTGAGCGAAGGCCAATACCTGAGAGCTTTGATAAGTAATTAGATGCAACCTGATTACGCTGAACCAATTCTGCGTCAAATATCGTCAATTTTGCCAAAAGTACTGCAGCCTGAATCGAGTCAAGCCTACTATTTAGCCCAATTATTTTATGGTGATAGCGCTCAGCCTGTCCATGCCTAGATATCTGCCTAATCTTTATAGCTAGGTCTTCGTTACTTGTAAATACAGCACCGCCGTCACCATAGCACCCCAGGGGTTTTGTTGGGAAAAAACTGGTGGTTGCTATCGTTGTCAGGCTACCGGACCTTTGACCTTTATACAACGCACCAAAACTCTGAGCTCCATCCTCGATCACAGAAAGGTCATAACGTCGGGCTAGCTCATTTATTTCATCAAAATCAGCGCACTGTCCGTAAAGAGAAACAGCTATTATTGCCTTCGTTTTGTCGGTTATTGCAGCTTCTATTTGAGTAACATCTAAATTATATGTATGCGAAGAAACATCAACATAAATACACTTGGCTCCCAAAATAGCAACGGCCTCAGCAGGAGAGATATAAGAGAAGGCTGGAACGATCACCTCGTCACCAGGACCAACATCCAAAGCCATTAGGGATATTTGTAGCGCATCAGTGCCGTTGGCGCAACTTATACAGTATCGAGCTCCGGTATATGTGGCCAGCTTATCTTCTAGCTCAGTAACCTCAGGACCCAGAATATATTTTCCATGGGCAAGTACATCACTGATGCCCCTATCAATTTTGTCCTTAATCAGTGATTGTTGAGACTCTAAATCAAAAAATTTCATTTTTGGATTTTACTTATTTTTAAATTATTCTTATGACAATTCACAGTCAGATTAAGATTTCGAGAGATGGCCTGAATTAAGATAATAAGTATCGCCAGATTTACTACAAGTTGCTGAACCATTACCAAGCAGAGGCAAATCTAATTGCTCTCCATATTCACTCATCCAGCCGATTTGTTTTGCCGGAACACCAACTACTAGGGCAAATGACTTAACATCTTTTCTAACTAATGCACCTGCGCCAATAAACGCATATTCTCCAATAGTAATCCCACAGACCAAAGTGCAGTTAGCCCCCAATGTTGCACCTTTTTTTACCAAAGTATCACGATATTCATCCTTGCGCTCAATACCTGAGCGTGGATTATAAACATTGGTAAACACCATACTTGGCCCACAAAAGACCTCACTTTCCAAATGGACATTGTCATAAATAGAAACATTATTTTGAATTTTGCACTTATCACCAATTGTGACCTGATTTCCTATAAAAACATTTTGTCCTAGCGAGACACCTTCACCTATTTTGGCGCCGCCGCAAACATGAACAAAATGCCAAATCCGCGATTCTTTACCTATTTTTGCTCCCTCGTCCACTATCGCGCTTTTATGTTTGAAATAGCTAGTCATGATTAAGTAATGTTTTTTATAAATGGATGAGTATCAGATGGCTTTTTAACAACATCTTGATTACGAATATCGCTTACTATTTTAATGCTTTGATGAGCTTCGTCTAGTCCAAACCCATTACCAGATAAAATTTGTTTATAGCTCTCTGTATGCAGATCCGTAAAACCTCTTGAAAATTCCACTTCATTTCCATCAACATTGATAGAACGATAGGTCCGCTGTCCAGAATCTTTAACTTCATCTGGAATGTGATCATAGTTCACGGATAAAAACCAGCGCACTTTTGCGTGCTGAAATTCAAGATACCCTGCACTTGCATCTTTTTGTTTCAAATGAACTTCATTATTTTTAATATCACCAAAAACCCAACCCAACATGTCATAAAAATGGACGCCAATATTCATAGCTATTCCTCCAGATTTCTGGTCATCTCCCTTCCAGGAAGTAAAATACCAATGACCGCGACTTGTTAGATAGGTAAGATCCACATCAAAAATTTTATGTGGATTTTTGGTAACTTCCTCTGCCACAAATTCTTTTAATGCAATAATGCTCGGATGCAATCGAAGCTGTAAAATATTGTAGACTTCATTGCCGGTTTCTTGCTGAAATATTTTTAGTGCATCAATATTATGTGGGTTAAGTACCAGTGGTTTTTCACATATAGCATGTGCACCCTGACGCAAGGCAAAACGAATATGTGAATCATGTAAGTAATTAGGCGAAGCTATGCTGACATAATCAATATGCGTCCCCCGCCGTTTTAACAAATCAACATGTCTATCAAAGCGCTCATATTCGACAAAAAAATCAGCTTCTGGAAAATAACTATCGATCACACCCACGGAATCATTCTTATCTAAAGCTGCGATAAGTTTATTACCAGTATCTTTGATTGCTTTCATATGCCGAGGGGCTATGTAACCCGCAGCTCCAATCAGGACAAAATTCTTCATACATTACTCTCTAACTTATAAATATAACTTGGCATAACTATATGAGTTACGTTACAAATGTAAAAAAATGGGCGACAACCTAAGCCTATTAGTGCAATTTTTAAATCTGAGATAATCATCATATATTTAATAGTAAAAAAGTTTATTTAATTTTTTTTCAAAAAAAAATGTCAGGGGCAAATCAATACGCCAGGATTGAGTTGGTTGGTATTATCGAATGAATTTTTTATACGAAGCATCATTTTCCTCTCCACCGGTTCTCGAATAGCATCTGCCAAAACAATTTTTGTACGCCCAAGGCCATGCTCTGCTGCAAAACTGCCCCCCATTACGGTGGCCAACCTGCCTAATTTGATTGCAAATTCACTGTCAAGACCCAAAAAATCTTGCTGCCCTAGTGATGGTGAAAGATTATAGTGAACATTTCCATCACCAAGATGACCGAACGCATTGATTCGCACACCACCCAGAATTTCGCGGCATTCCTCATCCGCAATTTTTAGGAACTCAACTAGCGAGCCAGGCGGGACTGAAATATCGTGCTTAAGCTGAGCACCAAGGCGCAGCTGTCCCTCGGGTTGATTTTCACGTAAACGCCAAAAATCTAATCGCTGAGCATCTGACTGTGCTAATGCTCCATCAAGAACAATATCCTCACTCATACCCCACTGCGTGATATCTGTAAGTATTTTATCAAGTGGCACTTGTGTCGAACCTGAGCTAGCTTCTATAAGAAGATAAAATGATGCTCGGCTTTGCAATGGATAAACAAGACCAGAGATATTTTCAAGGGCTATATCCAAACCAACATCTGAGAAAAACTCCATTGCGGTTAAAAATTCTCCAGCCTCGGCTCTTAATTTTTTCGCTAACTCCGACAACCCTGAGGCGTCTTTAACCGCCAGCAAAGCAGTAAACTCTTGTTTTGGCTGTGGAGATAACTTTAGAACTGCTTTGGTAACAATCCCAAGGGTTCCTTCAGACCCACAGAAGAGCTTACGTAACTGATAACCAGCGTTATCCTTCAGTACAGCGCGCATGCCGTTCCAAACCGCTCCGTCAGGTAACACTATCTCTAACCCTAGGACTAAATCTTGCATCATTCCATAGCGGAACGCATGACTGCCACCGGCATTTGTAGCAATCAACCCACCAATCTGAGCACTGCCCTCGGAGCCTAGATGCATAGGAAACATCAAATCAGTTCCCTCAAGGAATTGATGCAGATGCTCGAGAATAACTCCTGACTCCAGGGAAACAAAGCCGCTAGCTTCGTCTAAGTGTGAGATTGAATTCATTCGATCTAGCGATAAAATCACTCCATTCTCTGAGCCCATTACGCTGCCGCCGACCAGGCTGGTATTCCCACCCTGAGGAACAACATGAACTCCATGCTCATTGCACAAACTGAGGACCTGACTTACCTCCTCAGTTGAAGATGGTCGAGCCACTCCTAGGGGCGGCACCCCATATTTATTCAACCAATCTCTTTGCCAAGGCGCACTGTCCTCTGCATTGACCCAGCCGTTTTGACCAAGTAACAGGGAAAGGCTCTTTCTCAAAGGTAAGCTACTCATTTACTTCTTCTCCTATGAATCTCAAAGGCTAATTACAGATTATTTAAATTGATGGCTTAGTAGTTAGGTTACGGATTCCATATTAGTCTTTATCGAAGTCTAAAAATATCTAATTCATCCTCTTTGTTGAAGCCGAACTTCAATACAAGAATAATTAAAATAGACAGCATGCCTCCCAATAAGGTGCTTAAAATACAAATTACTGCACGCTTTGGTTCAGATTTGATTTCAGGGATGACAGGCGGATCAATAGTTGTCAGGACATATTCAGGATTAACCTCTGCAAGCATCATGTTTTGGGTGGATTCTTGAATCAATGTATAGAACATTGTTCTCAGCTCAGCGTAAGGCGTAATCTTAATTTGACTATTAAGATAATCAATAGAAGCTTGGGATTTACTAATCTGCATATTAGCAAGAATGGCATTAGTCTCTTTTACAATCCAAAAAGACCATTGTTGGGCTACCACAGGTGATAAATGACGAACATTTAAGTTCATCAGTTGAGTTTTTTTATCTATTGATATTGATACCAGGTCTAAGAATTTCATAAGAGCTTCTTGTGAAGATGGTATCTGTTGGAATGGCAGCGAGACCTTTCTCACCCACTGCTTATTTTTTTTATCGTAAAGAGCTGGATCATAGGTAACATTGTTAGTTTGCATGTCCCAGCTTTTCGCTGCCAGTAAATCTGGCAAGAATGATTCATACAGCTTTAGCCGATCAAGCAGTTTCTTTGACGTGACCAAACTTAAGGCAACGTCTAACTGATTTTCACTCCCACCCTGTGGCAAATTAATACCAGCCATAGAAGCTAGTCCGCTGAACTGAGAAAGTGCGCCTGAACTGCTTGAGGATGTGGTGGGCCCCAATAATGTTTTCGCAGTATAAATATTAGTCAGTGACAAGGAGTAAAGAACTGATGCTAAAGCAAAAAAGCTTGTAAATATGACTATAAATTCCTTATTGAGCCAGAAGGTCGCAATAAGCTCTCTGAGAAGGATCTCATTATCAAATTCTTGATTTTTGTCAAATTTATTCATGGGCTTTATGGTTTTATTAGATTGCTAAATTATCCAATGGTGTTTCAGAGAGGACATTTCTGCCCAATAGGTTAAATAGAATTTTAACTCTATTGGCCTTAGAAAAACCCATGACCTTGACTAAATTTCCTTTGAAGGGGCCATTCAACATGGTTGCATCAGAGTTCAGTTTGGGCAGTAAAGTAAGTGGTTGTGTCTGATAATCTTGATTGGCTTCTTGTATTTTGCTAAAAAGGGAGTCGCTTATATGTGAATACATAGGGCCATTTCTCAAGACATATTTCAGGCCTTTTGTATAATTTAAAGCAGTAATTTGATTGGCGGTACTTTGCACAAACCCATATCCTGGAAATAATGGTGTGCTTTTTACTTGTTTATTTTGCAAGAGTAAGAATTTAGGTATATAGAAAGAAAAATTTTGATTGATTAGGTTATCAACTAATCTTCGCTCATTTATTAATTGATAATGAATGACGTACCATTTTTTTGTCGAATCTGTATTTAATTCTGTCATAGCTACCGCAAGGAATACTTATATATCTGTTTCCTAAATTACTCATAAATACCTTCTATCATCAGCATTTAGTGAGGATAAATATACGTGTTAATTATGGCTTAATTCCAAGTTAAAGTCATTAACATACTTAGGAGAAAAGGTTGCAGCAGACTAGCTCCTGAACCAATAGCTATCTCAACTGCTTTGATCATAGGTTGCCTTCTTATAATCCCTTCACAGCAGCGATGGAGACCATGGATTGATAAATTATCTGAGTTACTTGACTCCACAATGGTAATGGCTCTTGATAGTTTTGCTTGATTGGGACTACTAAGGTATCTCCAGGTTGAAATTGTGGTCTAGATAACCCTAGACTAAAGAATGATTTTTTTAGAGAAATAATCGAACCGTTCGCTCTAATTATATATATATCTCCTGAATCAGCTCTTTGA
>MDSY01005243.1_pt1 | contig 11385 bp, 20 predicted proteins | sample 811131 | NCBI WGS metagenome assembly MDSY01 (sample SAMN05326643, study PRJNA326480) | marine metagenome | isolation source: seawater | place: Atlantic Ocean: South West | collected 2010
AAGGGTGAACTCTACGAAGTTGATGATGAAACATTGGAGTATCTTGATTATCACGAAGGGCACCCATCATTCTATTGCAGGATGCCCGTTATGCTGAAGGGTTGTGCTGACAGTGTAGAAGGCTACGTGATAAGCGATCACCCGCTATATCATCAAGAGTTACCAGTTATTGAAAGCGGAGATTGGAGGAACAGACAACTATGATAAACAGCGCCTGTAGCTCAGTTGGTTAGAGCGTCTGACTCATAATCAGGTGGTCGTAGGTTCAAGTCCTACCGGGCGCATATAAAAGGAGGAAAAATGTCACAACAACAACCAATGAATAGTATTTTTAGCACTCTTGAAAAAAAGGACAAGCAAGTTCTCAACAAAATTCTACAAAAAGGGTATTTGAACCCCTATGATGAATTCCCTGGTGCTATGAGTACTGGCGATATTAGGAGGTATATCCAAGATTTTGTAGAAGTCCCCTATACCGACATCGAAGAGAATCAGGTAGCCACTGAAATCGTCAACAAGAAAAGATGTAGAGAGGAAATTGCACCGTCGATTGAAAAATTTGGGCTGAGAAATCCGCCTATCGTGATAGAATCAACAACACCCGATAAGTATAAGCTGGTGACTGGACATCATCGTTCTTACTCTATGGATATGTTGGGTAAACTTGTACCCTGTATTGTGGTCACTAAGAATTACAATTTGACTGGGGGGTCGGTGTCAAGTGACATTGACATCCTACAAGGCGTCAAAGCTAATCCAGCCCCAGAGCATAGAGGTTATAGCATCGAAGATGCCGCGCTTGTAATACAGGGATCTATGGATCTGAATAAAACTCAAGACGGTAACAACCCTAGTGGCAAATTGCCACCAAGAGAGGATAAGAATGGGTTTGATTTTGATGACTTGATGGATCGTGTATTTGGCCCACACTATTTCCCCCACAAGGGTACACGAACAAAAATTTACAACAGGTGCCTTCGAGGGAAAACCAAACATAAACTGATCGATATGGATTTCTCAGAACAAAGTGCCCATCTGGGGAGAATTGGATACAACCCAGGGATCAAGTCCAATGGAAAAAGATATGGTTCAACTGAACATTTTGATCCAAAACGAAACGCAATGATCATTATGTCAGATGACAATGGGAGGCACTTAAACGAAAAGATGTTCGGCATTGTGGAAAAATGGCACGACAGAGAATCTAATTACTGTGAAATTCTCAAGCAAAACAATATAAACTATGTTGATGTGGTGGCAAGAATATATAAGCCACCGGTCGAAAAGGCTAATCTAGATACTAAGAGGGCCGCTTTTCAAAAATCCGTGGAGAAGTGGGTAAATCTTCTGCCAAGTTGCGGGGTTAAATTGAAAGTAAGATATTTGGCCTTCCCGAAGCAATTGAAAGTCGCCAGTGATCAGGATTTTATTGTAACTTTGTGAAAGAATGAAACCAGGTACATTAATTAAATCCGAAAACGAGACTGGAAAACTAATAGGAGTTGTGTATAACACTAACAAACATTATGTATCCGTTCATTGGACTGATCAATCAGGTAACAGTTCCTATCAGGAAGAAATACTTTTAGTTAACTTAAACAAATGGATTATTGCCGGGTTTATTGAAGTAATAGGTTCACAAAGGACTAGTTAACTATAGATGGCAACAGTAACCGAAATACGTGTAGGTAGTCTACTCAAAACACCGGATGGTGTCTTTGGGGTTGTGTCAAACTACGACAAAAAAGATAAAAAATATATTATCAGTTGGGTAAATGGGATGAGAAGCTCAGTGGCCTACGATAAACAAGCAATCTTAAACTGCATTAACATCGATAGATGGTTGTACCTGTCACCGGACCAAGGAATATGATAACAATCTCTGGAAGCATAAGTTCCGAACAAGACGTGGAACTCGCTGAAAACTTATATTTCTTACAAAAGCACAAAGATATAATGGGAATGATTCAGGACTATGAACAGAAAAAGATGTCTGCAACAGAAGAGATATCTTTTTTTCAATACCTTCTCGATTCGGGATTGATTTGGGTTATGCCACAATCTTATATCACAAAAACAAAAGAATACTTAACAAAGAACTTTCTTTATTTCAATTGACAGGTTTCCTGTCCCGTGCTACAATTCTCCTATGCATAAAAAAGTTTATAGACTTATCCGTATTAAAGAAGAGTTACAGCCAGTAGAGAAAGCGTTCTTAGAACACATCCAAAATAAGGATGAACTCAACCCTCCTCAAGAAAAAGTAATTAATAATATTTATCATAAGTATTTCGAGAGTGACTGGTTGAATACCTACAATAACAGAAGGCGAAGAATCGCAATGAGTTGTGCTCAATATTGGGTGAGTAATCCACCCAAACATAGCGTCCTAGCCGCAAAGATTCTAAATAATCCAGACTTTGTGCCAACAAGAGACGAATATAAACAGATTTGTGAGTGTAAAGAGGCACGAAACTTCCTTAACCCAGGCGAGGCTACACCTCTTTATCCTGCTGGTAGCCTTATTCGCATAAACAAGGTGAGTGCAACTAAAAACTTTAGAGGCAAACTAGGGGCTGTCATTGGCGTAGACCGCAAAGATAAGTGGAACCCTGACAAAAGTGAGCTTTTATCTTGTGGTTTTGTTTATCGTGTGTTGCCACAAGGTGAACTTACAACGATTACGGTTGATGAAAAAGAGATAAATTCAGTAGGAGAATAATATGAAAGTAAATATAAGTTATTCAGTTGAGTTAGATGAAATCCCAGGAAAGGTACGAGATTTTCTGGTTCGAGCAGCTGAATCATCTGTTGGTGTTCAAGCAGGGTTGAAATACCTCATCTCAATGGCCGAAAGCAATGTTTCCATTGATGAACAATTAAGTCAAATTGATAAGATACGAAGACAAATGGCAGACATCGACTATACATTGCACGATTGCTCAGAAATATTACACGGATATGAAAAGGCACTGGTTCAACTAAGAGAACCACAGATGCCTGTGCCAACTATACCAGAGGAACCACAAAATGAACAAAAAAGAACTGAAAAACCTTAATAAAGGAGATTTAATTTATTTACCCTCCGACGTTACTCTATTCAAATATGAGAAGAGCAAACGATGGGGTGAAATCCCATTTGTTAAGAGAACCATAATAACAGAAAGACCACACACTACTCCATTTGTCAACATAAATAGCAACTTTAAAGTTGACAGTTTGTGTGATATTTTATATGATGGTGAGGTGTGGAGCGTCGATGTAAATCACATTTTTCCAGCAGGAGGTTAAAATGGTAAAACTAGTTGAAGTATATAAGGGGCATAGCTTTGGGAAGCAAAAAATTGGATATGAATTAAGAGAAGTATATGTAAACCCCTCTCACGTTGTGTGTATGTACGCGGATAACTCTATGCAAAGTAAATTACACGAGGGGTACCTACCAGAGAATTTAGACAAAAGGCAATTATTTACCAAATTACAATTAAACCAAGGCCAAACTTCTTATCACATTAGTGTTGTTGGTGACATTCACAACATAAGCGAGAAGCTAGGATTACTGCCCAATAAACAGCATTTACTGCACGACTAAGATACTTTACAACACACCCCCCCTAGTTGTTTATGTAAGAGTTAGTCTAGAGCACTGACGCAAACACAATATACGCATCAAAGACATTGGTTGGCTCTATGTATTCTATATGAAATACATCATATAGTTCGTTGGCGAACTTTATAGAGTTTGTTAGAATGTTGTTAATTAATGAAGACATTTAAGTTCCTCCCTTGGAAAATGTTTAGTACTAACTAGGCACACATCTTACAAGTGCCCATAATTATTATTTAATTTTTATGATCTGCGGTGTATCAACGCTCCAGCCAACATCAACCCACCTGACAAAAGGCTTAAGACTGCGCTGATCCAGGCTCCCTCAAATACATTGGCGACTACCTCTGCGATATGAACCACTCCGTGGAACCCCAGGCCCCATCGAATAATCTTGACCATAATTCCTTCTTTATTCACAAGTACCCTGCATACACATAGGACTTGGGAACGTGAGGGTTCGCCTATCTAATCCCCAACCTTTAGGAAGCGGACTAAAGATGTTCAATCCTTCAGCAATTTCTCGGCCAGAAGGCGTTCTTGAGCCGATCATAGCGCGGACATAACCAACGTATTCACCGGTAGAAAGGAACACACCACCACCTGACGTACCAAACCACACGTCTGAATCTGTAAAAACTGCACCAGAGAAGTGCCGAGAGGCCCCAACACGACCTGACACCACACCCCTGGTGACAATATTGGGTGTCCCTGTTGGGTTTCCAAAAATCCACAACTCTTCTCCAACTCTAAAATTATGGCCAGGAGTAACCAACTCGGCTGGCTGGGCACCATCTGGGAAACGATCTAAAGGCAGAAGTGCCCCATCGTTTGGCGGGTCGAGACGAACTCGCTCTGTCCAAAACGGGCCAATAAGAATATCAACACAATCCTCTTCTAAAGTGTATGTGTTGATGCGACAAGCCGACTGCTTAAATCTACGATCCGCTGCGACCATATGATCAACCACGTGCAATGCGGTCATCATATATGGTAAACCATCAATCTCCAAAAGAACACCGGAGCCGATTATTCCAGTGCCTATATCGCGACGGACAGATATAAGAGATAACATAATGTTCTCTGCAAAGTCTGCTTGTTCGTTTTGTGTTGTTGGTGATTCTGGGGGTGGGGCGCTCCAAAACTCCGGTTTAGCGCACCCAGATATGACAAAGATAAGAAATAATGTAAATAATATGTGTTTTAATTTGTCCACCCATAGACCCTCCTAGTATTTGTAACTAGGGGGCACTATGAGTAAAATCGTTAAATATATTCAGGAGAATATGAGAAGCTTATGCTTTCAACACCACACAGACGAGCTTCCTTTTTAATTCGCTCACAAAATGCACCATCTGAGAGATAACTATAAAGTGTTGATTTATCTCTCATTTTCCAAGTTTTGGTCTCCTTCAAGACATCCATCTTGTTCATAATAAGGTGCGTCACTCCATTGATACGCATAGCCTTTTTTAACAACTGCAGGTCCATCCAGTTACACTGCCTGGGTCTTCCAGTCGTGGCTCCATACTCCTTTCCAACCTCTCGAAGCTTTGAAAAGATCTCAGTCTCGTCTTGAGGTTCAAAGTTTTTTGTACCTACATAGGTCTCATAGCCTTTCGCAACCCCGTAAATCTTTCTAATAACTTGGGGTGGCACTCCATTGAGGATCGCACTACCGACAGTGCAGTGCGAGGATGTGACGTAAGGATAATCACCCCAGTCAATGTCCAGACCAAAACCTTGTGCTCCCTCGAAAAGAATGACTGGACTTTTGGATTTATTGTGTAGTTCATCATAAACATCGATAACATACCTCTCTAGATCTGGAATGTCGCAAGCTCGCATACCATTGCGACCATACTTATCCCTGTACGCTGGTCCGTTCCCTCTCTTGGTTGTCCCAATCTTTGTATCTTTGCCATCTTCTTCTAGATGATCTGTTGTGATGATGTGAGCATTGGAAGCGATAAATATCATCCCCGTGGTTTCAATGCCTGCTTCTTGTAGATCATAGATCTCATTGAAAAACTGTTCCAAGTTAACCACACAACCTGGACCAATGATAGACTTAACACCAAAGAACACACCAGCAGGAATATGATGTGTAACAAATTCCCTTCCTTGATGAAAAATTGTATGACCCGCGTTACACCCGCCATTGTAACGGATGCAGTGAGTATAATCTCCAGACTTCAACAAATGATGTGTGACTTTGCCTTTTCCGCAGTCACCATATTGTAGATCCACTACGACATCAGCAATCATTATTCCTCCAAACTTTCTGGTTGTTGGTTTGTTTTACAAAGCAAGTCTCCTTCTTTTGAAAAGGAGAATGAACAAACATTGTTAATCATCAAAGTTACAAGATCGTGGCGTTGTTTGTTCGTTGCCAAATACTCAATAACCGCGTCTTCTAATTCCCTTGGCGAAAGGCGATGAAAAATATTATTCATTTTTGTCTTCTTCAGTGGGTTGGGTTTGCATATTGGTTAGAAGCGAGACACAACTATTGGCCTTGTCTAGTCGCTCAACCATATCAATCACCTCTCCAACCACGTCAACGTGCTCGCCAACGCCAACTGTGTTTTGTAGCAAGTTGTTAAGATTAGCCACAAGCCTGTCACGTTCCGCAACAAAATGAGATAAAGCTGCTTTCAACATAATGTTCCCTCCTTTGTTAAAGCAAGAGCATTATAGCAAATGATGTTTTAATTGTTAAATTATTAACCTGCAGGGGGTGCAGATTTAGACCTTTCGTAAGATGGTTTTTCTTTATAAGAACTAGCAGTGTGTGCGCCTTTGCCCTTGCCAATAAGCCTAAACTTCATCTTTTTATGTTTGGCTTTAACTTTCCTCTGGTAAGGACTGATTTGCTCTTTGACCTTTCTTTTAATGATAATTTTCAATTATCTTCCTCAATCATTGAGCCATAGTCAATGACTGCCACGTCCTCATATGCATCACCGAAAAACAACATAGCCAACACAACATCAATATGTTCTGGTTCAAGTACTTCCTGCATCTCGCGCAAGTTGTTCCAAGCCTCGTTAACCGTAAGTTTTCCTTTTTGATATTCTGTACAAATTAAACACACATTTACACCTTCACTTTTGTTAGAGTTTTTTGACCAAAGCGAAAAGATGCCAGCCCTCTTTTATTTAACTTTCTAAAACGTTGGCTTAAGTTCCTAACAAATTCACTTGGTGATAAATCATATGGTTGAAATTTTATCTTTAAAGATTGATAAACAAATAAATCTGTTGTTTTCTCTGTTCCTGGCACGGTCGTGACAGTTGTGATTCCAGTAGTAGCTCGAATGTCTGTTTTCAACAACTCTCGGTCAGCATCTTTTTTTAATTTAATATCACAAGTAATTTGAAAGATATGGGTATCCCCTCTATTACTCTGCTCTTGTAACATCTTTTTTTGTCCAATGATAATTTTCATTATAATAAATAGTTGTTTAAAGCAGAAAGGCCAGCAAATGCTGGCCTTTCAGGAGAACAGAAAGCGATGCTTATTTAACAGGAATGGATTTGGCGCTGGGTTTGGTGGGTTCGCTTTTCTGAATGTTTAATGTAAGAATACCAGACTTATAATGTGCGTGGATGCTTTTTTCAGTCGTTCCTTCTGGAACGGTCCACGATTTATTAAACGATGAATAATTCATTGTTCCAGTATCCTCCGCTTTGGCTTCATAAGAAACGGTCAGCGTCCTCCCTTCAAGAGAAACATTAAAATCTTTTTTATCCAAACCTGGAGCTATGACTGTGACATCATAATGATTATCCAGTTCAACTACCTTTGTGTTTGGATATCCTTCGTTTGTGAAGAAATCAGTGAAACCTAATCTAGGAAAAGTTGTATCATTAAAAAAAGAATCTAACCAATTGCCTGTGGTTCTCCTCCTTGGGTTTCGATAAACGGTAAGTGTACTCATATTACTATCCTCCTTATATGAAATTGCTTACATATAATAATGTAATCACACGAAATTAGTTGTCAAGTATTTTTTTATGGGGCAGTTAACATAGACCAAAGGCTGGCGGTTGACAAGCCAACCATCGCTGTGATAATGATCCAAATAAGTTTAGCGGAACTCTTCTTCCACGCTTCCAACTCGCGTAAACGAGCGTATAACCCTTCGTCGGGATTGTAAACAGCTTCTTTAATCTTAACAATATCATCAGCCATTTCATCCTGCTTGTCTTTAACAGAATTAATACCGTGCATCATTGTCTCAATCTTCCCGTTCAACTGTATCAATACAGAGGTGTCATCAGTGGTCAAAGGCATAAGAGTTCCTCCTCAACACTAAGTAGTTCGCTGCACCCCTTTACGTCTGGATGATCGCGTGATTTGATGTAATTAATGCGCCAGCCACAGAAGCGGCATTTTGGAGAGCGCAGCGTGTAACTTTAACTGGATCAATAATCCCATCAGTCATTAGATTGGTTAAGCAATTGTTTGCAAAGTCCCAGCCATATCCAAACTCTTCTTGCTCTACAGAATTCACAACAAGATCTGGTGAAGTGTCAGCATTCATCGCCATTTGTCGAATTGGCCCTTCAATTGCTTTACGCACAATCTCAACACCCAGTCTTTGATCATCGGTGTTAACTTCAACTTGAAGACCCCTAGAAGCCCACAGAAGGGCTGTTCCTCCCCCAGGCACGATCCCCTCAAGCTGTGCTGATCTGACCGCTTCAAGAGCATCCTCGATGCGATGTTTCTTTTCAACCATCTCAATCTCGGTGGCAGCACCGACACGGATAACCGCAATGCCACTGGCTAATTTCGTAATCCTCTCTTGAATACGCTCACACTCGTGCATTGAATCAGTTTGGTTTAACTCTTCTTTATAAGTTTCTATTCTTTCTTCAATCTTTTCCCAATCACCTTTTCCGCCTGCGATTGTAGTTTTGTTTTTATAACTTTCAATTTTTGTTGCAGAGCCAAGGTTTTCAAGTTTAACATCTTTAAGCTTCATTCCTGAAACTCTGGATACATAAGTTGCACCAGTTGATAGGGCAAGGTCGTGGAGCATAGCTCTGCGCTCTTCTCCGTAGCGTGGTGCCTTGATCGCTGCGACTTTCATTGTGCCTCTCGCCGCGTTCATAATAAGAGCGGCCAAAGCTTGGCCCTCTACGTTCTCTGCAACAATAATGAAAGGCCGCCCTTCTCGCGCAACAACCTCTAGGATTGGAAGTATTTCTTCGACGTTTTCAATTTTGTGATCTGTGATAAGAAGCAGCGGATCATCGTAAACAACTGTGCCACGACGTTCATCAGTCACAAAAGCACCAGCAAGATATCCAGAATCAAAGATGAAACCTTCTATGACATCTAAGCTAGTTTCAACGGAACGAGCCTCCTCAATAGAGATTGCCCCGTCCTTGCCTGCTTGATCAACAGCCATTGAAAGAAGTTTTCCAATATTCTCATCACCATTAGCCGAGATTGTTGCAATGTGAGCTATGTCTTCTTCACTTGAAATAGGACTAGATAAATCCTTAAGTTTGTCCACAATCGCAACAACTGCCTTATCTATCCCCCGCTTCAGTTCAATAGGGGATACACCAGCAGTTAAGTATCTTTGTGCTTGTTGTAGGATTGCTCTGGCAAGAACAGTCGATGTTGTTGTACCATCGCCTGCTTTGCTATTAGTTTGTTCTGAAGCCTGTTTAAGAATCTGTGCTCCAACATTTTGCATTGGATCATCTAACTCAACAAACTTTGCGACAGTTACGCCGTCTTTTGTTGTAATTGGTCTTCCACCTTTTTGTTGTAAAATTACGTTACGACCTCTTGGGCCAAGAGTTGAAGCAACGTTGTCAGCAAGAACGTTGACCCCTTCTAAAATCTTTTTATGTAGTTCTGCTTGACTACAGTACTCTTTAGACATTTACCCTCCTATTTCCGGACCACACACTATATACTTTCATCTCAATCTCCCTTTTGGATTCTGTAGCTATCCTCATCAAAGTGTTGCGTTGAAAATTCAAACAATTCTGACTCCTCGATTGCATACATCTGATGTCTCAAACCCGTATAAACATAGAAACCATCACCTGGCTCTAATATTAATTCTTCTGCTTTTGCAATATCCTCATCATCGCCATATCTAACCAAGAGTTTTCCTGATTGCAGGTAAAATACTTCATCCTTTAACTTATGATAATGCCAAGAACACTGTTTTCCTTTCTCAAAAAACAAAAGTTTACCACAATACTCTGGCTTATTTACAATCCATTTCTCATAACCCCAACCCTTTGGGACGTGCTTAATATCTATCTTTTTCATTTATGTCTTTCCATTGAATCTAGAATTTTTTTAAGCTCTAAGCCAGCAGTATCTTTCTTTCTTCTTGTCAGGTGATAGTGCCCTACCACGCCTTCAAACTTACCCTTCGCTGCTGAGTCGTCAACTGTGGATAACAACTCTCCGTGCTCATCTAGTGGGCACTCAAGTTTAATGTTGTAATGCTCACACAAACCTTTAACAAGAGCTTTGTATGCTTCAATTTGAACGGGGTAGTAACCCAGAAATGGATCCAATGTTCTTCCGTGCATCCTCACACCTTCCAATACTGGTCTTGGTCCAAATCCTTTTCTCTCATACCAGTCTTGATATTTTGTGTAGTAGGCGTTAGTAAAGTCAATACCAATGCTCACCCTGTTTACGGAGCCAATACCAGCGTGCCAGCAGACGTGTTTTGTATCAACCATTTGATAGATTGTTCCATCATTATCAATTACGAAATGAGAAGAGATGCCTCGTTTCTTTAAGATTCTATAACAGGATTCGGCAGACAACGCAGCGTCCCAATGAGTTACGATCATTGTTGGTTGCCTATCTTCAGCCTTAAAATCGTAACAGGTACCTGGTAGGCATTTACGATCTGTATGGTGGAGACCTATCGTTTTGTCCCAATCAAGTCTAACTTCCTTTCCATCACAAATAATATGGTTAGTGTCTGCAGTTGCTTCAAGCCCTGTTAAGGCTCTAGCATAAGTCATCGGCCCACACAAACCATCGGGCTCAAGATCGTGTTCTGTTTGAAACTCTAGAATTTTCTCTACCAATTGTTCATTAAATTCTTCAGCACCAAACCAGCCAGGTTCCCACCCGTGCTTGGCTGCTGACTTTTTGTTGTAATCAATTTTTGCTTGTGTATCCATTCTTAACCACCACATATTGTTTATTTGCTATTATACTGTTTTTTGTGTGTTTGTTAACTACATTCTAAGACTTTTAATACTTCTCGAATCTCAGGAATATTTCTTCTCCTAGCGTGATAGGCGTGAAACTTCTTAATCATAAACCTTCTAAATGGGAACATCCAGTAATATGCTGAACTAGAGAACTGTTTGTCTACAATTGAATCAACAAACCTTCTTGAATTCCAATCTCTGCCAAGATACAAAGCCCAGACTGCCAAGGTCATACGATACCCCCTGAACTCCAACCAGGCTCTCGTAGGGCTGGGTATTGGGAGGAGGAATAGGAGAAACAAATACCACAACGGACTATTGCCAAAGGCTCCGAGTAGAGCAAAAGGTGCAAGGTTTTGTGGGAATAAATAGAGGAGATTGAAGAACAACCACATCCTCTTTCTATCTTTTAAGTGAACATATTCGTGTGCCAAAGTTGCGATGGCGGCGACGTGATCTTTCTCACGCCAAGGCAACTCTGGCACATATACCTTGGGATATAAGGTTGTTACATATCCGGTTGCGAATGTCTTGTTGAAGAATAAAAGCTTGGATAGGAGC
>MDSY01116740.1_pt1 | contig 11385 bp, 5 predicted proteins | sample 811131 | NCBI WGS metagenome assembly MDSY01 (sample SAMN05326643, study PRJNA326480) | marine metagenome | isolation source: seawater | place: Atlantic Ocean: South West | collected 2010
CTCGAGCCAGCGCGACGCGCCTATGAGCAATAGGGGACCGCCGCCCGGCCGCGACGTGGACCTGCGGGATCGGTTGGGAGGCGGCGGTGACCGGCGCTCGTCGTACGACCGGGGGCCGGGCCAAGACTACGGGCCCAGAGGCGGCGACCGGGGCGGGGGCGGGTTCCGGGACTCGTGGGGAGCGCCGGGCGGCGGCTATCGGGACGATCATCGCGGCGGCGGCGGCGGGGGAGGTTACAGGGACTCCGACCGGCGCGGCGGCGGCGGCGGGATGCGATCCGATTACATCGAGCGCAAGGAGAGACTGTACGGCCGCGTGGACGATGGACCGCCCGCCCGTGACGCCCGTGGACCGCGCGATCGATCGCCCCCCGTCCGAAAGCAGGCTCCGCCGCCGCCCGAGGTTCACTACCCCACCCGCGACGAGCAAAGAGCCGAGGCCAAGGCGCGGGAGGAGCGCGCCGCGTGGAGGCTCTCCACCAAGCCCTTGGCGGAGTTCTTCGAACACGCGGTGAAAGGCGAGGGTATCTCCCCGTCCACCATACGCGAGCTCCTCAACGAACTCTCCGAGCCGCCATTCGCGGAGGGTCGATTGGCGCCAAACGCCCGGAAAGCGTTCGAGCTCGTCGCGGCGCCCGCGAAGGAGACTGGCAGTGAGCGAACCTTCGAGGAGGTCGAGGCGCTCGTCCGCGGCGTGGTCAACCCGCTGTACCACCTGCTCACCTACGGCGTCAAGGCTCCGGGGGGAGCCGACGGTGCCCCGCCGAGCTCCGTCGCGGAGACCATCGCCGAGCAGATGCACGTCGCCGCGGTGAAACTGCTCGCGTCGTCGCTCGATATCCTCTCCAAGGGCGACGCCACTAAGAAGGCGGTGGACTCCGCGAAGGGTATCGTGATCGTGCGCGAGCAGGTGGCGGCGAAGCTTGCCGGCCGCGCGCCGGGCGGCGGCCGCGGGGATAAGGAAACCACCGTCACGCGCCGCGATTCCATCGGCGGATCCAAATCGTCGAAGGGATCCAAACCGTCGCCGGCGAGCGGCACGGACGCCGATCGGTGGGACCGCAAGAAGGATACCCGCCCGGCCCAGTCCGGCCCGGAGGTGTACCGCGCGCCCAGCGGCCGGGGCGACGGCCGGGGCGGCGTGAACGCGAGGCTCGGGGATAAACGAAACGACGGAGGCGTTCACGACTCCCACGTCAAGCCCCGCGTCGTTCCCAAGGTTGTCATCCACCGGCCTTTCTCCGAGGGTAAGACACGCGAGTCCACGCCGTCGCCCGCGCAGGTCGGCCCGGGGGGTAAAACCGCGAAGGGTACCCCGAGTTCGAATCAGAAGCTCTCGCCGTTTGAACGGGGGCCCGCCGGGGGGTCCGGCTCGAGCGCGCTCGGCAAGTCGCCCCCCGCCCGCGGCGGGGTGTTCTCGCGGCTCGAAGGCAAGCCAAAGCCCCACGGCAAGTCCGACGTACCGACGCCCAAGGCGGAGCTCCCGCATCCAAAGTCCACGGAGAAGGATCTCCCGCATCCCAAGCGCGCGGTGGTCGTCCGCAAGGATGACGACCACAAGGAACTACCGCATCCCAAGGCTCCCGCGCCCAAGCCGCGATCCGATCCCAAGAACGGGGGCAAGGGCGAACGGGACAAGCCCCGCGCGCGCGACTCCCTCGACGATGCCCTCGACGAGGAGCTCGCGAAGGCGACGAAGGGTGGGAAGAAGAGTGGGAAGAAGGGCGGCGGCGACGCGAAGGAGAAGGAGAGAGACCTCCCGCACCCCAAGCCCGCCGCTTCCCCCGCGTCGGCGGGCGGTGGCCACGCCGTCCCCGCGCCCAGGCCGGTGTCCGCACCGGACTCCGAGTCCGCCAAGCAGCTTCCGCACCCCAAGACGACGCCCCCGGTGCCCAAGTCCCCGATCCCGGCGCCCAAGATGACCTCTGACGAAACGAAGCCTGGGTCCGGCGCGGGCGGTAAGTCTTCGCCGCCGCCCAAACAGAGGGATGAGCTGGACGACGTCCTCGACGCCGAGCTGGAGAAGGCGATGGGCGGCGGTAAGCGGCGACCCCGCGGCGGGCGTGGGTCCAAGGGTGGTGCTAAGTGAGCGCGATGTCGACGCGGCTGGTGTGAGAATGGATTGATAATCAAAATCTTCAGCAACAAACAGAAACAACCTTCGCTCCTTCTCCGTCTATGTACACGACCCGCTCGGCCGTGGTTTTTATTCCGATTTCTTCTTACCGAACCTCTCGCCGAGGGCCTCGGCGCTATCGACGAGCGAGTTGATCACGGACATGCCTCCGACGATACCGATGATGGTACCGGCGAGGGACAGGGCCCAGAGCGCGATGACGATGTCCACAATCTTTCCCTCGTCATTCTCCGGGGTGACGTCGGTGAGCGGGTTCGGCAGGCCGCAGAGCATGGATATGATGTAGTAGAAGCCGTCCTTGATGCTCCATCCCTCGACCTCGGCGAGGATGAACCCGAAGAGCAGGGCGACGACGATGATGACGATGGGGATGATGACGAAGATGAAGACCATGAACGTGAGGACGTTCAGCATAGTGCTGACCTTCTTCTCCTCCTCCGTCTGGTCGGCGGACGCGGGAGCCTCCTCGTCCGATCCGGTCACCGCCTTCCTCGCGGCCCTCTTGAACCTCTGGCCGAACGACTCCGCCGCGTCGACGAGGCGGTTGATGACGGACAGACCGCCGACGACGCCGATGATCGTACCCGCGAGCGCGAGCGCCCACAGAGCGACAACGATGTCAACGATTTTGCCCTCGTCCGTGTCGGGGTCCACCTCAGTGAGGGGCGTGGGAAGGCCGCAGAGCATGGAGATGATGTAGTAGAAGCCGTCCTTGACACTCCAGCCCTCGACCTCGGCGAGGATGAACCCGAAGACGATGCCCATGATCATCACCGTGATTGGGATGAAGACAAAGACGAATCCAAAGAATGTCAACAGCGGGATGAAGAGGCCCTGCTTCTCGTCCTCGTCGTTCTCGCCCTCGGGGTCGACCTCGCCGGTACCGATGCGAGGTGCCATCATACGGGGAGGCATGTTATGTAAGTCTCCGAACGTGGTGGCGGAGCGTGACCGCTGTCGGTCACGAAAGGCTTTGTACGCGGAGTCCGTGCTGCCGAATTTGCGCCGATTTGGTAGTTGGATTTTGCGTTCGACATCGCTTGAACGGATTGAAACCCTCGCTCGATTAGACAGTCGCACGACTTGAATTCCAGTCAGGTAAATTCGAGTTAGTGGTTACATCTTTGTATTTCGAAATACACTACCTACGAGCGAACAGTCACGGAGTCGGCGATGCCCGACCCAACAGCTTCTTCGGCCCCCGCGCCTCGTCCCGCGGGGTCCACCGCCCGCTCATCGTCCTCGCCCGCACCTCCCGCCCGCTCACCGGGTACGTCCGGCCCGCGCCGGGCGACCCTTTCCCGCTCGACCCCATGATCGGCGACCCGCGCCCGGGAGACGTAGACCCCCAGTACGTCGACGCGGCCTTCGGATTAAACGTCGAACGCTTATCAGTCGGGCTCCCCCGGCCCGTCGCCTGTCGCCTGAAATCGAAAGTCTCGTGGTACGCCCCCGGGCCCGGGATGCTCGGGTCCGGCCGCACCGGCGACGTCCAGTCCCCGCCCTTGACCCCGGCGGGTTGCCACGTCGGCGCGGTGATTCGGGAGTGCGTCCCGACAGTCGCCCTCGGCTCCGTCGTCCGCGTCACCTCGATCTGCCGCCCGACGGCGCCAAGCTTGAACCCGTCCACGTCTCGTGGAGCCTGCGGCCCGGGGCTGGACGCGCCGAGCGATTGGGAGCGCTCGTCCCGTGCGCGTCCGAGGGTCTGGCGGCCGCGTTCGGCCCGCGTGGTCCTCGCGCCTATGTTCACGTAAGGGTGCCGTCCGCGTGAAGACGCCGTGCTGAGCTTCTGTTTCGCGAAGCTGCTGTACTGCACGACGTCGTGGCCGCCGTCGAGGGGCCGGTGCAGGCGCTCGCTCGCGCCCCACCGCGACTCCTGTTTGTTGGGCCAGTCGGGTTTGAGCGGGAGGTGGCCGCCGCGCGCGGGGGTCTTGGCGAAGTCCTGGTGCCGCCCCGATGCGCCGAAGGTTTTCCACCGCGGCTCCCCTGGTTCGCTGACCGCGGGGCGGCGGAAGCGGTCGAGGCCCTCGGCCTCGTGCCTCGCGAGGTACTCGCGCGCGTGCGACGCCGCGTAGGCCTTGTTGCCCTCGCCCGGGAGGAAGTACTCCAGGGAGAAGGGCCGGATGGCCTCCAGTCGGTCGGTCCTCGAGAACGCGACGGACGGTTCGGTGCGAAGCGCGCTGCACTCCTGCCGGCCGAACGCGCTGAGCGGGCCCCTGTGCACGGTGCCCACGGGGTTCACGCCGCGAAGGTACTCGTCCGCGCGCAGGGTGGTACCCTTCGCCTTGAACAGCGCGGGGGGCACGGGAGACATGCTTCAATCGCCTCCCGTTTATGGATTACGCCGCGATTCCACCCTCGACCGTGGTGGGTTCGACCCTCGGATTCCGTTTCGATGCGTCCACGCGCGCGGTCGAGCCACGCCACTCGCCGTGCGTGTCGCGTCCGCGCCGTCGAACCCCGCCAATTTCCAAAGGCCGGCGGTCGAGTCACGCCACTCGCCGCGCCCCTTCACTGTGGGCCGAGATCGCAGATTTGCCAGACGTCTTCGCGCGAACTTATCACCTCGATTCTTTTGGCAACCACATCAACGCGCGCACGTTCCCGTCGCCATGGCGCCGGTCGCGACCCTAACGCGCGTCTCGATCGCACCCGCGGGCCACTCCCTACTCGGACGCTCCCGCGCCGCCGTCGGCGCGCCCACCCCACACCGCCCGTCGACGTCGCGCGCCCGCCAGCTGTGCACGAGACCCCGAATCGATGTGCGATCGCGCCGGAGAGGAGCCCGGGTCGCCGCGTCCCCGCTCCCGATCGCCGACGTCGCCGACCTGTTCGACAACCCGTTCAGCAAGGCGGCGTCGGAGGTGGACTCCAGCCTCCCGGGCTGGTTCCCCGCGCTCTCGTTCATCGCGTACGTCCTGGTGCTGCGCGAGGTTCGGCGGATCAGGCAACGGGAGGAGGCCAAGGCTCGGGAGAAGATGGCCAAGGCTGCGAAGGACGCGGCGCAGCGCAAGGTGGAGTCCATGGGCCCCGAGGTTTGGGGCAAGCTGGTGGTGTGCCTCGTCATCGACGCCCTCGGCGACAGCTCGTTCCTGCTCCCGGGCCTCGGTGAGGGCACGGACATCGCGTACGCGCCCCTGGAGGCTTTCCTGTTGGCTCAGCTCTTCAGGAGCAACGTGGTGAGCGGGCTGGGTTTCGTAGAGGAGGCGCTGCCGTTCACGGACGTGATTCCGACGGCGACGCTGGCGTGGATGACGGAGACATTCTTCGGTGACACGTTGCCGGGGCGGGCGCTGGGTCTGGGAGGTGACAAGAAGGATGAGAAGGATGAGAAGGAGAAGGAGAAGTAAGAGTTATTAGCGTTGTTATCCTATTTTATGCTCGCGATGACCAGTCGCCTCACACACGAACGCGTGAAGATGGGACTGTTTCACGAGGGCGACGTGGCGAGCGCCATCGCGGCCGCCAAGGCCAAGGGCAAGCCCCTCCTCGTCTTTATCCTCGGCACGGACAGCGCGAGCGCCGCGATGGAACGAGCGCTCGACGGATCTGGATCTGACGACGAAGGCGGCGATTTGCGCGACGAGGCGGGCCACGCCGGGTGGGTGGCCGTGAGGCTCGAGGAGGGCGGGACCGACGCCGCGAACTTCCGCGCACTGTGCCCCGCGGAACCCGCGCCCGTCGCCGTCGCGGTGGACACCACGACGGGCGCGAAGATCGGCGAGGCGAGTCTCTCCGTTGACCTCTCCGTCGTCGCGGCGAATCTCGAGGTGATTAGGCAGACGCACGAGGCCGATCTGAGGCTGCGGACGATGACCGCGCTCGCGCAGCTCGCCGGCGCGCAGGCATCCGCACCACCTCCCGCGGCGGATCCCGCGCCGCCGGCAGCCCCGGCGGAGGTCACGCCGCCGCCCCCGGAGGAGGAGGAACCCAGACCGAGGAATCATGATCCTGACGCCCAGGACGCCTCCGCATCCGACGACGCCGACGCGATCTTCGCCAAGGCAAAGGCCGAGGCCGAGATGGCCGCCGCCAGGGCCGAGATGGCCGCCAAGATCAAGTCCGAGGCTGCGCTCAAGCGCGCCGCCGCGATCGAGGACCGCGCCAAGCGCGAGGCTGAGGCTGAGAAGAAGCGCGACGAGGCTGACGCTTCGCGGGCGGCGGAGAAGAAACGGGCGGAGGAGGAGGCTCGGGTGAAGCTGGGAGTGGCGGCGAGGATCCAGCTCCCGGACGGCTCCCAACTCACCGCCAGGTTACCCGCGGGCGCGACGATCGGCGACGTGCGCGCGTTTCTCGTCGCGAACGCGGACGGGGGCGAGGGCATGGAGCTGTGGAACAAGTGGCCTAGGTCCGTGCTCGACGAATCGGATCAGGGCGCTACAGTCGCGGAGGACCTCGGCCTCGGCGCGCGCCCTTCGCTTCTCGCGCTGGTGAAGTCGGGGGGGTCGAGTGGCGGGATGGTACGGGGCGCGAGGAGGTACACGCAGCGGCAGCAGGAGGCCGCGGGCGTGGACAGGGTCGGTCGAGGCGGCGGCGGATGGTTCGAGCGGTTGCTTGAAATTTTCCGCAAGATTTGGGCGTTCGCGTACGCCTTCCTGGGTCTCAACCTGGTGGCGACCTCTCAGCGAACGGATCCCGCGGTTCCGGTCGCGGACGTCTCCGGGGGTCCCCGCGGGTCGAACCCGGCGGCGGCGGCGGCGGAGAGACGATCGCGGGGCGGCGGCGGCTCGAACGTTCACACCCTCGGAGGTTTGAGATCTGACGACGACGCGGGCCAGGACGATTCCAGCGTCCGGTACTGGAACGGCAACTCGACGCAGTTCGGCGGCGATCCCGCGGACGACGACGCAGCGGACGCACCCATGGACGGCTTCTACACGTCACGAAACGAATGAATGAATCGAATTACGCTCTAAACGAATGAATGAACGCTCTGAACGCCGAGGGACGTTTACTCCCGCGCGATTTCCTTCGCCGACGCCTGGCACGTCGGGTAGACAAGCACGTCGCACACCTGCACCCGCCCGGGCCTGGTCAGCGCGTACACGATGTTATCCGCGATATCCTCCGCGATCAGCGGCCCGCCGTACTTCATTCCCGCGTACACGTTCTCCGCCTTTGTCGTGTCCCCTTTGAACCGAACGGTGGCGAACTCGGTGTTGACAAAGCCCGGCGAGACGGACGTGATCTTGCACGGGGTATCGTGGAGGTCCTTTCTGGACGCGTAGGTGAACGCGTTGATGGCGGCTTTGGGGGCGCAGTACACGGACCCGCCGCCGTACCACTCGACGCCCGCGATGGACGAGATGTTCACCACGTGGCCGCACCCGCGCTCCACCATGCCGGGTGAAAACGCGCGGGTGCACGCGATGACACCCTTGACGTTTGCGTCGAGCATGACGGATACGTCGTCCATGTTGTTCTCGGTGCACTTGGCGGTGCCCAGCGCGCCGCCCGCGTTGTTCACGAGGATGGAGACGTCCTTGAATTCATCGGGGAGGCTCGATGGGAGGGACATGACGGCGTCGACGTCGGTGACGTCGAGCGCGACGCAGTGCACCTTGGTCCCAAAGTCCTTTGCGAGTTTTTCCGCGAGGGCGTCGAGGCGATCTTTGCGTCGCGCGGCGACGACGAGGCGGCATCCGAGCTCGGCGAGCCTCTCCGCGGTGGCCTGGCCGATGCCGCTGGACGCGCCGGTGATCAGAGCGCACCTGCCGGCGACGGGCTCGGCGGCGTAGAGCTTGCTCACGCCCGGCGCGGGGGGCACGTGCGTCGACGTGTCGGATGCCATCGCGCGAGTGGCGAAGGGTGGGACGCGGTTACTGGCGGTGGAGGGGTGGCGCCGGGTGGTGCCGAGGTGGTGACCGCGCGGAAGGGCGGTGAGTGGCGCGAGGCGAAGCGTGCGGGTGCTCTGGGTGGATCCCAAGAAGCTGAAAGTCCGCGCGAGGAGGAGGGACATCCAAGAGTGCGATCTCCCGCCAAAAGGCGCCAGCTGGTGGCTGCGGTGCCTTTTCGCCGACGGGGCGGCCCGCACGTATGACTTTTAGTCACAACTCACCCCCCAAATAATTAAATACCAACTAAATGACTCTGTATTCCAGATTCCAACGTATGCGGGCATGGCAGCCGAGCTCTCAGAGTTCAGAAATTCAAGTTCAAGCCCTTTGTCCGAACCGCAGCTGTGGCCACAGACTTTGCCGCGGAGGATAGGTGGGGCGGTTGACCCCCCGATCTGGTCGGTGAACGGCGGACATGGTCGTCGCGATGGCCTCCGGCGACGGTTTCGCACCCCACAAGGGCGCGATGGACACCGCGGCGCGCGCGGCGGAGACGATGTGGTGGTGGGACCCGAGTCCCGTTGGCACGGACCGCGCCACCAACGGGGCTGCCCCGACCAAGAAATCGAAGAAGGACTCCGGCGGTGCGGACGGGACCTGGCGCACCAGGGACGAGCTCGTCCAGGCCGGGTCCGGGACCAAGGCGCCGACGCCGGCGAAGGATCGCGCGCGCTGGACGCCCTGGGATCAGCTCATCGACACCTCCGAGGCGCCCTACTTTCGATGGTTCGCTGGGGCGAAGACCAACGCCGGGTTCAACGCGGTCGATCGGCACGTCCTCGACGGCCGCGGCGACGACTGCGCGCTGACCACGCTGCCCGAGGAGGACGACCCGAAGGCGGGCGCCGACGGCGCGAGGCTCAGCATCACCCGCCGCGAGCTCCTCGGCGCCGTCGCCGCCGCCGCGAAGGACCTCCGCGACCGGCACGGCGTCAAGCCCAGAGATCGCGTCCTCTTCCACATGCCCACGGATGCCCAACACTTCGCGTACATGCTCGCGTGCCAGCGCCTCGGCGTGACCTACAGCGCCACGGCCGTGGACAGCGTCGAGGGCGTGCTCACCGCACGAGCTTTAGATCTCAAGCCCGCGCTCGTCATCGCCTACGCCGACCCGGTTGTCCACGGGGGCCAACCGGTGAATTGCGCGAAAAAGATCCAAGCCGCGCTCGGGATCGGCGTCGATAAGAAGAGCGGGGGAAAGAAGGGAGTCAACGACGGGCGCCCGTCGCTGCTGCTGTTACCACGGTGGGGCACGAAGCAGTGCGTCGCGTCATTGAACGCGGCCAAGTTCGCGGCCATGACGGACGAGGCGGCGTTTGCAGCGGCGGCGAAGATGTGTAGATGCGAGCCGTGCGAGAGCGACCACCCTTTGTTCGTGTCGTACACCTCGGGCAGCACGGGTAAGCCGAAGGGTGTGGTGCACGGCCACGGCGGGTACGTCTCGGGGGTGTTGCAGTCCATGCGCACGGTGTTCGAGTGCGTCCCGGGCGAAGGGGCGGATGGCGAATTCGGCGGTATTCTCACCGTTGGTTCCGCCGGGTGGATCACGGGACAGAGCTACATGTTGATGGGCCCGTTGCTCGCGGCGGTGCGATCCGTGGTCATGGTGGGTTCCCCCGTGTTCCCTACTCCGCTGCGCATGATCCAGACGGTGCAGCGGGAGAAGTGCACGCTGCTGAAGACGGGAAGCGCCGTCGTCAGGCAGCTCATGACGGACCCCGGCAACGCGGCCAAGGTTGACGCCGTCGACACCTCCACGCTCCGGTGCGCCACCTTCTGCGCGGAGCCCGTGTCGGTGGAGGTGCACAAATACTCGCACGATCACATCACCGACAAGTTCATCAACAGCTACTGGGCCACCGAGCACGGCAGCATGGTGTTCTCGAGGGACGTGTCGGTCGCGAACGGTTTAAAAAAGAAGGGCGCGATATCGCCCGACGCCAGAACCTGGCCGCTTCCCTGGGTCTCCGCGGCGCTGGACTCGGAGTCCAGCGACGTGGTCATCGCGGGGCCTTACCCCTCACTCGCGCTCACGGTGTTTGGCGACGTGGACAACGTGAACGACGTCGATAACTGGCGCGGCGACCTCGCCAAGTACACAGAGACGTACTGGCCTTCGGACGGCGGCGGCTTTGTTCAAGGGGACGTGGCGCGTCACTCGAAGGAGAAGGGCGGCGGGTTCACCTTCCACGGCAGGTCCGACGAGGTCATCAACGTCAACGGCAACCGCGTGGGCACGGAGCAGATCGAGCGGTGCCTCTGGAACCTCGAGACGGACGGCTTCGGCGTGAAGGACTGCGCCGTGGTTGGCGCCCCGGATTTCGTCAAGGGGACCACCCCGGTGGCGTTCGTGGTCTTCGAGCCCCTGGCGAAAGGGGGAAAGAAGCGCAAGGTGGGTACCGCGCATCTTGACCTGGCCGCGTTCAAGTCCGCGGCCGCGACGGCGGTGGGTGACAGCGTTGGATCCTACGCGGCTCCCGACCACGTCTTTGCCGTGAAGGCGCTCCCGAAGACCATCACGAACAAGACGGCGCGGAAAACGCTACAGATGCTCCTGGCGGGGTTAGACGCTCCCTCGGGTAACCTCGCGCGAGCTGAGGTGTTGCCCCCGATCGCCGACGCCGTCGCGGAGTGGAGGCTGACCGCCGCGAGCACCACGTCCACCATCGACTTAGCCAAGTACTGGCGCGGTTACACCATGGGCGATCACGTCATCCAAGGCCGCGCCATCGTCCCCGGCGCCGGTTGGCTGGCGCTCATGGCGCACGAGAGCGGCGTGTCCAAGCTCGCGGACGTGGCGTTCATGCGCGGGGTGTTCGAGCCGGACACCACCATACGGGTGGTCAAGCGGCGGCGGCTGATGCAGGCGAGCGCGGGTGACGAGATTATCCTCAAGGCGAGCGCGGTGGCGGGGGCGCCGGCGCCGGAGACGATCGGGCCGGACGCGTTCGGCCGCGGCGTGCCCATCGGAGGAACCCAAGGGGTGACGAAGACGACGAAAGGTGCTCGCGGCAAGGAGAACGGCGTCGCGAACTCCAACGGCGTCGGCAACGGCAACGGCGCGGCGTCCGTCGAGGCACCGACTCTTTTCAAAAACGTCGACGGCGGCGCGAACGTCACCGACGATTCCAGCCGCGACCAGCACTACCGCCGGTGCTCCGCGCTCAGGCTCGAGTACAGCGGCGCGTACAGGGCGATCGAGCGCGTGACGTGGTCCGGGCACGTGTTCAAGGCGGAGTGCGTGCCCGGGACGCACCTCGCGGCTGTGCTCGACGCGGGGCTCCAAGTCGTGTGCGCTTCAGTCAGGGCCAACACGTTCATCCCCGTCGCGGTGGCTGACTTTCAAATCGCACACGGCGTGGACTCCTTCGACGAACAGGCCAAATGCGTGGTGCACGGCGAGATCTTGGA